>ERZ1292645.752-Hain-H14-02um-R2-752-length-10671-cov-8_pt1 | contig 10671 bp, 11 predicted proteins | sample MGYA00564401_ERZ1292645 | MGnify/ENA primary metagenome ERZ1292645 (study PRJEB36523, sample SAMEA6512644) | groundwater metagenome | collected 2019-01-09 | study: AquaDiva: Metagenomics assemblies of 32 groundwater samples | reverse complement strand
GTCTGCCACCTGGACAAGCAGAGCCGGCGGGCGGACATGACGGCCGCCCAGGACACGGACATGGAGCTCCGGGACGGGGAGCGGTTCCGGGAGAAGTGGAAGGACCACCCGGAGGTCTTAGCCCGGCACCCGGCGGGATCCCGGGAGGGGTACCTCGCGTTCAAGGGCAGGGACCTGGGGGGCTGGGAGGCGGGGAGGGTGAGGTGAAGCTCTCCCGGATAGACACGAATAGCCGCATCGTGAGCAACGTCCCCTTCCCCCGCCACGTCCACGAGGCGATGGACGAGATCGGCCCGGAGAAGATCCTGGCCCGGGGGGTCCGGTGCTCCCACTGCAACGCCCTGCTGATGGAGTTCCTGTACGGGGTGGTCCGGTTCACCTGCCGCCGGTGCAAGTGGCGCGGCATCGTGACGAGTGACGACCTCCGGCAGGTCACGATCAACCCGGCGCCGGAAGGCGCCCCAAGGAGTGCCGACATGGCCAAACCGACCGCACCGTGACCGCCGAGCGGCTCCGCTGGGTCTTCTTCGTGGACGGCATGAACTTCGACGGCGCCAAGCCGGAGGAGAAGTGCCTCGGCGGCTCCGAGACCGCCGGCCTTCACCTGGCGAAGGCCCTCGCCGCCCGCGGGCACGAGGTCCACCTGTTCTGCCGCTGCGGGGCGGAGGCGACCTACGACGGCGTCCGCTACCACGGGATCCAGCACTACGTGGAGTGGGCCACCAACGTCCCGCACGACGTCTCGGTCGTCCAGCGCGTCCCCCACCCGCTGACCGTCCCCCTCGCCGCGCCCGTGCGCCTCCTCTGGGTCCACGACCTCGCCCTGAAGCGGACGGCCGACCCGATGCGCGGGGTCCTCTGGGCGGTGGACCGGGTGGTGGTGCTCTCGCAGTTCATGAAGCGCCAGTACCAGCTGGTCTACGGCTTCCCAGACTCGGTGCTCCACGTCAGCCGGAACGGGGTGGACCTGGCCATCATCGAGGCGGCGCCGGCGCCCGAGGCCCGGGACCCGAAAGCGCTAGTCTTCACCGCCCGCCCTGAGCGGGGGATGGACGTCCTGCTCGAGGAGACCTTCCCGCGGCTGCTGCGGGCGGACCCGGAGCTCCGGCTCTTCATGGCCGGCTACCCCAACTACCCGGACTTCCTGCGGCCCCTCTACGAGAAGTGCCAGGCGCTGGTGAACCGCTTCGCCGGCCGGGTGCGCCATCTCGGGGGCCTGAACAAGCTGGACCTCTACCGCCTCTACAAGGGGGCGGCCCTCTACGTCTATCCCGCGGACTTCGAGGAGATCAGCTGCATCACGGCCATGGAGTGCATGGCCTGCGGCCTCCCGGTCGTCGCCTCGGACCTGGCGGCCCTGACGGAGACCCTGGCCCCCGGCGCCGGCGTCCTGGTCGGGCACCGGGCGCCGGAGGAGCTGCAGGGGGCGGACGCGATGGCCAAGCACCTCCAGGCGGACGGCTCCTGGCGGATCCCGGGCGTGGAGTCCTTCGACCCCCAGAAGGGCCCCAGGGACCCGGGCTACCAGGAGCGGTTCGTCGGCGCCTGCCTGCGGCTGCTGCAGGACCCGGCCGCCTGGGCCGCCGCCTCCCAGGCCGGCCTGGCTGCGGCGAAGGGCCTGGATTGGGCCGGCGTGGCGGAGGAGTGGGAGGGCCTGGCCCGGGCCCTGATCGCCCAGGAGGAGCCCGCCCATGCCTGACAGCCCCCAGGACCCGCGGCTCGCCGAGATCCGGGCCCTCCTCTGGGCCGACCAGCCGCTGGCCGCCAGGACGGCCCTGGCGGGGCTCAGGGCCACGGAACCGGCCCTCCCCGGCCTGGACACCCTGGAGGCCGAGGTGGGCGCCTGGCTGGCCCACGCGGGCTCCCCGGAGGCCTACGCGGCCTTCTACCAGGGCCACCGGAAGGTCCACCTGCCCCCCGAGGCGATCCCGCGGCGGCACGAGCAGATCCCGCGGCTGGCCCAGATCCGGACGTGGATGGCGGCCAGGCCCCCCGCCAAGGTCCTGGACCTGGGCTGCTTCGACGGCTTCGCCCTGCTGAACGTCTGCCACGCCTTCGGGGCGGCCGGCGTCGGGGTGGACCTGGACCGGGAGGCCCTGGCCCAGGCGGCCCGGAGCGCCCAGGCCCTGGGGATCCAGGCGGCCTTTGTGGAGAGCGCGCTGGAGGACCTCGGCCTGGGGGAGACCTTCGACGCAGTGCTCCTGATGGAGGTCCTGGAGCACGTCCTGGATCCCCGGGCGGCCCTGGAGGCCGCCGAGCGGCACCTGGCCCCCGGGGGGAGGGTCTACCTGACCACCCCGGCCACCCCGGTCCCCCACGAGGGGAACGAGCGGGAGGCCCGGGAGCACCTCCGCTGCCTGGGCGAGGCCGACGTCCTGGCCCTGGTCGGCGAGCGGGCCGTGGACGGCCACCAGGTCCTGGACGCCGGCGGCCACCGGGAGCGGGTCCTGTGCTACCGCCGGCCCAGGACCGCTTTCTTGGTGAACCCGGTGGGGAAGGGCTGGAGCCCGGAGGACCCCCGGACGTACCGGGGCAGCGAGGAGGGCGTGATCGAGCTGGCCCGGGCCCTGGCCGGCTGCGGGCACGAGGTGGAGGTCTACCACAACCCGCCCCCGGACACGCCCGCCCCGGCCGGCCCGGTCCGGTGGCTCCCCCACGCGGCCTTCGACCCAGCCGAGCCCCGGGACGTGGTGGTGGCGGTGAAGTGGCCGGCCGCCCTGGACCGGCCGATCGCGGCCCGCCGGGTGCTCTTCTGGACGGCGGACCCGAACGGCCCCGAGGACCTCACCCCGGTCCGCCTCGAGCGGATCCACCGGATCCTGGCCATCTCCCCCTGGCACCGGGAGGAGCTGCTGAAGCTGCACCCCGGCCTGGCGGAGGACCGGGTGGCGGCCGTGCCCTTCGGCGTCCCGGACGGGATCCTGGCGGCCGCACGGGACCCCTGGCGGCCGCCCCACCGGATGGTCTACGCGAGCTCCCCGGACCGCGGCCTCGCCTTCCTCCTGGACCACTGGGCGGAGATCCGGGAGCGGGTCCCGGACGCCGAACTGCACGTCTGGCACGATTGGTGGCTCTTCGACGAGCTCACCGCGGGGAACCTGGAGGCGGCCCGGTGGAAGGGGGACATCCTCCAGCGGCTCGCCCAGCCCGGGATCACGCTGCGGCCGGGGAGCCTCCCGGACGACCCGACGCCCTACCTCGAGGCGGCCGTCTGGGCCTACCCCTGCACCGGCGGGGAGCGGTTCTGCCTGGTCGCCGCGAAGGCCCAGCGCCTCGGGGCGATCCCGGTGGTGGTCCCGACCATGGCGCTCCGGGACACGGTGCGGCACGGGATGCGGACGACCCACGCCGAGTACGTGGGCGTCCTGGCGGCGGTCCTGGGCGACCCGGACCGCCAGGGGGCCGTCCGGGCGGACATGATGGCCGACCCGGAGGTCGCCCTCTCCTGGGCGGAGGTCCACCGCCGGCACTGGCGGCCCGAGTGGCTGCCGGCCCTCCACGCGGCCGCGCCGGCGCCGCCCGCGGCGACGCCCCGGCTCAAGCGCCAGACCCTCTCGGCCTGCCTGATCTCCCTGAACGGGGAGGGCCTCCTCCTCCGGGCCCTCCAGAGCGTCAAGGGGCTCGCCGACGAGATCATCCTCGTGGACCAGGGCTCCACGGACCGGACGGTGGAACTCGCCCGCTCGTTCGGGGCGAAAGTCCTCGAGGACCGGCCGCCGCACTTCTGCCTGGCCTGCGGGAAGCCGATGCCCTCGGACCACTTCTCGGCCACGGACCACGAGCCCTACGGCTTCGAGGGCCCGCGCAACACGGCGGTCGAGGCCGCGGGCTCCGACTGGATCCTCTGGCTCGACACGGACGAGGAGCTCCTGCGGCCCCACAACCTGGAGAAGTACCTCCGCCGCAACTGCTACAACGGCTACGCGATCCGGCAGCACCACTTCAGCGCGGCCCCGCCGAACGCCTTCAAGCCGGACCTCCCGATCCGGGTCTTCCGGCACGGGATGGGCATCCGGTTCTGGGGGAAGATCCACGAGCACCCGGAGTCCGCCCTCAACGAGAGCGTGACCCCGGTCCTCCTCCTGAGCGACATCGACATCGCGCACGACGGGTACCTGGTGGAGGACATCCGCCGGCGGAAGTTCGCCCGGAACATCGGCCTCATGCACGCGGACCGGCGCAAGTACCCGGACCGCACCCTGGGGAAGTTCCTCTGGCTGCGGGACCTCATCCACCTGGCGCGCTACGCCCTGGAGCAGAACGGCGGGCGGATCACCCCCGACGTGCCGGCCTACTGCGAGGAGGCGGTCGTCCTGTACGAGAAGGAGTTCCTGGGCCAGCTCTCGCTGTACGCCCGCGACGGGCTGGACTACTACTCCGAGGCGCTGCGGATCCTCGGCCGGGGGTTCGAGACGGCGTGGGCCGCCGGCGCCGGGCCCGGGGGGGCGAACCCCGGGGAGGCGACGCGGGCCCGCTTCTCCAACGTCGAGGCCTGGCAGAAGTTCCTGGAGGCCCAGGCCCGGGGCTTGGTGGAGCCGTTCACGGGGCGGTACGCCTGATGGGGGAGCCCGTGTTCGCCAGCATGACCGCCGAGGCCCAGCGCCTCCGGGGCCTGGACGACGCCTACAGCGTCCAGTGCCCCGAGTGCGGGACGATCCTGGCGGAGTACCTGTACGGCGTGACGAAGTTCACCTGCCGCCGGTGCAAGTGGCAGGGGATCCTCATCCGCTCGAGCGCCTCCCTGGTGCAGAGCGCGATGACGATCCGCCAGGGCCGGCGGGAGCTGCGGCCCTAGCCAAGCACCCGTGCCCCCGTGGCCGGATGCCTTCCGATGCCCGACTATGGAACCGTCGCCGGCGTCATCGAGCTCTACCCGCGGATCGGCTCCGTCACGAGCATCACCTCCGCCATCATCGCGTCCTACGTCGGCCGGGCGGAGGGGCGGATGAACGGCCAGCTGGCGAACCGCTACACCATCCCCGTCTCCGGCTCCCCGCCGGTCCTGAAGGACATCGCCGAGACCTGGGCCACCGGCCTGATCCTCCGCCGCTTCTTCACCCAGGAGAAGGAGAACACCAGCGAGTGGGTGCAGTCCTGGATCGACGACGCCAAGGACACGCTGGAGCCCTTCGCCATGGGCTCCGCCAGCCTGGTCGCGTCGAACGGCACGCGCCTCGTGGCCGACCTGGCGGCGCAGGGCCCGTGGTCCTCGACGAGCCAGTACAAGCCGACGTTCGACGTGCGGGAGATGATCCGCCAGCGGACGGACCCGGACCGGGTGGACGCCGAGGAGGACAAGGACACCTGATGCCCGGCGTGGGGATCGAGGTCAAAGGCCGGCGGCTTCTCAGCCTGAAGATCCAGCGGGCGGTGAACCGGATCGGGCGGTTCGAGGAGCTGCACCGGCGGATCGGGGTGGAGTCCCTGGCCTGGATCGGGCGGAACTTCCGGGCGAGCGGCCTCGAGCGGCCGTGGAAGCCCCTGCGGCCGAGCACGCTCCTGGCCAGGCGCGTGGGCCGGCGGGCGGGGACGGCCAAGCCCCTCCTGAACACCGGGGGGCTGGCGGGCAGCTTCAGCTTCCGCGCCACGGCGGCGGAGGTCCGGACGGGGAGCCCGATGGATCTGGCCAAGTGGCACCATGGTGGGACGGGACCCTACGAGATCCGCCCCAGGACCAAGAAGGCCCTGGCCTTCGTGTCGCCCTTCGGCGCCGTCAAGCGGCCGGGCGTGACACGCCGGCTCCTCGGCAGGGAGCGCGGGCGGGAGTTCACCAGCTTCCGGATGGCCGGCCGGTCGAAGAAGGCCTTCGGCCAGCTACCGTTCCTAGTGGTCAAGAGCGTGAAGCACCCCGGGCTGCCGGCCCGCCCGCTGCTGCCCAGCGATCGGGCGGCCCTGGACATCGCCCTGAAGGTGGGCCGGTCCTGGGTCCGGGAGCACCTGGCGGAACTGGGGGGGACATGACGCGGCGAAACGAGAGGTGCCTATATGGCCAAGCCCACGCCCGAGAGGATCCGGCCGGGAACGCTCCAGGCCTACGCACGGTGGCTGAACGGAAGCATGGGGCGGGCGAAGTATGCGCGCCTGGACCGCCTGGCCGGGCAGGCCGGTCGCCGGTTCGCCTACCGCGTCCAGCGGACCTGGGGGGTCGAATGGCGGGGCGCCACGGGCCGGCTGCACCAGGTGCGCTCTCCGGCCCAGGTTCCCCCGGAGATGCTCCTCTGGGGGATCGGCCTGGTCTGCGTCGCCTGGGGGGCGGACATCTATCTGCGGAAGGCCCGGGACCGGCGCTCCCCAAAGATGCGGCGCCTCTACCGGGCCTGGCGGCGGGTGCTCCGGGAGGGACTCGCCGAGATCGAGCGGGAGGTCCGGTCCCACCGGGCCGAGTGGAAGCACCGCCAGTGGGCGCGGTGGGTCCGGCGGTGCCAGCGGGATCCCCGGTACAACTGGAGGACGAACCGCATCGACAGGAAGCGCCGGCGACCAAAGAGACGTGCCCGTTCCTTTGGCATCAAGGCGCTGCCGAAGCTCCGGCCGTTCCGAAAACAACCCCGTTCTTTTGCCAAAAGAACGGCAAAACAATCGCGGTGAGCCGTGGCTAGGATCGACTACCACGCCATCGGCCAGGCGATCCAGACGGTCCTGCAGGCGGACGCGGCCCTGGCCGGCGTGAAAGTCATCGTCGAGGAGGACGTTCTCACGAGCCCGGAGGAGGCGCCCTGGGTGGGCATCTACATCGCCGACCGGGAGAGCGCCGGTGCCCCCATCGCCGCCGGCACGCAGCAACGGTTCACCGTCCGGTACGAGATCTGGTGCTTCGACTACAGCCTGGACATCCCGAGCGCCGCCCAGGCGCGGGATGATCTCTTGGGCAAGGTGGAGGTGGCGCTCTTGAAGACGCCGACGCTGAACGGGAACGTCACCATGATGGCCATCACGGGGGGGGCGTTCGACAGCGCCAGGACGGAGGGCGGCCACCTGATGGGCGGCTCGGTCGTCGTCGAGATCCAGAAGAAGGCGACGACGGCGTAGGGGCCGCGCCGTGCCCCGGGTCTGGATGCGGACTTGCCCCGAGTGCGGCGCCGTGCTACGGAAGGAGGACCCGAGCAAGCCCTGGCGATGCCCGTGCGGGTGGCCCCGCGGCTGAGGGAGGCGGCCCCCCGCTGCACCGTCTACAAAGGAGGGTTCTTAGGCTAGGCCGCAAGGCCCGTCCCGACATGCCCGGCGTGGCTGAGGGACCTACCGATGGGAACAGGCGCGCTCGGCCACCTGGCGATCAGCAGACAGAACTCCTTCGGCACGGCGACAGGTAGCTGGTTCTTCGCCCCCTTCGTCTCCGAGAGCCTCGTCCACGCCATCGACCTGATCGCCAAGGAGGGGATCCGAGCCAGCCTCGTGGAGCCCGGGGTCCTCCAGGGCCTGGACCGCGCCGAGGGGGACATCGTCCTCGAGCCGCACCCCCTCGAGATCGGCCACTTCCTCCGGGGGGTGTTCGGGCAGGCGAGTTCGTCGGTCCTTGGCTCCGTCGCCGCCCTCAACAACTACACGCACACCTTCGACCTCCGGCTCGCCGACTTCGACAGCAAGACGCCCCTCCCGCCGTACACCCTGGAGATCTACCGCTCCGTGGAGGAGGCGTTCCAGTGCGCCGACACGATCTTCCCCCGGATCGAGCTGCTCGTGGAGAACAACGCCCTGGTCCGGGCGACGGTGGCGGCCCTCACGCGGACGGTCTCCCTGCAGGCCAAGCAGACCGCCACCTACCGCCAGTCCGACGAGTGGAGCTGGGCGGTGGCCTCCGTCTCCATCGGCGGCGCCGCCGTGGACGTCGTGGAAAGCCTGACGATCGCGGTAGAGAACCCGTCGGAGGGGATCGGCGTCCTGAACGCCAGCCGGCGCTGGGCCCGGTTCGGCCGGACGGGCTTCCCGAACGTCCGAGTGTCCGGGCGCATCGACCTGGCGGACCTGAACGAGTACGACGTCATGGTGGCGGGCACGGAGCGCCGGCTCCTCCTCCACCTGGCCCCGATGGTGACCTCCGGCCCCTACCTCACGGTGGACATCCCCTCCTTCCGCTACGAGGGGTTCCCCGTCCAGGTCGGGGGCCCGGGCCGGGTGACCGTGGACTTTACCGGGCGGGGGGTCCTCAACGTGGGATCGAACAACGCCATCCGGCTGACCCTCGTGAACACGGCGGCCAACTACCAGTAGCGGGCAAGGGGGATCCATGGGCGACGACGGGCTGGGCATCCCGGCGGAATTCAAGCGCAAGGGGACCACGTTCGTGCAGCTGCCGGCCTTCTCCGCGGCCGAAGGGCGGCCCACGGTGGCCCAGATCCGGCCGCTGCAGGGCCGCCAGTTCTTCCTGCTGGTCCAGCGCCCGGGCTTCAAGGGCTTCGAGAAGCCGGAGAACCTGACCGACGACCAGCTGGCCAAGCTCGGCGTGGAGGCCACGGAGCACTCGCGGGCCATCGTGCTCCCGGGGGTCATCCGGCTCATCCTGCTGGGGGAGCCCCCAGAGGCCTACCGGGTCGTCGACAAGCCGGTCGGCGAGCACGGGGCCGACGAGGTGTCCATCGACGCGCTCGAGCACGACTTCCCCGTCCTCGGAAAGGCCATCATGGAGCTCTCCGTCCCGCAGGGCGCCGAGGCGGGCGCCCCTCCCTCCTTTCGCGGCGGCGGAACGGGAAGCCCTGGTCATCCTAGACCAGCTGGCTAAGCGGTACGGGCGCCGGCCCAGCGAACTCGCCCGGGGCACCCTCGCCGACGCGGCCTACGATTACCGGGCCGCGGCGGCCGGGATCAGGGCCGAGCGGGACAACCAGCGGAGGTAGGTGGTGGCCGAGAACCAGATCGAGTTCGTCATCCGGGCCCGGGACCTGGCCAGCCAGGCCATGCTCCAGCTGAACCAGACCCTGGAGGTCCTGGAGCAGGGGGCCAAGGGCGCCGGCCAGGGGCTCCAGCGAGTGGAGCGCGGAGCCGTGAGCACCCGCGGGACGATCTCCGTCCTGACCCGGACGACCCGCTTCGCCGCGATCGGCTTCATCTCCGAGCTCGACCCGGCCATGGGCCAGGTGGTCGCCCGGATGACCAGCCTCGGGAGCGTGGCCGCCGCCACGGGCAGCCTCCTGAAGGGCGGCCTGATCGTCGGGGGGATCACCCTCGTCGTCGCCGCCCTCAGCAACTGGGTCCAGTCCACCAACCGCCAGATCGAGTTCCAGCTCCAGCTCAACAGGACGGTCGGGGAGTTCAACGTCCAGGGGGCGGCGGCGCAGATGCGCGAGCTGGTGATCCAGCAGGAGGCGCTCCGGGCCAAGAGCACGAGCGGGCTCGGCCCCGTGATCCAGTTCTGGAAGGACCTGTTCAACCAGGTCACGACGGGGCGGACCCAGACCCAGGAGCTGAACGAGCAGTTCGTCGAGACCAAGCGGGTCTGGGACCGGATGCGCGTCCGGGAGTTCTCGGGGCAGATGGCGGAACTCGCCGGGCGGCTCGAGGGCGTCCGGCAGGCGGAGATCCAGCGGCAGATCGCCACGGCTGGCTCGGCCGCGGTGATCGCGAGCATCGGGGTGGCGCTCAAGACCAGCATCCGCGCCGAGGAGCAGACCGCCCTCACGAAGATCGCCATCGAGGAGAAGGCGGCCGGGGAACGCCTCCAGATCAATGAACTCCACGGCGCAGAAGCCACTCGGATCGAAACGGAGTTCAGCACGAAGAGGGCCGTCGTCGCGGCGCAGACCGCAGAGCGGATCGCCCAGGCCGAGAAGACGATCCAGGACGCGATCCAGCGGACGATCGAGATGCGCCGCCAGGAGCAGGACCGGATGACGGCAATCGCCAAGGAGGAGCTCACCCGAGTCCAGCGCGACTCGGACTTCCAGATCGAGGAGCAGCGCCGGGTCACCCAGGCGGCCAAGGACGAGCTCGAGGAGATGTTCCAGGACGAGGTCGCCGTCGCCGAGAAGATCCGGGAGGCCCGCAAGCGCCAGGCCGAGGAGCAGATCGCCGGGCTCAAGGACATGGCGGACCAGGCGAGCGCGACGATCCAGGGGACCCTGGCCGAAACGCTCCAGGGCTTCGCCGCCGGGCAGTTCAAGGGATTCAAGAGCCTGTGGCAGGGGCTCTGGCAGAGCCTGACCCAGATCACCGCCGACGCCGCCGCGCAGATCATCCTGTTCGGGAGCAAGGGGTTCGGGGGTGGGGCCGGCGGGATGGGCGGGGGCATCTTCGGCCTCCTGGGAACGCTCGGGTCGAGCCTCGGGCTGACGGGCATGCAGAAGGGCGGCCTCGTCACCAAGCCGACGGCGGCCCTCCTCCACCCGGGGGAGCGCGTGCTCCCGGCCGACCAGGCCGGCGGCGGCACGGGGGGCGTGACCGTGATCAACCTCTCCGACCCGGAGAAGCTGGCGGCCATCGTCGCCCAGGAGACGAGCAAGGGCCGGGAGGTCGTGTTGAACGACGTGATCCAGGGCATGCGGGGCAACCGCGCCATCCGGCGCGGGATCCAGCGGTTCCGGTAGAGGAGGGCGGCGGTGGGCTACGTCGGGCTCGTCCCGGGGTCCCTGTGGATCTGGCGCCCCGTCGCGGCCGCAGTCCCGGACGTCTTCCGCACCCTGATCTCGGACTTCGAGAACGGCAACAACCAGAGCTTGAACCACCTCTCGAACCAGGGCA
>ERZ1292645.751-Hain-H14-02um-R2-751-length-10673-cov-8_pt1 | contig 10673 bp, 5 predicted proteins | sample MGYA00564401_ERZ1292645 | MGnify/ENA primary metagenome ERZ1292645 (study PRJEB36523, sample SAMEA6512644) | groundwater metagenome | collected 2019-01-09 | study: AquaDiva: Metagenomics assemblies of 32 groundwater samples | reverse complement strand
TTACGGCTGAACCCGTTATCTCCCTGCAATAATGGCGGCTGGACCGCGTCAAGCACCAAGTCGATTGAAAATTCCTGCGTCGGAATCCATGCCCGGTAGATGCGGCCTTCCTGATGAAGCCGCCATTCGTCGATCCAGACCCGCGTGCGGCCTGTGTCGGCGCCGGCGAGCGCAAAGCCGCCGCGTGCCGCGCGCTGCGCGTGGATGAGCCTGCCGTGCGACGGATCGGACAGCGCGGCGTGCGCGATCACGATCTGCCGCGGAGTGAAAGCGCTCGGATTGTCGTGCTTCAACTCCGGCCGCGCGCGAAAGAACGTAATCTGGAATCCGAGTGGACGGGCCGCCTCGTTGAGCCAGCCGGTGATGTACCACCATTCGATCCGGAATTCCGGATGACTCCCTTCGTCCCGGGGGAAATGCATCCTGTAGCCCGGGACTACGGGAGCGAACGGCGTGATTCGTGATTCGTGATTCGTGACTCGTGCCAAGGCCTCCGGCGCCGCAACTGCGCTTGCCAGCCAGGCGAGCATTCGACGTCTTGAGAGAGCCCGGACTCGATTTGCGTTCATCGGCGTTTATCGGCGGCTAATGCTTTCAGCAGTTCCCGCTCCGCGCGCGCCTGACCCGATAGGGCGGAGGGTTCCTCACGAAATCGAAACGCGGGACTTCAGTTCCTTCAGGAGCAGGGCGGTCACCTGCTCCACGGGCAGGGGCTTGCTGAAGTAATAACCCTGTATTTCATCGCAGCCCTGTTTGCGCAGGAATTCGAACTGTTCCCGGGTCTCGACACCCTCGGCGGTGACTTTCATCCCGAGGTTGTGGGCCATCGAAATGACCGCCATCGTGATCGCCACGTCGCCGGCGTCGCCGGGAATGTCCATGATGAAGGAGCGGTCGATCTTCAGGATGTTGATCGGGAAGCTCTTGAGATAGGCGAGCGAGGAGTAGCCGGTGCCGAAGTCGTCTATCGCAACGTGGATGCCCATGTCTTTAAGCTGCTGGAGCAACGTGACGACGCTCTCCGGGTTGCGCATCACCATGCCCTCGGTGATTTCAAGTTCCAGGCTCTTCGCGTTGCAGCCAGTCTCGGCGAGAATCCGGGCGACGGATTTCACCAGGTCGCCCTGCAGAAACTGGCGCGGCGAAAGGTTGACCGCGACACGCAAGTGGCCCAATCCTTCCTGCTCCCAGGCCCGGTGTTGCGCGCAGGCGGCGCGCAGAGCCCATTCGCCGATGGGGACGATGAGCCCGGTTTCCTCCGCGAGAGGAATGAACTTGCCCGGCGGCACGAGCCCCAACTCGGGGTGCTGCCAGCGCGCCAGGGCCTCGACGCCCGTAATACGGCCGCTGCGGATGCCGATCCGCGGCTGGTAGTGCAGCACCAGCTCGTTGCGCTCGAGCGCCCGGCGCAGGCTCGATTCGAGCGTCAGCCGCTCTATGGAGTGGACGTTCATCTGGGCCGAATAGAACTGGAACGCATTCCTGCCTTGTTCCTTGGCCCGGTACATTGCGATATCGGCGTTCTTGAGCAGCGTCTGGATATCGTCGGAGTCGTCCGGGTAGGTGCTGATGCCGATGCTTGCCGTGATGTGATATTCCTGCCCCGAGAGCAGGAAGCTAGCTGCGAATGTGTCGAGCAGCTTCTGCGCTATGGCGCCGAGGTAGACAGGATCCGATAGTTCTTCGATCAGGACCACGAACTCGTCACCGCCCAGGCGTGCCACGGTGTCGCTCGTTCGCAGCGTTCCCGTGAGCCGCTTCGCCACCTCGTGCAGCAGCGTGTCTCCCGCTTCGTGTCCGAGGGTGTCGTTGATGACCTTGAAGCGGTCCATATCGATGAACATGACGGCAAGCCGACGCCCGTTGCGCTTCGCCCTCGCCACGGCAAGTTCCAGACGGTCGTGAAACATGATGCGGTTGGGCAGCTGGGTGAGCGCGTCGTGCTTGGCCACGAACTGCAAGCCCTCCTCGGCCTGCTTGCGCACCGTGTACTGGCCGATCTGGCTGCCGATGGAATGCGCGGCAGCAATGAGCGTGTCATCGGGCTCGCGCACGTCGCGGTGGAAGAATTCCATCACTGCGAGCACCTCGTTGCCGAGCAACAGCGGGAAGCAGAAGGCGCCGTGCAGATTGGCTTTGGCCACCAGCGCGGCGCGCCTGAAACCCTCGGCCCGCGACAGGTCGGCGATCCATACCGGCTTGCCGGTGCTGTGGGCGCGTCGCACCAGGCCTTCATCGCGTCCGAGCGCGGGTTGCAACGTGCGCTTCGAGTTCTCAACCATGAATTCCTGGATTTCGGGGCTGTCGATCCCCCAGAACTCGTAACACCGCAGCACGCCGGCATCCTTGTCCCATGCCCAGCGCGCGCCGCAATGCCAGTTCAACGTCTCGCAAATGGTCTGAATGATCGCGGGAATGGCCTCGGCCAGTGTTTCCGCTCCGGCCAGCACGCGCGTGACCGCGTGCTCCATTGCCCGGCGTTGCTCGGCCTGCTTGCGTTCGGTTATGTCTATGATGGTACCGATCAATCCGGCGACCCCGCCGCCGGCGCGCGTGTAGGTGGCTTTGTAGTAAATGGCATCGTGGGGCGTGCCGTCGGTCGTCGTGATGGAGGTTTCGTAGGTCTGCGTTCCGGGACGTTCCCACAGCACCTGGTCGTTGGCATGGAGCCGGTCGGCCGCATCTTTGTCGTGCGGGTAGAGGTCGTGAACGGTCTTGCCGATGAACGCGTCCCGGGGTATCCCGAAGTACCTCTCCCACGCCTTATTGACGCCGAGATAACGCCCGTCGGTGCCTTTGAAATAGACCGGGGTGGGCAACGCCTCGATCAACTCCTGGGCAACGCGCCGCGCCTCGGCGTACTGGCCCGAGGTCGCGAGTGCACGGACCAGGCCGGAGAGGAGCATGCTGATGATGATGCCTGCCAGCAGCACGATCCACGGCAACAGACGATCGGTGGTGTCGAGGAAGTAATGCTTCGGCGCGGCGAACTGCAACTGCCACAGGCGCCTGCCGACCTCGAACTGCACCAACTCCTTGAATGAGACGACGGCCTCGCGCTGCGGGGCGCTGTCGAGCAACAGCGCTTCCGGCGCGCTTGCACCCCCGGACGCGTCCCGTTCCCCGGTGTCGACAATGCGCAGGTGCAGGGGCTTCGCCGGGTCTTGCCATACGATGTCGTTCACCATCTCGCGCACGAGAAATATGGAACTGATGATGCCCATGAAGGCGCGGCGCCGTTGTTCCGCCGTGTTGGCGGGCATGTCCTTGCGGTACACCGCCAGGCGCAGGCTGACGCCCCATTCGCCCTCCACGGGAACGGACACCAGCGTGACGCGTCCGGAAGCGGTCACGGAGCCGGTGTCGCGTGCCTGCTCGACCGATGCGCGGCGCACCGGGTCCGCGGTCAGATCGAGCCCCAGTCCCGCCTCGTTGCCTTCAAGCGGTTCGTTATAGACCACGACGACGTACTCGGGGCGGTCGCCGGGAGGCTGCACGTCAAATTTCGAGAATCGCTTCGGACCCAGGCTGCTGTCGGCGCGGACCCGATCCACAAATTCACTTTTCGCCGCAGCGGGCACGTGCTGGCTGTAGCTGATCACGCGTATCTCGGCGGACCGGTGTATCAGGCCGAGATTGGTGACGTAGCGTCCGAAAGCGTCGCGGGTGACGTGCGGCGTGACCAGGAACAATCCCTGCAGGCCGTACATCACATCGTAGTAACTTCGCAGCTGCGCCTGAAGCGTGGTGCGCGAGTCGGCGACGATGGCGCTGAATTTCGCCTGCGCCGCGCGTTCGACCTGCGATTCGGTGAATCGCCAGGCGACCCCGGAAAAGACCAGCCCGGCCGCAAGCACGAGCCACGCGACCGGTACGTGGGTCAAAGGCTTGACGAGATTTTCCCGCAGGGGCGGCAAGGAATCCTCCGGCAGCCGAACCGTGCGTTCTCCGCACGCGGTCTGGTCACTACGTATCCGCGGCCAGCCTCCATGATCAGTTCACCGGCCTCGCTGCCCTGAAGGTCGGATCTTTTTTGTAGCCGCTGACCATTATATATCGAGGCCGAAGGTGGACCGGTGCCCGCAACGCCGGCGCCATACGGGCTGGTTCGCGGCCAAACGCATTGCATTCACCAGTCTTCACGCACGGCGCGCACGACGTCCTCGCTCATCGCCGCGCGTCCGCTCCACACCGCGGTCGCGACCGCGGCGGCGATGACCAGCAGCGCGAGGCCGGCGAGCGGCAGCCACGGCAGGTGCAGCTCCATGCTCCAGTGGAAGGACTGGCGGTTGACGACATGGATGAGGATCAAGCCCACCAGCCATCCCGTCGCGAGCCCCATGACGCAGCCCATGGCCGCCACCAGCGCGCCCTCGCAGCCCAGCATCGTGCCAATCTCGCGCCGCGTCATGCCGATGTGCCGCAGCACCCCGAATTCCCGGCGCCGGGCAAGGGCCTGGGCGCTGAAGGAGACACTCACGCCGAACAGCCCGATCAGCACCGCCGCGATTTCCAGGGCATAGGTGATCGCGAAGGTGCGGTCGAACGCTCTGAGCGAGATTCCGCGCAACTCGCGCGTGGTGGCGATTTCGAAACCGGCGGCATCGGGCAGCCGTCCGCGCAGAAGCCGTTGAACGTCGGTGAGGGCGGCGTCCCGGGTGAGCCACAATGCCACGTCGTTGACGAGCCGGTCGCCGGTCAGCTTGACGTACAGCTCGCGGTTGATCGCGATGGCGCCGCTCTGCCGTGCGTAGTCGCGCCAGATCCCGGCGACGGTGTAGAGCCGGGGCGCGTCGCCGATCGGCAAGCTCACGCGCTCCCCCACGCGCAGGCCGTAGAAATCCGCAGCCACTTCGGACACCCATACCGGCGGCGGGTCGTCCGGGCGCGGCGAGTAGGGCGGACTCGTCAGCGGCAGCACTTTCCCCGGATCGCCGGCTTCGACCGGTCCCGCGAGCAGCGTGACCGGCGGGCGCTCTGCCGCCAGCAGCAGGTTCTGGGTACGTATGAACGCGGCGCGCTCGACTCCGGGGGTGGCGGCGAGGCGAGCCTGCTCGTCCGGAGTGAAAAACGCGGTTTCACCGAAGCGCGCCGGGCGCAGGTAGAGGTCAGCGGGCAACATCCGCTCGAGCCACGACTCGAGGGACGAGCGGAACGAGCTCACCATGATCAGCATCGACACCATCAGGCTGAAGCTGATGACGATGGCGGCGACGCTGATCGCTGCCTGGCGCGGCGTGGCCTTCAATTGCGCAATCGCGATCGCCAGCGGCGCGCGCGCCGGCACGGGCAGGTGCCCGAGACAGCCCTCGGCGAGGCGGGGCATGACCAGCACCGAGCCGAGCAGGATCAGCCCGATTGCGATATAGCCGGCGACGGGGAGGCCGTTGACGGCAGGGGCGAGCGCGAGCAGCAGTCCCGCGGCGATCGAAGCGATGCCCCACCACAGCGTGTGCAATTTCCTGAAACCCTCTTCCTCGTCGCCCGCGCGCAGCGCCTGCGCGGGTGGCCGGCGCGCAGCCTCCCATGCCGGTGCGGCGGCCCCCAGCACCGCGAACAGGAAACCGAGGGCGGCGAAAAACGCGAGCGTTCCGGGCTCGGCGTCGAGACTCGCGGCGATGCTGCGAAAATAGCCGGCTCCAAGATCGGCGCCGACCAGCAGCAGCGCGTAGCGCGCCAGCGCATAGCCGAGCAGGGTGCCGAGGATGGCGCCGATCACACCGATCACCGCGCCCTCGGCAAGAAGCTGGCCGGCGAGCGTGCCGCGCGTGACCCCGATCGAGCGCAGCAGGGCGAACTGGGTGCGCCGGCGCAGGAGCGCCAGCACTTGGGAAGAGAACACGAGGAACGCGCCCGTGAACAGCGCGACCAGCGCCAGCATGTCGAGGTTGAGCCGGTAGGCGCGGGTGAGACTCGCGCCGCGCTCGCCTTCGGTGTCCGGCGTCATCACCTGCACGCCGGCCGGGAGCAGGGACTGCAGCTCGCGGCGAAAGGCCTGAATGTCCGTGCCGGGCTTCAGGCGCAGGTCTATGCGGTTCAGCCGCCCCAGCTGTGCCAGCCGCCATTGGGCGGCCGCGACGTCCATGACGCCCAACCTCTGCCGGTATGCGCCTTGCGGCAGGAGGCCCGCGACCCTGAGGGAGATTGCGCGCGTGCCGACCTGTATGTCGAGCCGGTCACCCGGATTCAGCTTGAGCCATTCCGCAGCGGACGGGCTGAGCAGTATCGCGTCCGCATCGAAGAGGTCCAGCACCATGCCGGAGCGCTCCGGCAGCAGGGAGGGCTGCACCTGCGCCGCCCGCAGCGGGTCGAAGCCGACGATGCGCAGGCTGTCCGGGCGGCCGGCGAGCGGTACCTCGAGGTCCACCGCCGGGTTGGCCGCCTCGACCTGGGGCAGGCGCGCCAGCCGTGGGTACCACGCTTCGTCAAACCCGGCGCGCGGGCCGCGCACCACCAGGTCGGCCTCGCCGGCGAGGTGCCGCGCGGCGAGCTCGAATTCGTTGAGCGCGCTGGAATTGACGAGGTGGACCGCGACGCCGAGCGCAACGCCGAGGGCGATGGCAACGACCGCGAGCGCGGCGCGGCCGGGATTGTCGCGCAACGGCCCTAGGACCAGCGCATGAAGCAGCAGGAACCGACCGCCAAAGAGCGCGAATTGTGGAGCGTGGGTCGTGGATCGAGCGCCAGTCACGAGTCACCAGTCTAGCTATCTCAAAAAGCCGAATGGAACCGCAGATGAACGCAGATGAACACGGATGAATCGAATCCCGAATAAGTCATAAGCAGGGGCTCTCATCCGCGTTTATCCGGGCTTACCTAAGGTTAGCCTTGCTCAGTTACCTTTGATATGTGCCTGGCACTTGTCCCAGGAATCAAATGAATTGAACCGCAGATAGTGGCTGATTAACGCCGATGTGAAACAAAAACAAGACAGAGGGTTGTCCTCAATGTGTCTGCGTTTATCGGCGTTCATCGGCGGTTTCATTGTCTCGAACGGAGTCCGTCAGCGGTGAGGGTGAGGACGCGGTCGGCGGTCGCCGCTGCGGCGGCGGAGTGCGTGACGAGGATTCCGGAGCCGCTTTCGCGCTTCACCTGCTCGCGCAGCAGTGCGAGCACCTGCGCTGCCGTATCGGCATCGAGATTGCCGGTGGGCTCGTCCGCCAGCAGCAGCAACGGCCGGTGCACCAGGGCACGGGCGATCGCCACGCGCTGCATCTCACCGCCGGCGAGTTCGCGCGGGTAACTCGCTGCCGCTGCGGCAAGACCAACCGCAGCGAGCACTTCGGCGACGCGCGCGGCGCTTTCCGCGGGCGGCATGCCATTCAGCGCGAGCGGCAGCGTCGCGTTTTGTGCCACGGTCAGATGTGGCAAGAGGTGGAACGCCTGGAATACGAAACCCATGCGTTCGCGCCGCCGCAGCGTGCGCGCATTGTCGTCAAGGGCGGTGAGCTCGATGCCGTCGAGCGTGATGGTGCCCCTGTCGGGTGTATCGAGACCGGCGATGAGATTAAGCAGAGTGGACTTGCCGACGCCGGACTCACCCATGATGGCGATGTACTCGCCGCGGGCGAGATCGAGGTTCACGTCGTGCAGCACCTCACGCGGCCGCGCGCCACCGTATGACTTGGAAAGCCCCCGGATAGTCAGCATCGCGCCTATTTTAGGCGCTGGCCGCATCGAAATGAGTTCGTCCGATTATAGCGCCGGCCTGAGCCGCGTCGGAACCCACACTTCCGAATGCAGCGTGCGGTGCACCGGGCACTTGTTGGCGATCTCGAGCAGCCGTGTGCGCTGGGCATCATCCAGGGCGCCTTCGAGTTCGATCTCGCGTTCGATGCGGTCGATCTTGCCTTCCCTGGTCTCGCATTCGGCGCAGTCGGTGGCGTGCACCTTGTCGTGCCTGAGCCGCACCGTGACCTTTTCGAGCGGCAGCTGCTTGAGATCCGCGTACATGCGAACCGTCATCGAGGTGCAGGCACCGAGACCAGCGAGCAACAGATCGTACGGAGAGGGACCGGTATCGCTGCCGCCGAAGGAGACGGGCTCGTCCGCGCGCAGCCGATGAGAGCCGACCGCGATGGTCTGGGTGAATTTCCCCTCGCGCGTCTCGCTCACCGTCACCACGTCCGGCGCGCCGTCCGCAGCAGCAGGTCTGGCCGAGGCGGGCGCAGCGATGTAGCGGCTCGCCCAGGCGGCAAGGACCGCAGCCACATAAATCGCGTCCTCCTTGCGTGTCAGCAGGTGGTCGGCGTCGTCGAGCGATACGAAACTCTTCGGATGCTTCGCCGCCATGAAGATCTGGGCCGCATTGTCTATGCTGACCGTGGTGTCGCGCGGAGAATGAAAGATCAGCAGCGCCTTGCGCAGGCTGCCGATCGCCTCGCGGCTCCCTTGGCTCGCGATGTCCTCGAGAAACTGTTTTTTGATGCGGAATTTCCGCCCTGCCAGCGCGACCTCTGCTTCCCCGGCGGCCTCGATTTCGGCGATCGCCGGCGCAAGCAGGTGCCTGACGTGGTTGGGCTCGTACGGCGCGCCGATGGTCGCCACGGCGGCCGCTTCCGGAATATCGCGCGCGACGGCGAGTACTGCCGCGCCGCCCAGACTGTGGCCGATGAGTACCCGCGGCGCCTGGTGATGCTCCCGCAGCCAGGCAGCGGCAGCGACCAGGTCGGCCACGTTGGAGGAGAAGTTGGTGTTGGCGAAGTCGCCCTCGCTGCCGCCGAGTCCCGTGAAGTCGAAGCGCAGCACGGCGATGCCGCGCGCGGTCAGCGCCGCGCTGATGCGCGAGGCGGCGAGCGTTTCCTTGGAGCAGGTGAAGCAATGCGCGAACAGGGCGTAGGCGGCGGGCTGCGTGGCGGGCAGATCGAGGCGCGCGGCAAGCATCACGCCGAGCGCGCCGGGAAATCGGATCATGGTGCGGGCGTCGCTCATGACATTTCCTCCGGACGGTCTGCGACGATGGTAGCACGGCGCAACGGCGCTGAAACCCGATCACGATGCGCGCGGTCAAATGTTATGATTGGGCTGCGCTGTGGCGTTGGGTAAAACAAACTCCAAGGAGGAAATACCATGGTTCGCCAGTCGCTGAAATCCTGCTGCCTGTGGGGGGCTGCAGTCGGGGCGCTGCTCGCCGCCTGCAACCTGGCGGCGCAAGCTTATCCCACGCGCCCGGTCCGCATCATCGTGCCGTTCTCGCCGGGCGGCGCGGCCGACGTGCCGGCGCGGATCATGGGAAACGACCTGTCGAAGGCTCTGGGCCAGCAGGTCGTGATCGACAACCGGCCCGGCGCGGGCAGCACCATCGGCACCGATGTCGCGGCCAAATCGGCGCCCGACGGTTACACGATCCTGCTGGTTTCGAATACTCACGCGATCAACGCCAATCTCTACAGGAGGCTGCCGTACGACCCGGTCAACGATTTCGCACCCGTGCTCCAGTTTGCGACGTCGCCCAACGTGCTGGTCGTCCATCCGTCGCTGCCCGCGAAATCGGTGAAGGAGCTCATCGCACTTGCAAAAATGAAGCCCGGCCAGATTGATTACGCTTCCTCGGGCAACGGGAGCTCGCAGCACCTGTTCACGGCCCTGTTCACGACGCTTGCCGGAATCAACGTGAACCACATCCCGTACAAGGGCAGCGGCCAGGCGCGAACCGACCTGCTGGCCGGGCACGTACCGATCGCCGTCCCGGGGATTGCCAGCGTGATCAACGACGTCAAGCTGGGCCGGCTACGCGCGCTCGGCGTCACGAGCGCGAAGCGCTCGCCGCAACTGCCTGACGTGCCGACGATCGCCGAGGCCGGCGTCAAGGGCTATGCGGCCGATCAGTGGCTCGGCTTTCTGGCGCCCGCGAAGACGCCGCGAGACGCGATCGCGAAGTTGAACGAGGCGACGGAGAAGGTCCTCAGCCAGCCAGGTCTGCAGCAGCACTTCCAGAACATCGGGGCGCAGGCCGCCTACCTTGGTCCCGACGCGTTCGGCGAGCTGATCCGATCAGAGATCCCGAAGTGGGGCAAGGTGGTGAAGGCGGTGGGCCTGAAATTGGAGTGACGGCACGCGGGCCGGTGCAGGTATAACGAGTAGGGCAACGAACGTGAGGAACTTCACAGGAAATATCCACACAGTGGCGGCAGTGTGCGCGTCGGTGTTGGTGTTGCTGAGTACGGCGGCGGGCGCCCTCGCCCAGGGCTATCCCACCAGGCCGGTCCGCATGATCATCCCGTTCGCGCCGGGCGGGGCGACGGACGTGCCGGGACGCATCATCGCGCAAAAACTCTCCGAGTCGCTCGGCCAGCAGGTGGTGGTGGACAACCGCCCGGGGGCGGGTGGCATCATCGGCACGGAAACGGTGGCACAGGCGCAGCCGGACGGCTACACCATCCTGATGACGGCGACACCGTTCGCCATCAGCGTCGGGATCTACCGCAGGCTGCCATACCATCCGGTGCGGGACTTCACCGCCGTCATGCAGTTCGGTTCGGCTCCCAACGTGCTGGTGGCGCATCCTTTGCTGCCCGCGAGATCGGTGCAGGAGCTGATCGCGCTGGCCAGATCCCAACCCGGGAAAGTCGACTACGCTTCCTCCGGCAGCGGCGGCGCGCAGCACCTGTTCGGCGCGTTGTTCTTGTCGATGGCGGGGATCAACATGACGCACATCCCGTACAAGGGCAGCG
>ERZ1292645.749-Hain-H14-02um-R2-749-length-10675-cov-7_pt1 | contig 10675 bp, 6 predicted proteins | sample MGYA00564401_ERZ1292645 | MGnify/ENA primary metagenome ERZ1292645 (study PRJEB36523, sample SAMEA6512644) | groundwater metagenome | collected 2019-01-09 | study: AquaDiva: Metagenomics assemblies of 32 groundwater samples | reverse complement strand
GCGCCGCGCGGCATGCCGCAGATCGAGGTCACCTTCGACATCGACGCGAACGGCATCCTGCACGTGGCCGCCAAGGACAAGGCGACGGGCAAGGAGAACAAGATCAAGATCCAGGCGGGCTCGGGCCTCACCGAAGCCGAGATCCAGCGCATGGTGAAAGACGCCGAGGTGCACGCCGAGGAAGACCGCAAGACGCGCGAGCTGGTGGATGCGCGCAATCAGTGCGACCACATCGTTCACGGAGTGAAGAAGTCGCTCAAGGAGCACGGCGGCGAGCTCTCCGAGGACGAGAAGGCCAAGATCGAGCAGGCACTGAAGGAGGCCGAGGAAGCGCTGAATAGCGACGACAAGGCCGCGATCGAGGCCAAGACCCAGGCGCTGGCTCAGGCCGCGCACAAGCTCGCGGAAAAGATGTACGCCAAGGAGCAGGCCAAGCAGCAGGCCCAGGGCGGCGGCGAGAAGACCGCGGAGGGCGCCAAGAAGGACGATGGCAACGTGGTGGATGCGGAATACACCGAGGTCAAAGACAAGAAGTAACAAGGCGAGACTCGGGACTAGGGGCTAGGGACTCGTAAGAGCCCCTGGCCCTTTTGGCGTTATTGCGAGCCCCGAGCCCCGAAGAACGAGCCCCGAAAAAATGGCGAAGCGCGATTACTACGAAGTGCTCGGCGTGAACCGGGACGCCTCGGAAGAGGAGATCAAGAAGGCGTACCGCAAGCTCGCCATGAAACACCATCCGGACCGCAATCCGGACAATCCCAAGGCCGAGGAGCACTTCAAGGAAGCCAAGCAAGCCTACGAGATCCTGTCCGACGCCCAGAAGCGCGCGGCCTACGACCAGTTCGGCCACGGCGGCGTGGATCCATCGGCGGCGGCCGGGGCGGACTTCGGCGGCTTCGCCGACGCCTTCGGCGACATCTTCAGCGACATCTTCGGCGGCGGGCGTGGGCGTTCCAACGTGTTCCGCGGCGCGGACCTGCGCTACAACCTCGAGATCGCGCTCGAGGAGGCGGCGCGCGGCACCGAAACGCGCATCCGCATCCCGGCGCTGGAACAATGCGAAACCTGCCACGGCAGCGGCGCCAAGCCCGGCACCTCGCCCACCACCTGCCCCACCTGCCAGGGACACGGCCAGGTGCGCATGCAGCAGGGCTTCTTCTCGATCCAGCAGACCTGCCCGCGCTGCCACGGCAGCGGCAAGATCGTCGCTTCGCCGTGCGCGACCTGCGGTGGCGCCGGGCGCGTCAAGCAGCACAAGACGCTGTCGGTAAAAATTCCGGCGGGCGTGGACCAGGGCGACCGCATCCGGCTCTCCGGCGAAGGCGAGGCCGGAGTCAACGGCGGGCCGCCGGGCGATCTCTACGTCGTGATCCACATCCGGCCGCATGCGGTGTTCCAGCGCGACCATAACGAACTCCACTGCGAGATGCCGATCAGCATCACCGCCGCCGCGCTCGGCGGCGAGATCGAGATCCCGACGCTCGACGGCTACGCCAAGATCAAGGTCATGCCCGGCACGCAGACCGGACAGGTGTTCCGGCTGCGCGGCAAGGGCATCAAGGGCGTGCGCTCCAACGCCCACGGCGACCTGATGTGCCACGTCGTGGTGGAGACGCCGGTCAACCTCACGCCGCGGCAGAAAGAACTGCTACAGGAACTCGAAGCGATCAACGAGAAAGACGGTGGCCGCCACAACCCGCGCGCAAAGTCCTGGATGGAAAAAGTGCGGGAGTTTTTTGCGCAGTAGCCCGCGATTGAAACACCAGCCGCGTCACTACGTCACTGCGTCACTGCGTCACCGGACTAAAGCCACTTGGCCTTGCGAAAGCGATAGAAGAGGTAGCCGTCTATCCCCACCATCAGGGCGAGCGACAGCGGGTAGCCCCACACCCAATTCAGCTCGGGCATGTGCTCGAAGTTCATGCCGTAGACGCCGGCGATCATCGTGGGCACCGCGACCAGCGCGGCGCAGGCCGCGAGGCGCTTGGTGGTCTCGTTTTCCCCCAGTGCAATCAGCGACAGGTTGACCGAGATCGCGGTCGTCACCATTTCGCGCAGGCTCTCGATGGACTGGTTGATGCGGAACAGGTGGTCGGAGACGTCGCGGAAGTAATCCTGGGTCGCAAGGCACACTTCGGGCACGCGCCCGCCGTGGAGCTTGCCGGACGCTTCGTGCAGGGGGCCCACCGCGTGTTTGAGCACCATGAGCTTCTGCTTGAGCGCGTAGAGGCTCTCGATGTTCTCGCGCGCCGGCGCGCCGGAGAAGATGCGCTCTTCCACGCGCTCGAGCTCGTCCTCCAGCGCATCCAGCACCGGAAAGTAGCGGTCCACCACCGCGTCCATCAGCGCATACAACACGAACCCCGCGCCTTGCCGCAGCAGGTGCGGCTCGCGCTCGCAGCGGGCGCGCACGCTGGCGAAGCCCTGCTCGCTGCGGTTGCGCACCGACAGCACGTAGTTGGCTCCGACGAAGACGTCCACCTCTCCGACGTGCAGTTCCTCGCCTGAAGGCTCCACCGTCTTCAACACGACGAACACCGAGTCGCCGTACTCCTCGATCTTCGGGCGCTGGTGGCCGTGGCCTGCGTCCTCCACCGCGAGCTCGTGCAGGCCGAATTCCCGCTGCATCTCCGCCAGCTCCTCCGGGGCCGGGTCCTTAAGCGCCACCCAGACGAAGCAGCCGGGCCGTTTGAGGTAGAGGTGGATGTCCTCTTTGGGGATATCGGCGAGCTTCCTGCCTTCCTGGTAGGCGGCGCAGTTGATGAGCATGGGTGCCCCTTTACCGGCAATCATAACCGGCCCGCGGATTTGTGGTCGAGGGAGCCGGCGCCGGTCAGGCCCGGCACTTGTTCACGAAGGCCCAGTTGATCTCTACGCCCCATCCGGGCTTGTCGTTGAGATGGACGTGGCCGCCGCGCACCTGCGCGCGTTCGGTGAACAGCTCGAACCAGACCGGGTCCCGTTCGGGCCTGCCGTGCGTTTCCACACCGAACGCCGATCCGGGGAACGCAGCCACGAGATGCGCGTGAATTTCGGGAACGAGGTGCGGAGCGATCCGCACCCCGTGTTGCTCCGCGAGATACGCGACCCGCAGCGCCTCGGTGAAGCCGGCGGCGCGCGTTGAATCGAATTGCACGTAGCGGATCGCGCCGCTCGCGATGAAGTCCCGCACCGTGAAGCGCGTCAGCTCCCGCTCGCCGTGCGCAAGCGGGATCGGCGTCGCCTGCGCCAGCCGCACGAAGTCGGCGGGCTGCAGATACCAGTGCATCGGCTCTTCCAGCCAGAACACGTCGTACGGCTCCACCGCGCGTGCGAACGCGATGCAGTCCTCCAGGTTATACGGGGCGTTCATGTCGAGCATGAGGTCCACCCCGGGGCCGATCGCCTCGCGCACGGCGCGGACACGCTTCGCCTCATCCGCGATGGTCTCCGCTCCGGTCTTCAGCTTGACGGCCTGGTAGCCCTTGGCGACAAATCCCGCGAGCTCTTCGGCATAATCGGCAGGCCCTGCTCCGTCGCGATAATAACCGCCGGTGGCATAGCTGAAAACCGGCTTGGCTTGACCTCCCAACAAGCGGTAGACGGGCAGTCCGGCGGCTTTGCCCTTGATGTCCCACAGCGCGATGTCAATGCCCGCGATCGCGGCCATGATTTGCGGGCGCTCCCCGCGCGGCAGCGGCGGCGGCAGTCCGTCGCGACCGCCGATGCCACCGGGTCGCGGCGAGGTCAGCGCGAAGAGCTTTTCCCACACCGCGACGTGCGCCAACGCGTCCATGCCGCGGACGAGTTCGCCAAAGCGCGTCACCCACTCGCAAATTTTCGCCATCGGCGCGCCGTGGATCTGGCCGATACCGGTAATCCCGTCGTCGGTGCGCACCTCGACCAGGATCACGCTCGATGACTTCAACTCTTCGTGCGCGGTCCACAGCGTGTGCCTGAGCGGTACCGATAGGGCGTGCGTTCTGACTTCTGTGAGCTTGCTCACTGATTCCCCTGTTCGCTCCCCAAACAGTCTTGCGGCGCGCTCGGAGCCGCGCGCGAGCGCGCCGCGGAACGACAAATTGCCGTGGTAGGATAGCGCAGCCATCATACGCCATGCTGATTAAAGCACTCCTAGCGGCCGCGAAATCGCTCATTGCCGGCCGCGCCGGCGGAGCCGTCGAATATCCGCTCGAGACCGAGCAAAAGCTCAACCTGTTGCATGGCCGCGCGCGGGTGAATCAGCACCTGGACATCCTGTTCCGGGATATCAACGTTGGTAACGAGAGCTTCGCGGATCTCTACCTCCGCTGCCTCGGGCATACCGGCACCGCGGTAACGCCGTTCAACGTATTCCAGCGCTTTCAAACCCGCCTCGATCTGGTGCAGTACTTTCTCGCCACGCTTTCGGTGCCCGGCGCGCGTGCCGAGTGCGGCGTCTACCGTGGAGCAACGGCTCTGCTGCTGTGCCATGCCTGGCGCAGCCGCCAGGCCGATTTCGGCGGCAACGATTTCTATCTGATCGACAGTTTTGCCGGTACCAGCGCCTCGGGTGAGCACGACCTGATACCGGTGCGCGGCGATGGCGGTACAACGCGCATGGAACCGTTTTTCCCGGCCGGGAAAACCGATACTTCGCCGGAGCTGGTGCGCGGCTTTTTCGGCGATTTCCCGAACGTGCAGATCTGCGCCGGCTGGATCCCGCAGGTGTTCGCAACGCTGCCCGAGCGCGACTGGGCGTTCGTGCACCTCGATCTCTCCCTCTACGAGCCGACGCTGGCTGCTCTTGAATACTTCTATCCCCGCCTCGGTAAAAAGGGGGGGATCCTGTGCGACGGTTCGATCTTCTGCCCCGGCGCGGAGAAGGCATGGGACCAGTTCTGCACGAGGCACGACATCGCCTATGTCACCCTCGGCCACCGTGAGTTTGTCATCATCAAGAACTGATTTCCTATTCCCTATTTACTTCGCAAGATGCTCGGAAACTTACTCAAGCGGCTGCTGCACCGTAGCCCGGCCACTACATCGCATGCAGCCCGCGGCGCGGGCGCGGCCGATTGCGGCTGGCTGAACGAGGCATTGCGGCTCCAGCAGGCCGGACGACACCGCGAAGTGGTCGCGATTTGCCGTTCGGCGCTGGCGCGCGAGGCGGACGACACCGACGCGCTCAATCTGCTTGCCGCGGCGCTGTGCGCGCAGGGCGAGTCGCGTGAAGGCATCACCTGCCTGCGCCGCGTGACCCAGCTCGTGCCGCATTCGGCGGAGGCGCACGATAATCTCGCGACCGTCCTCGCCGCCACCGGCGACCCAAACGGCGCGATCGAGAGCTACCGGCACGCCGTGCGGCTGCATCCGGAACTCGCCGCTGCCTGGAACAGTCTCGCGTCGCTGCTGAAGACGCTCTCACGCTACGACGAGGCGGAGGAATGCTGCCGCTCCGGGCTGCGGGCCGATCCCCGGCACGCCGGCCTGCACCGCACGCTTTCCGGCGCGCTGTTCGAACAGGGCCGGGTCGACGAGGCGATCGCCGCGGCGCGCACCGCGCTCGCGTTGTATCCCGACGCTCCCGCCGCCCACAGCGATCTCGTGCGCATGCTGAACTACGCCGACGCGCAGGATCCGCCCGCCGTTTACCGGGAACACCGCGTATGGGCCGAGCGCCATGCCCGACCTCTGGAGGAGGCGGCGGCGGCGCACCGCAACGACCCGGATCCCACGCGGCGGCTGCGCGTCGGCTTCGTGTCGCCGTACTTCCGCAAGCACGCAATGACCTTTTTCTTCGAGTCAGTGGTCGAACACCACCACCGGGAAAAAATGGAAATCTTCCTGTACGCCGACGTGGCGCAGCCGGATGAGTACTCGGAACGGCTCAAGGCGTACGGCGCAGCATGGCGCAGGACGGTCGGCATGAGCGACGAGCAGCTGGCGCAGAGGGTCCGCAATGATGGAATCGACATCCTGGTCGACCTGAGCGGGCACACTCCCTACAACCGTCTGCTGGCGTTCGCGCGCCGGCCGGCCCCGGTCCAGGTGACCTGGAACGGCTACCCGAACACGACCGGAATGGCGGGCATGGATTACCGCATTACCGACGCGTACTGCGATCCGCCCGGGACGACCGAGCATCTGCATTCGGAAAAGCTGGCGCGTCTGCCCCGCATCTACATGGCGTGGCGACCCCCGCGCGAGGCGCCCGACCCCGGGCCGCTGCCCGCGCTGGAATCCGGGCGCATCACGTTCGCCTCCTTCAATTCGTGCTTCAAGATCACGCCGGCGCTGGTCGCGCTCTGGTCACGCATTGTCGACCAGGTGCCCGGATCGCGGCTCATGCTGCTCACCATCAACGGCAGTTCCGCGGAGCGGCGCATCCTGAACCTGTTCGCCGCCAACGGCATTGAACCGGGGCGGCTCGAAATCCTGCCCCGGATGACGCACGAGGAATTCCTCACCGCGCACCGGCGTGTGGACATCGCGCTCGACGCCTTCCCCTATCACGGCACCACGACGACCTGCTTTTCACTGTGGATGGGGCTGCCCGTGGTGGTGCTGGCGGGCGCAACCCACGTCTCGCGCGTCGGCGTCTCGATGCTCAGCAACATCGGACTGCCGCAATTGATTGCGCAAAACGGCGACGCATACGTGGCGATCGCAACCCGTCTCGCGGCCGATTTGTCCGGGCTAGCCAGCATGCGCGCCGGCCTGCGCGGCAGGATGCTGCAATCACCCGTTACCGACGGGCGCAGCGGCGCGCGGGCGCTGGAAAACGCGTTCCGGGAAATGTGGGCGGACTGGTGCCAGAGACAGACCCGGCGCTGACGCCGTTCTATTGAACCGCCGATGAACGCCGATAAGATCAAGACCAAAATATCCTGTCCATTGCACGCCACCGTCTCGGCTTTCCGCCGTCTCCAAGCCCTAATACCATCATACGAAGCAGCGGGATGCTGGCAGCCTAGGGTCCACGGGCGACACGAAAATGAGAAATAGGTCGCACTCGCACCAACCCGGACCCGACACCGCCATCCCGAGCGGCCCCAGAACCAAACTCGATTGAGGGCGTTCTAACCATATGACATTTCAATGTCAGCCCGGCCTCTGGAGGGGCTGATTCTCTACCTACGGGGACGCGTAAAATGCCGCGGCGCGGGGTAATCATGTCGTTGGTTTCGGCTGCAATTGCGATTGCGGTTTTGTGGCAATTCGGCGTCTCGCTCCTCATGCCGCAACCCCAGGCGCTGCTCGAACCTTCGTCAATCTTTCCGCCGTCGACAGCGGAGCCTATCACACCGATACCCCAATCTCTATCCCTGGATCAGAGAAAAGTCGCCTTGGGGAGCCGTCTGTTCCACGATCGGCGGTTTTCGCGCGACAATAGCATGGCGTGCGCCGGCTGCCATGAACTGAGCAAAGGGGGCGGCGACGGTCTCAGGCACGCGGTGGGGATTGGCGGACAGCGCGGCGACGTGAACGCGCCGACGGTGTTCAACAGCGGTTTCAGTTTCAAACAGTTCTGGAATGGCCGCGCGGAATCTCTCGAAGACCAGGTCGACGGTCCGGTTCACAATCCCAAGGAGCTTGGATCGAATTGGCCAGAGATCATCGCCAAGCTCAAACAGGACGCCGATTATTCTGCTGAATTCACCGCGCTCTACCGCGACGGGATCCAGTCTGGAAACATCAAGGATGCGATTGCCACGTTTGAACGCTCCTTGATTACGCCCAACTCGCGCTTCGACCGGTATCTGCGGGGCGATCGCAACGCGCTGACGCACGACGAGATCAGTGGCTACCAGCTGTTCAAGAGCTACGGCTGTATTGCCTGCCATCAAGGCGTCAACGTGGGCGGCAACCTGTTCGAACGCCTCGGCGTCATGCGCGATTATTTCAAGGAGCGGGGAAAAAATATCGCGCCGGGGGACCTGGGGCGGTTCGCGATCACCGGGAAGCCCGAGGATCGGCATGTGTTCAAGGTACCAAGCCTGCGCAACGTGGCGGTGACCGCTCCCTATTTCCACGACGGGTCGTTGACCACCTTGGAACAGGTCGTGGGCATAATGGGTGAATACCAATTGGGCATCTCGATCCCGCCCGGCGATGTGGCACTGATCGTCAAGTTTTTGCACACCCTTACCGGAGAATATGGCGGGAAGCCGTTATGAGCTTTGCGCGCCTTACCATAAAGATTGCAGCCGGGCTTCTGGCGATCGCGCTCATTGTCTTTCTCCTCGCCAATGCCCGTTCCATTGATCCGATCGGGCACAACCGAATCATCGCCAACCTGAGCAAGTTACAGGAACTGGACTCGGAGCTGGACGAGATCGTGCTGAAGGTGCGTGACGCACTAATCAATAACTATGACCCCTTGGTAGCCACGCTGAACCTGATCAAGTGGCACAAGCGCGATCTGGAACAAGGCGAATACGCAATCGCCGGCCGCGGTGAGCTGGAAATTGACAAGGCAATGGCGGGGTTTTCCCGCAAGTTGGCGGAAAAGGAAGCGCTCATTGAGCAGTTCAAGTCCAAAAACTCACTGCTCAAGAATTCCTTCCATTATTTTCCGCTCTCGGTTGAAGTCCTGTCCCGCGACCCCCAGATTCCACAGGCCGTGCGCACCCGCGCACAAGCTCTGTTGCGGGATATTCTGCTGCTACGCCTGGGAGCCACACCGACGGATTACGAGCTGATCGCCAAGGCGATCAATCAGTTACACGAGGGGCAACAACACCCCCCATCGGTCCGCACCAGACTGGGGGTCGTTCTCCAGCACGCGCAGAACGTGCTCACCCACCAGCAGGAACTTGACCGCCTGGTGCAAGAGATCACCGCGGCCGATGTCCGCAACGTCAGCAAATCACTCGTCGAAGCCTATAGCCGCGCCTTCGAGCGCGAACTGAAGCAGGCCAACCTGTATCGCTTCATACTGCTGCTGGTGAGTCTTGCGCTGGTGACGTACGCCGCACACTCGTTCCTGCGATTGCGGGAAAACGCGGTCGAGCTCAACAAAGTCCTCGCAGCCCAGGCCAGTGAAATCGCAGAGCGCAAGCGCGCGGAGGAGCAGCTGCGGCTCGCGGCGAGCGCCCTGGAAAACGCCGCCGAGGGCGTGATGATCTCCGACGAGCACCGACGCATCGCGTTCGTCAACAAGGCCTTCACCCGCATCACCGGCTACGCGCCCTCGGAAGCAGTCGGCAAGGACCCGGATTTCCTGCGCTCCGGGGAGCACGACGCGGCTTTCTACGAGGCAGTCTGGAGCGAGATCAGGAACGCCGGCGGCTGGCGGGGAGAAATGTGGCGGCGGCGCAAGGACGGGGAAATCTATCCGGAATGGCGCAGCGTCAGCCCGGTCAAGGACGAGGCCGGCCAAACGACCCATTTCGTGTCGGTGTTCACCGATATCTCTCAACTCAAGCAGGACAAGGCGCGGCTCGAGTTCCTCGCTCACCACGACGCCCTGACCCACCTCCCCAACCGCACCCTGTTCGAGGACCGGCTCCAGGAGGCGCTGAACCGGGCGCAGCGGCACGCCGGCAAGGTCGGCCTGCTCTTCATCGACCTCGACCGCTTCAAGAACATCAATGACTCCCTAGGCCACGGCGTAGGCGACTTGCTGCTGCAAGCCGTCACCAGCCGCCTGAAGGAGTGCGTGCGCAAAACCGACACCGTGGCCCGCCTGGGCGGGGACGAATTTACGGTCCTGCTCGACGAGCTCGCGGAGCCGCAGCACGCGGCGAAGGTCGCGGAGAAGCTGCTCGCCGCGCTGGCGCAACCGTTCAAGCTGGGCGGCCACGACCTCGTCACTTCTGCGAGTATCGGCATCAGCTGTTATCCGGATGACGGCAGCGACACGCAGACCCTGCTGAAAAACGCGGACGCCGCGATGTACGCCGCCAAGGAGTCGGGGCGCAACACCTATCGGTTCTTCTCGGCCGAGATGAACGCGAGCGCACTCGAGATGCTGGTCATGACCAGCAACTTGCGTGTCGCGCTGGAGCGCGATGAATTCTTCCTCAATTACCAGCCTATCGTTGATCTGGCTTCAGGCAACGTGAGCGCGCTGGAAGCGCTCCTGCGCTGGAAGCATCCGGAGCTGGGCATGATACCGCCGGTCCGGTTCATCCCCCTGGCCGAGGATTCCGGGTTGATCATTCCGATCGGGGATTGGGTGCTGAAGCAAGCTTGCGCGCAAATGAAGGCCTGGCAGATCAGAGGCATCGCTCCCGGGCGCATGGCGGTCAATCTTTCGGTGCGCCAGTTCAAGCAGAAGGAGTTGGCGCAGCGCATCGCGGCGATCCTGAACGAGACCGGCCTGGCGCCGCAATGTTTGGAGCTGGAAATCACCGAGAGCATGGTGATGCAGGACCCGGCCGAAGCAGAAAAAGTACTCGACCAGCTCCATGAAATGGGAATCCAACTCGCCATCGACGACTTTGGCACCGGTTATTCGTCGCTGAGTTACCTGAAGCGTTTCCCCATCGACTTTCTCAAGATCGACAGATCGTTCGTGCAGGACATACCAGGTAATCCGGACGATGTTGCCATCACCCGGGGTATCGTTGCGCTGGCGAAAAGCCTTGACCTTTGGGTCATCGCCGAAGGGGTGGAAACCGAGCAACAACACGCTTTTCTCAAGGCGGAGGGCTGCGAGGAAGCACAAGGCTATCTATGGAGCAAGCCCCGTAGCGCGGAAGAGCTGGAA
>ERZ1292645.748-Hain-H14-02um-R2-748-length-10676-cov-5_pt1 | contig 10676 bp, 10 predicted proteins | sample MGYA00564401_ERZ1292645 | MGnify/ENA primary metagenome ERZ1292645 (study PRJEB36523, sample SAMEA6512644) | groundwater metagenome | collected 2019-01-09 | study: AquaDiva: Metagenomics assemblies of 32 groundwater samples | reverse complement strand
AGAAGTTTCCACACTCCATAGATTTGGATATAACTGATGACTTTAAGATATCTTATACTCTCAGTTACAGCCACCCGATACTGAAGGCACAGTATGTTTCATTTGTAATGTCAGAGGAGGGGTTTGAAAAAGAGATTGCACCCTCAAGGACGTTCTGTTTAGAAGCTGAAGCCGAGAAACTAAGGGTCCAGGGACTCGGGAAGGGTGCAAATTACGAGAACACCCTTGTCGTCGGAGAAGGCGGCATCGTAAGGAATACGTTGAGATACCCGGATGAATTTGCCAGGCACAAGGTCTTAGACCTCACGGGGGACCTTTATCTTTTAGGCATCCCGATTAAAGGGCATGTCCTTGCAATCAAAAGCGGCCATCCTCTGAACATAAAGTTATTGCAGAAGATATATTCTCATTATCTGAAACAACAAGAAGCCGGGATAAAGTCCCCGGCATATCAGGTGGGAAGCGTAGGGCGGCAGCTTGACATAAACGCTATTCACAGAATCCTGCCTCACAGGTATCCTTTCCTGTTAGTAGACAGAATTCTTGAACTTGAGGAAGATAAACACGCTGTCGGTATTAAGAATGTTACTATAAATGACCAATTCTTCTTGGGCCATTTCCCACAACGGCCACTGATGCCGGGTGTATTGATAGTAGAGGCGATGGCACAGGTAGCAGGTGTATTGATGTTAAGCAAACCAGGCAATGCAGGTAAATTGGCCTATTTTATGAGTATGGACAAGGTCAAGTTCAGAAAGACCGTGGTACCCGGTGACCAATTAAGACTTGATGTGGAGGTGGTAAAACTGAGGTCCAAAACCGGGCAGGTCAGGACTAAGGCTGTTGTGGATGACCAATTAGTCGCAGAAGCAGAACTCATGTTTTCTCTTGTAGAGGTATAGGTGCGAAATAAGCCATTAGGCATCGCATTGGTTCTGTCATTAGTAATCCATTCCTTAGTTTTTGTAGTATTGCCGGGCATAGGCATTAATTTTCATAGAGACCACGGCGCCAGGGTAGAGATGGTATATTCCCCATTCACTCCTCCTTTAAAGCCACCACCTGCCAAAGCAGTAAATAAAGAGCCAACACAATCAACCGTAGAACAAGTGTCCCCTCCAGTGGTGCAATCATCCCCTCCAGTAGGACAGGCGTCCCGCCTGTCAATGATTCCCAGTGCCTCTAAACAAAAATCCCCTCCAGTAGTACAAGAATCCCACCCAGTAGGACAGGCGTCTCACCTGTCAATAGATTCTAACCCCTTCGTGCCAACCTCTGCCCAGGAAGGCATAGCATACACGAACTATTTTGAGGCATTGAGAAATAAGATACAGGAATCTGTTAGATACCCGAAGGAATGGTCTATCGGAGAAGTATACGTATCTTTCATAATTAAATCCGATGGTAGTTTAAAGTTAGATGCCATAAACGTATTAGATAAAAGTTCTACTAATAATAAACTTCTGCGTGAGGCATCTATCCAGACTATCACAGCAGCTGCTCCATTCCCACCGTTTCCAAAAGGTCTCAACAGGCAGGAGATATGCTTTAACATTCCTATAGTATATAAATCCGGGAAGTGAAGTGAGGGATTTTACTTGACTTTATTTAAAGATATGATACAATCAAAAAATAGGAGGTGAGGGAATATGGGTTGCGGAACATGTGCTGCTTCAAAGGGTACCAAGAAGGGTGGCAAGAAGAAAAAGGGGAGCAAGAAGTAATAACTTATTAATCTTTAACAGCAGGACCTTTAGGTCAAATGGTTTTCGGACAAAATCATCTGCACCTGTTTTTTGTTTTAAATAACCTTCGTCATATTCGGTATTTTGGGCTATACCTGTCTGTATAATAATAGGTATATTACAAAAGCGCGGGTCATTTTTAATCATAGAACAAAGACTGAATCCGTCCACGTCAGGCATCATAACGTCCAGAATAATCAGACTTGGCCGATGGTTCTCTATCCTGTCTAAAGCCCCTTTTGCATCTAAGGCTGTAATAACCTCAAAATCATTCTGCTCTAACAGGCGCTTTAAAGTATTCACAATCTCAATTTCATTATCCACTACCAGTATCTTTTTCTTTTCCATATCAATCCCAATTATATCACTTTCACGTTCCATGTCAAGGACTTTTTCATTGACACAGGGGAGATTTTATAGTATTATAAACTTATGAGTAAACCTGTATATCATCCATCCAGGAAAGAATTTGTAGAGAAGGCAAAGAAGGGCAATCTTATACCTGTATACAGGGAGATGTTAGCCGATTTAGAGACACCTGTATCTGCCTTTATGAAGATAGACAAAGACAGTTACTCCTTCCTGCTGGAATCTGTAGAAGGCGGCGAGAAGATAGCGAGATATTCCTTTTTAGGGACTAATCCATCTATTATCTTTAAGAGTAAAGGCAGCAGGATAGAGATTATCAGGGGTAAGAAAAAAGAATCGTTCGTCACTGAGAAAGACCCTATCTTTGAAATAAAAAATATGATGAAAGGGTATAAGTTTGTCCCTGTGAAAGGTTTACCCAGGTTCTGCGGCGGGTTCGTAGGTTACATGGGATACGACATGGTCAGGTTCTTTGAAAAACTGCCTGAAAGGGGATTGGATGACCTGAACGTGGAAGATTCTATATTTGTCCTGACAGATACACTGTTGATATTTGACCATGTTTATAAACGTTTAAAGATAGTCTCTAATGCCCATGTGACAGGGCGAGCGGAAAGCGCATATGATGAGGCGATGGATAAGATTGAAAAAATTGTCCACAGACTCAAGTCCCCTCTTCCGATTAGATTATCAGAAAAGGGCGATTCAAGAAAATCTTCCTATCCTCTGAAGGCAAAGATAAAATCAAATCTCACACATAGACAATTCAAGGAGATGGTTCTGAAGGCGAAGGGATATATCAAGGCAGGCGATATAATTCAGACTGTTTTGTCACAGAGGTTTGAGATGAAACTCAATGTCACGCCTATAGACGTGTATCGGGCATTACGGACTATAAATCCTTCCCCTTACATGTTCTATCTGAAATATGATGACCTGTTCTTAATAGGTTCTTCTCCTGAGATTATGGTGCGGTGTGAGGACAACAACGTAGAGGTGAGACCTATAGCAGGCACAAGGCCGAGAGGCAAGGAGGCAAGAGAAGATGAGAGGTTGATGAAGGAACTCCTTTCTGATGAAAAGGAACGGGCAGAGCACATCATGCTCGTGGACTTAGGCAGGAATGATGTGGGCAGGGTATGCGGATATGGCACTGTTAAAGTGCCTGAATTGATGACGATAGAGCAGTATTCGCATGTGATGCACATAGTTAGTGATGTTGTAGGGAAACTCTCGCGGGGAAAAGATATATTTGATGTAGTTAAGGCTGCATTTCCTGCCGGGACAGTTACGGGCGCACCAAAGATAAGGGCTATGGAGATAATTGACGAATTAGAGACGACTAAGAGGGGCCCTTATGCAGGCTGTGTGGGATACTTCAGTTTTTCAGGTAACCTTGATACGTGCATTACGATACGGACGATACTAATCAAGGGAGACAGGTGTTACGTTCAGGCAGGTGCGGGCATAGTAGCAGATTCAGTTCCAGAGAAGGAATACAGGGAGACTATAAACAAATCCAAAGGGATGCTCAAGGCAATAGAGATGGCAGAAGAAGGGTTATAAAGATGATACTCATTATAGATAACTATGATTCATTTACCTATAATCTCGTCCAATACATAGGGGAGTTAGGGGCGGATTTAAAGGTTTTCAGGAATGACAGGATAGATATTGAAGGGATTGAGAAATTATCAAACCTTGAAAAAATTGTTATATCACCTGGTCCGTGCAGCCCTAAGGAGGCAGGCATATCTAATGACGTTATAAGGGTATTCAGCGGAAAGGTTCCCATCCTCGGGGTATGTTTAGGCCACCAATGTATGGGATACGTCTTTGGCGGAGAGGTAGTGAGGGCGGACAGGCTAATGCACGGCAAGACCTCTCTTATTTACCATGATGGCAGGACGATATTTGAAGGTATAGAGAACCCATTTGAGGCGACGAGGTATCATTCGCTTCTTGTAAAGAGAGATACCCTGCCGGGGTGTCTTCAGATAACAGCAGAGACTAAAGAGCACGAAATCATGGGGCTCAAACACAAGGACTTTCCTGTGTGGGGTGTGCAGTTTCATCCTGAATCTATATTGACGAAACCAGGTAAAAAACTCCTGGCGAACTTTTTGCAGTACAGGGAAGATTCTTCGGCTTCGCCTCAGAATGACAGAAAGAAATGTCATTAATAACCCCGGTTTTGTTCTTATTATTTAATCGTCCAGATACGACCCTAAGGGTATTTGATTCAATACGAAAAGTCAAACCTGCAAAACTTTATGTAGCTGCTGATGGTCCAAGGGAAAATAAAACGGGTGAGGCTGAGAAATGTCAGGAGACGAGAAGTATCATAAAACAGATTGACTGGGAATGCGATGTCCATACCCTTTTCAGTGAGAAGAATTCCGGGTGCAAGAGGGCAGTCAGCTCAGCAATAGATTGGTTTTTTGAAAACGTGGAAGAAGGCATCGTTTTAGAAGACGACTGCTTACCTGACGAATCATTTTTCTGGTTTTGTCAGGAATTGTTAACAAGGTATAGAGATGATAACAGGATTATGCATATTGGCGGAACTAACTTCCAATCCGGACAGGAAAGGGGCGGGGGAAGTTACTATTTCTCAAGGTATAGTCATGTCTGGGGCTGGGCAGGCTGGAGACGGGCATGGAAGTATTATGATATAGAAATAAAAAGTTGGCGTAAGTTTCGGGAGCAGAATCAAATAAACAATGTTTTTGCTGATAGAGAAACGCAAAAATTCTGGATAAAAAAACTCCAGGCAGCCTATGAGTGTAAAAAAAACACCTGGGACATTCAGTGGGATTATGCCATCTGGAGTCAAAATGGGCTTTGTATCCTGCCAAACGTAAATCTTGTTTCTAATATAGGGTTTGGGCAGTCTGCCACTCATCCTGCTGATGGAAATAACAGGTTTGCCAATATGAAAACTTATAGTATTAACGAAATTATTCATCCGCTTTTTGTTTTACCGGATGAAAAGGCTGATGAATTTACTTTTAGAACTCACTATCGGCACTCGTTTTTTGATAAGATGAAGAGTAAAATAAAAAGAAATGATAAAAGAAGCCATAGCAAAAGCAGTTGTAAAGGTTAACCTCTCTCCAGAAGAAGCAGAAGGCGTTATGGAGGAAATTATGTCCGGGGCAGCCACACCTGCCCAGATAGGTTCTTTCATAACAGCCTTGAGAATGAAGGGGGAGAGTATAGATGAAATAACAGCATTTGCCATGGTGATGCGCAGACATTCTGCCAGGGTCAATGCGAGGCAGGATAACCTATTGGACACCTGTGGGACAGGCGGTGATGGCAAACATACATTTAACATATCAACGATAGCCGCATTAGTTGCTGCAGGTGCAGGGGTCGTTATAGCAAAACATGGAAACAGGTCCATTTCTTCAAGGTGCGGGAGTGCTGACCTTCTGAAGGAATTGGGAGTAAATATAGAAGCCCCGTTACCTGTAGTAGAAAGGTGTATCAATGAAGCAGGGATAGGTTTTTTATTTGCTCCTATGCTCCATCCTGCCATGAAATTCGCAGCGGTTCCAAGAAGAGAAATTGGCATTAGAACTATATTCAATATATTAGGGCCCCTTACTAATCCTGCAGGGGCAAGCTGTCAATTACTCGGCGTATATGATGCTTCCCTTACAAAAGTTTTTGCAGAGGTTCTGAAGAACCTGGGGTCTAACCATGCAATGATAGTTCATGGGAGTGACGGGCTGGATGAGGTTACTATCACTGGTGATACTATCGTCTCAGAACTATTTGGAAGCAGGATAACGGATTATCGTATAAAACCTGAAGATTTTGGGATGAAGAGGGCATCGGCTAAAGATTTAGACGGTGGAGACCCTGCAGTTAATGCCAATATAGCAATGGAAATATTAAATGGAAAAGAGGGACCGGGGCGGGATGTCCTCCTTTTGAATGCAGGATGTGCCATCTATGTAGCTCATAAGGCAAAGGATATCAAAGAAGGCATTGAATCGGCTCGCAAATCCATAGATTCAAAAGAGGCACTCAGGCGGCTTGAGTTGTTAAAGGAATATACAAATGCAGTTTACAGTGAACAGTAAACAGTTAACAGTAAACTTGTTATGATACTTACTAGGATAATAAACGAGAAGAGATTAGAGGTAGAGGAGTCTAAAAAGAATCTTGCCTTAGAAAAACTGTTGGGAATCATTTCTGAAGGACGGATTGAGCCAAGGCGGAATTTCAGGAATAGTATCACCAGGAATCATCGCATCCATCTCATCGCTGAGATAAAGAAGGCATCTCCCTCCTGCGGCGTCTTGAGAGAGGATTTTGACCCTGTTAAGATTTCCCGGATTTACGAGATGAATGGGGCGAATAGCATCTCTGTCCTGACTGATGAAAAGTTCTTTCAGGGTAAACTCTCCTACATATCTAAGGTGAGAGAGGTGACTACGATACCCCTGTTAAGAAAGGATTTCATAATAGATGAATACCAGATATACGAATCTTTCATTGCAGGGGCTGATGCAGTCCTGCTTATAGCAGATATACTGTCCGAAGAAGAATTAACCTCATTTCTCTCCATAGTGAACAGTCTTAATATGTCCAGTGTGGTGGAGGTGCATTCGGAATGGGATTTGGAAAAGGCACTAAAAGTAAATTCACCCATTCTGGGAATTAACAATAGAGACCTCCATACGTTTAAGGTTGATATTAACACTACCTCAAGGTTAATCAGACTTATCCCAAAGGGTAAGGTTATTATTGCAGAAAGCGGCATTACGGGTTATGATAAGGTCATGTTTCTTAAAAGCCTCGGTATAGATGCCGTCCTTATCGGAGAGGCATTTATGAGGAGTCCTGATATAGGCGCCAGGGTAAGGGAGGTCATGGGATATTAAGGTTAAGATATGCGGTATTACTAATGCAGGGGATGCAAAAGAGGCTGTTCGTCTGGGAGCCGATGCCATTGGATTTGTATTTTCCTCAAGCCCGAGAAAGATAAGCCCAGAGAATGCCAGGAGGATATTAGAAATAATTCCTCCGTTTGTCTCATCCGTCGGGGTATTTGTTGATGAGGATGCAAGATTCGTAGAAGATGTGTTAAGAGAATGCCCCCTGACAGTATTGCAATTTCACGGAGAAGAAGGTCCTGATTATTGCCATAAGTTCAAACAAAATAGAAAGGTTATCAAGGCATTCCAGGTAAAGGACTGTTCAATAGTTAAGGATGTAGACATATATGACGTGGATGGGTATCTTCTGGATGCCTTTGTTAAAGATATGCCTGGCGGCACAGGCAGGACCTTTGATTGGCATGTCGCATCACATGTAAAGAAACTAAATCCCGATAAGCCGGTTATATTATCCGGTGGATTGAATGTCCACAATGTTATGAGTGCTATACGTGAGGTTCATCCGTATGCAGTAGATGTATCAAGCGGTGTTGAAAAAAGTCCTGGCATAAAAGATATTGAATTGATGGGAAGATTCATTAAAATGGTTAAGGATTATAAAGACAATGGCACGTAAAAGGGGTAATCCCTTAATCACAATCTGGCTGGTATTAAATGACGCTATAGTAATCACGATAGCCCTGCTATTAGCCTACTGGATAAGATTCTATTCAGGGCTTATACCTATCATCCATGGCACCCCTCCTCTAAAGGAATACATGCGTGTCAGCGGATACATACTCATCATTCTGTTACTTGTCTTGAGGTCATATGGTCTTTATAGGTCCAGGAAGAGAAATTCCAGGTCAGACGAATTCTTCTCCATGATAAAGGCAATTACAGTCGGGCTGTTCTTTTTGATGGCGATTACATTTATGTACAGGGAATTCTCATTTTCAAGGGGCATGCTCCTCCTGATGTATTTTATATCAATTATAGGACTGACAGTATCAAGGCTGTTCATAAGTCAGTTTGAATTCTGGTGGAGGAGATTTAGAGGAGAAAATAAAAAGTTATTGATTATCGGGACAGGGGAAAAGGCAAAGAAACTTGTAGAGACTATCCAGAGGAATCCGCATTTAGGATATGAGATAATCGGATTTTTAAGCAGCGATTCAAAGAATCCTTCACCAAAATATTTTTTAGGTATGCACGTATTAGGCTCATTGAATGATTTAGCAGGTGTTATTTCAGGGGGATGGGTGGATGAGGTGGTATTGACTACGTCAGACCTTTCCAGGCAGAAGGTAGTGGATATAATACTTGAGTGTGAGAAGGAGATGGCTTCATTCAAACTCGCTGTAGATATACTTGGAATGGTAACGAGCCAGGTAGATATGGCTAATTTAGGAGGCATCCCTCTCCTCGGGTTAAAAGATATACCGCTTGATGAGGCTGGCAATAGGATTATAAAAAGAACTATGGATATAGCTTGTACATCCGCAGGTCTCATAATATTATCACCTCTATTTCTGCTCATTGCAATTATGGTAAAATCCGATTCCAAAGGCCCTGCACTATATAAACAAGAACGGGTTGGTGAAGACGGGAAGGGTTTCATGATTTATAAGTTCAGGACTATGCCAGTGGGTGCTGAAAAAAAGTCAGGGCCGGTAAAGACTACAAAGAATGACCCGAGAAAGACAAGGTCAGGCGCATTTTTAAGGAGGTATAATTTGGACGAATTACCCCAGTTATGGAACGTCCTGAAAGGAGACATGAGTTTAGTCGGTCCAAGGCCTGAGCGGCCGTATTTCGTAGCACAGCACAAGATGGATATACCGAGATATATGTCACGCCACATGGTCAAGTCAGGCATGACAGGGTGGGCACAGGTGAACGGGTTGAGGGGTGATACTCCTATAGAAGAACGGACCAAATATGACCTGTACTATATTGAAAACTGGTCGTTGTTATTTGATGTAAAGATATTAATCCTGTCATTATTTGCTACTGAAAATGCCTATTAATACTAAAATAATCAGATGGCTGGAAGTATCTATAGAATGGTGCCTTCTGGCATTAATCGTCGGGCTCTCATTTTCCCACACAGCCGCGCTTCAGGCATTTGCTTACGTAGGCGGGTTTATCTTCTGGGTTATAAAGTTTATATTGGGAAAGAAGTTTGAATTTGATAAAACATCTATCTGGCTGCCTCTTCTTCTATTTGGTATTGCCATATTTATCTCTGGAATCACCAGCGTTGACCCGCAATATAGTTTGGGACAGGTGCGGGGTGAATTTATTACGTATGTCTTGATATATTATCTGGTAGTTCATAATATCAGGACTATTTATCAGGTTAAAAGGTTACTAAGCCTCTTGATTATAGCATCTGCTATTGTGGGCGGTTACGGTATACTCCAGTATTTTCGACATCATATCAGGATATCCTCGTTCCTTTCTGATTATAATTATCTCAGCACTTATCTGGTGATTGTGATTCCCATAGTTGCAAGTATCCTCTTTTCAAGTAACTTTAAGAGAAAATTTTTAAAGCCGATACTACTCATTGTACTTCTTGTCCTATTTATAGCGCTGATGTTTACATTATCAAGAGGCGCATGGGTAGGTTTCTTGTGCGAGGCCCTTATCCTCACCCTGTTTACCAAGGATAAGAGACTCATGTCTTTCTTCTTTCTCCTGTGTATGATAGGCGTTTTCTTTCTGCCTGACAATATATTATATCGTGCAAAGACGATTATTGACATAAGTAAATACAAGACAGAGGAGACTATAGGACCAAGATTTGAGGTATGGAAATTCGGACTTTCAAGGATTCGTGAGGAGCCATTCTTTGGAATAGGATATGGCAGGGATATCATACCCAGGAAATATCCGGAAGAGAAAATGTCAATAATGGGGCATGAACATAACCTGTTTTTGGAGACTGCATTAGAGATAGGGATACCTGGGCTCGCAGCATTTATCTGGCTAATCGGTTCTCTTCTGAAATTTCTCAGGAAGGCATTCTTGTCTATTGAAGATGATTTCAAAAAGGCCGTTATATTGGGTGTAGGGGCAATGGTAGTAGGTTTTTTTGTGAGGTGCATATTTGACTGTGTATATGTGGACAATCTGGCAAGATTATTGTGGATGTTAATAGGTGTGGGAGTGGCAATATCAAAGATAAACCAACAGGAACAAGTATGAGGGATATAGAATATTGGAAAACATCGTTTATCTTATAGTCGGTTTAGTAATAGGCATAATCATTGCAATTGTCCTGTGGAGGATGAGAAAAAAGGACCTGCTAAATGCCATTTCTAAGAACTCTGAAGAGGTTATCAAACTCGCACATGAGGTCCTGAAGGGTGAGACCCAGCTTGGTGAAAAAGAATTAGAGGGTAAGAAGGCGCTTATAGACCAGTCCCTGAATCTTATGCGTGAAGAACTGGAAAATGTGCAGAATATTATTAGAGAGATTGAGAAGGATAGAGAACGCAAATTTGGAGAACTGGCAAATCAATTAAAAAATGTGGCGGAGGAGACGTCTAAATTAGAAGAGACAACTGACCATCTAAGGATGACACTCTCAAGCGGCAAGAAGAGGGGGGAATGGGGGGAAAGGATTGCTGAGGATATTATCAAACTTGCAGGGTTTATTGAG
>ERZ1292645.290-Hain-H14-02um-R2-290-length-19508-cov-6_pt2 | contig 10684 bp, 7 predicted proteins | sample MGYA00564401_ERZ1292645 | MGnify/ENA primary metagenome ERZ1292645 (study PRJEB36523, sample SAMEA6512644) | groundwater metagenome | collected 2019-01-09 | study: AquaDiva: Metagenomics assemblies of 32 groundwater samples | reverse complement strand
CCGCCGACAGCATCACCGCGTCGGTGCCGTCGAGCACGGCGTTGGCGACATCGGAGACCTCGGCGCGCGTCGGCACCGGACTGGCGATCATCGACTCCATCATCTGCGTCGCGGTGATGGTGAGCTTGTTGTTCTCGCGCGCGAGGCGGATCATCTTCTTCTGCAGCGCCGGCACCGACGCGTCCCCCACCTCCACCGCGAGGTCGCCGCGCGCCACCATGATGCCGTCGCAGGCCTTCATGATGTCGAGCAGCGCCGCCTGGGTCACCGCCTCGGCGCGCTCGATCTTCGCGATCAGCATCGCCTTGCCGCCCGAAGCGCGCAGCAGCTCTCTCGCCATGTACATGTCGGCGCCGGTTTTCGGGAACGACACCGCGAGGTAATCGGCATTGATCTTCGCCGCGGTGCGGATGTCTTCGATGTCCTTGGGCGTGAGCGCAGGCGCGGTCAGGCCGCCGCCCTGGCGGTTGATGCCCTTGTTGTTCGACAGCGCGCCGCCGTGCCGCACCACCGTGTGGACTTCCTCGCCGCGCACGTCGGCGACATCCAGCACGATCTTGCCGTCGTCCAGCAGCAGCACCGCGCCCGCGGCAACGTCGCGCGGCAACTCCTCGTAGTCGATCCCGACGCGCTCTTCGCCGCCCAGCTTGCAGGTGGCGTCGAGGATGAACTTCTGTCCCTTCTGCAGCGTGATCCTGCCGTCCTTGAACTTGCCGACGCGGATTTTCGGTCCCTGCAGGTCGCACATGATCGCGACCGTGCGCCCGGTCTTGCGCGCGATCTCCTTGACCAGTGTAGCGCGCGCCAGATGATCGTCGGCGGTGCCATGCGAAAAATTGAGCCGCACCACGTCGACGCCGGCGCGCACCATGCGCTCGAGCACCGCGGGATCGCTCGAGGCCGGGCCGAGGGTGGCGACGATCTTGGTGCTGCGGAGCATTTTTCAAAGTGTATCATCGAGTTATGGAACAAATGACACGCCTAGGCGAGGAATAGAGACCGGTGTCCGTCACGCAAGACGCGCTGCCGCTCGCCGGGCTGCGCGTGCTCGACCTGTCCCGCGCGCTTGCCGGCCCGTTCTGCGGGATGATCCTTGCCGACCTCGGCGCGGACGTCGTCAAGATCGAACCGACGCCGAATGGCGAAATGGTGCGCGGCTGGGGGCCGTTCAAGGACGGCGTCAGCGTGTATTACCTCAGCATCCATCGCAACAAGAGGAGCCTGGCGGTCAATTTCCGCGATCCTGCGGGCCTCGCCCTGATCCGCAGGCTCGCGGACAAGGCCGACATCCTGGTCGAGAACTTCAAGCCCGGCGCGATGGCGGACATGAAGATGGACTACGCCTCGCTCGCCGCGCGCAACCCGCATCTGATCTTCGCTTCGATCACCGGTTTCGGCACCACCGGTCCGTACGGTGGCTGGCCGGGCGTGGACCAGATCGCGCAGGGCATGTCCGGACTGATGAGCCTCACGGGGCAGCCCGAGAGCGGGCCCACGCGCGTCGGCATCCCGATCGGCGACGTGGTCGCAGGCATGTGGGCCGCGCTCGGCATCCAGGCGGCGGTGATCCAGCGGGCCGCGACCGGCGCGGGGCAACTGGTGGAAACATCGCTCCTCGCGGGCCTGATCGGCTTGCTCACCGTGCAGGGCCAGCGCCAGCTGAGCCTCGGCGACACCCCCGGCGTGGCGGGCAACGACCACCCGGTGATCTATCCGTACGGAACGTTCCAGGCGAAGGACGGCCCGTTCAACATGGCCGCCGCCACCGAGGACATGTGGGCGAAACTGTGCAAGCTGCTCGGGCTGGAAGACTGGCTCGCGCATCCGGATTTCAAGGACAACAGCGCGCGCAGCCGCAACCGCGAGGCGGTCAAGCGGCGCCTGAACGAGAAATTCGCCGCGCGCGGCAAGATGGAATGGACGCTCGAACTGGTGCAGCTCGGGCTGCCGGCCGGGCCGATCCTGACGCTCGACCAGGTGTTCCGGGATCCGCACGTCAGGGCAAGCGGCCTCGTCGAGCGGATCGAGCATCCCGCGCTCGGCGCGCTGCACCTGATCGCCAACCCGATCCGCATGCGGGGGCTCGCCGGCCGTTCGGTGCGGCGCGCGCCGCCCGCGCTCGGTGCCGACTCGCGCCGCGTACTCGCGGAATTCGGCATCGCCGCGGACGAAATCGAGTCCCTGATCGCCGCCGGAACGGTGCAAGCCGCCTGAGTGAAGGCGCCGCCATGCTCTCCGATCAAATCGCCTACGTCGCACTTGCTTCCAACGATCCGCATGCGACCTGCGCCGTGTTCGAGCGGCATTTCGGCCTGCCGCGGAACGAGCTCTCCTCCTCCGAGGGGACGATTCCGGTGTTCAGCCTGGCGCGCAGCGCGCTCGCGGTGTTTCCCGTCGGGCATCCGCTCGTCGACGGGGACACCAAGCCTGGCGTGCACCACGTGGCGCTCGGCGTGGACGACCTGGCTGCGGCCGCCGCGCAAGCCGTCGCCGCGGGCGTGCCTTTGGCCGCGGATGCGCCTGTCGCCGGGCTGGCCGGGCGCAAGACGCTGCTGCTCGAGCGATCGGCCACGGTCGGCGTGCGCACGCGGCTGACCGAAAGACTGGAACTGAAGAAGCACGCCGGCGGCCCGCTCGAGCGTATCGATCATCTCGGCGTCGCGAGCGCGGATGTGTTCGAGGACGAGCGCGTGTTCGCCGGCAAGCTCGGTTTCCCGGTCGAGAGCCGGCAGACGGACATGGAAGTGTCAATGGCGGTCGAGAGCTTCACCTCCGACAAGTACGGCGTCGTCTATCACAATCGCAGGCCGGAACCCGTCGGCGGGCTGCGTGTCTGCTTCATCACCGTCGGCGAGTGCGAGCTGGAGTTCCTCGCCAACTTCGATCCCGATCAGGGCGCTCACGTCGAGCACGGCCGCTCCGGCTCGACGCGCCAGGACCAGGGGGCGATCACCCGCTTCGTGAGCTCGCGAGGGCGCGGGCTGCACCACGTGGCGGTCAAGGCCGGCGACATCGACGCCACGCTCGGCAGCATGGCGCGGGCGGGATTGCCGATGATCGACCTGAAGGGGCGCCCCGGCTCGCGCCGCGCTCTGATCGGTTTCCCGCACCCGAAGGCGCTCGGCGGAATCCTGATGCACCTCGTGCAGCGCGATGCCTAGCGATCCCGTCGCCGCCGCCGGGCGCCGCGCGATCCTGCCGGACTAGGCCCTCTCCTCGAGCGCGGCCACTGCCGGCAGCGTCCTGCCTTCCAGGAACTCGAGAAAGGCGCCGCCCGCGGTGGAGATGTAGCCGATCCGGTCGGCGATGCCGAATTTGTGGATCGCGGCGATGGTGTCGCCGCCGCCCGCGATCGAAAACGCCTTCGATTCCGCGATGGCGCGCGCAATCGCCTCGGTGCCCTTCGCGAACTGGTCGATTTCGAACACACCGAGAGGCCCGTTCCAGACGATGGTGCCGGCCTGCTGCAGGATACTCACGAGGTTCGCGGCGCTTTTCGGACCGACATCCAGAATCATCTCGTCGGCCTCGACCTCATTCACGCTCTTCGTGATTGAACGCGCGCGTGCCGAGATTTCGGTCGCAACGACGACATCCTCCGGCAGCGGTACCGCGGCTGCAGCCATGATTTTTCCTGCTTCTTCGACCAGGTCCGGCTCGGCCAGGGATCTCCCGATTGAAAAATTCCTGCTCAAAAGAAAGGTATTGAGGATACCTCCGCCGACGATCAACCGATCGACCTTCTTCGCGAGTTCGGCCAGCAAACCGAGCTTGGTCGATACCTTCGCGCCGCCCACGATCGCCACTAGCGGCCGAGCGGGCTGGGTGAGCACCTTCGCCAGTGCGTCCAGCTCCGCCGCCATGAGCGGGCCGGCGCAGGCAACCGGCGCGAAGCGCGCGATCGCATGCGTCGTCGCCTCGGCACGGTGCGCGGCGCCGAAGGCGTCGTTGACGTAGACGTCGCAAAGCGCCGCCATCCTGCGCGCCAGCCCCTCGTCGTCCGCCTTCTCGCCCTTGTTGAAGCGGCAATTCTCCAGGAGAACCGATTTCCCGAATTCGACCTTGACTCCATTCAGCCAGTCACGGAGCAAAGGAACTTCGACGCCGAGAAGATCGGATAGCCGTCTTGCGATCGGGGCCAGCGAATCCTTGGCGTCGAATCGTCCTTCCATCGGACGCCCCAGGTGCGAGGTGACCATGACCGCGGCGCCCTGGTCGAGCCCGAGCCGGATCGCAGGCACCGAAGCGCGGATGCGCGTGTCGTCGGTGATTCGGCCGCTGTGGTCCTGCGGAACGTTCAGGTCTGCCCGGATGAAGACGCGCTGGCCGCGCAGGTCCAACCCGGACATTCGCTGGAACGGCATCTATTTTGCGTTGTGCAGGGCGACGGTCACGTCCAGCATGCGGTTGGAGAAACCCCACTCATTGTCGTACCAGGAGGTGACCTTTACCAGCGTGCCCTCGGCGACCTTGGTGAGCGTGGCATCGAACACCGAGCTCGCCGGATTGTGGTTGAAGTCGGACGAAACCAGCGGGTCGGTGTTGTATTCGAGCACGCCCTTGAGATCCGTCTCGGAGGCCTGCTTCACCGCCTTGTTCACCTCCTCGGCCGTGGTCGCTTTCTTCGCCACGAACGAGAGATCGACTACGGAGACGTTGATCGTCGGCACGCGGATCGCGTAGCCGTCGAGCTTGCCGTTCAGGTGCGGCAGCACCAGGCCAACCGCCGCCGCGGCGCCGGTCTTGGTCGGGATCATGTTCTGGGACGCCGAGCGCGCACGGCGCAGGTCCGAATGGTAGACGTCGGTGAGCACCTGGTCGTTGGTGTAGGCGTGCACCGTGGTCATCAGGCCCGAAACCACTCCGATCCGGTCATCGAGCGCCTTGACCAGGGGGGCGAGGCAGTTCGTGGTGCAGGAGGCGTTCGAGATGACCGTATCGGAGGCTCTGAGCGTCTGGTGATTGACGCCGTAGACGATGGTCCGGTCCACGTCCTTGCCGCCGGGCGCCGAGAGGATCACCTTTTGGGCCCCTGCGCCGAGATGCGCGCCGGCTTTCGCCTTACTGGCGAAGAGCCCGGTGCATTCGAGCACGATGTCGACGCCGAGCGCCTTCCACGGCAGCTTCGAAGGATCGCGCTCGGCCAGCACCCGGATGCGATCGCCGTTCACCACCAGGCTGTCGCCGTCGACGCCGACCGATCCCTTGAAACGGCCATGCACGGTGTCGTATTTCAGCAGGTGGGCGTTGGTCTTCGCATCGCCCAGGTCGTTGATGGCGACGAATTGCAGGTCGTGCTTCCCGGCGCTCTCGTAGTGGGCGCGCAGGATATTCCTGCCGATGCGGCCGAAGCCGTTGATGGCGACCTTGATGCTCATGGGACTACGCTCCTTACCGCTTTGACCACGTTTTCCGGCGTAAAGCCGAAGTGCTTGAAAACATCGGCCCCCGGCGCCGATTCGCCGAAGCGGTCGATTCCGACCACCGCCCCCTCCAGACCGACGTACTTTCTCCAGTAGTCGGTGACGCCGGCCTCGACCGCGATGCGCGGAACCCGGGGCGGCAGGATCGAATCCCGATACGGTAGCGGTTGAAGATCAAACAGCGAGGTGCATGGCATCGAAACCACTCGCACCGGCAGTCCCTGGTCGGCAAGCAGATTCTGCGCCGCGAGCGCGATGGAAACTTCGGAGCCGGTGGCGATCAGAACTGCGCGTGGCGCCCCCTTCGCTTCCGAAACAGTGTAGCCGCCGTTTCGAACCCCTGCGATCGCATCCGCGCCGCGTTTCACGAACGGAACGTTCTGTCGCGTCAGGAGCAGCGCCGTCGGACCGCTCTTGCGTTGAATCGCCGCAGCCCAGGCGAACGCCGTCTCGACGGTGTCGCAGGGGCGCCAGACTTCCAGGTTGGGAACCAGCCGCAGCGACGCCGCGTGCTCGATCGGCTGATGCGTGGGCCCATCCTCGCCTAGCCCGATCGAGTCGTGCGTGAAGACGAAGATCGTGCGCACGCCCATGATCGCCGCCATGCGCAGCGAGTTGCGCGCGTAGTCGGAGAACACCAGGAAGGTGCCGCCGTAGGGGATCAGCCCGCCGTGCAGCGCGAGCCCGTTCATCACCGCGCCCATGCCGAACTCGCGCACGCCGAAGAAAATATAGTTGCCGCCCGCCGCTTTGCCCACGACCTTCGAGGCCTTCACCATAGTCAGGTTGGAGCCGGTCAGGTCGGCCGAGCCCCCGACCAGCTCCGGCAGCGCGGGCAGCAGCGCTTCCAGCACGTTCTGCGAGGCCTTGCGGGTCGCGACGGCTTCGGCATTCAGATTCGCATCTTTTACTATGGAATCAATCAAAGCGGGAAACGCGGCAGGAAGCTCTCCCGCCATGCGACGCCGGAATTCGGCGGCTTCGGTCGGGAACTGCTTTTCATAGGAGCAAAACAACCTGGTCCAGCGCCGCTCGGCGCGCTTGCCGCGCTCGCGCGCGTCCCAGCCGCGGTAGACCCCCTCGGGGATCTCGAACGGCGGGTGCTTCCAGCCGATCGCCTCGCGGGTCGCCGCGACCTCCTTCTCGCCGAGGGGCGCGCCGTGCGCCGCCCCCGTGTTCGCCTTGGTCGGCGCGCCCTTCGCGATTACGGTCTTGGCGCAGATCAGCGTCGGGCGCGAGCGCTCGCGCCGCGCCTTTCGCAGCGCGCGGTCGAGCGCCTCGATGTCGTGGCCGTCCACCTTGGCGATCACCTGCCAGCCGTAGGACTCGAAGCGGCGCCTGACGTCGTCGGTATACCACTGCCGGATCTGGCCCTTGTCGGAATCGATCGAGATGCCGTTGTCGTCGTACACCGCGATCAGCTTGCCCAGGCCCAGGGTTCCCGCGAGCGCGCAGGCCTCGTGCGAAATCCCTTCCATCATGCAACCGTCGCCCATGAACGCGTAGCTGCGGTGATCCACGAGCTCGAACCCGGGCCGGTTGAACTCCGCGGCAAGCAGCTTTTCGGCGATCGCCATGCCCACCGCGTTCGAGATGCCCTGGCCGAGCGGGCCGGTGGTGGTCTCGACGCCGGGTGCGCAGCGGTATTCCGGGTGCCCGGGAGTCTTCGAATGCAGCTGCCGGAAGCGCCGCAGCTCGGCGATCGGCAGCCCGTAGCCGGTGAGGTGCAGCAACGAATACAGCAGCATCGAGCCGTGGCCGTTGGAGAGCACGAAGCGGTCGCGGTTCGCCCAGGCCGGGTTGCCCGGGTTGTGCGAAAGGTGGCGGCCCCAGAGCGCGACCGCGATCTCCGCCATCCCCATCGGCATGCCCGGGTGGCCGGAATTCGCCGCCTGCACGGCATCCATGGCCAGAGCGCGCAGCGCGTCGGCCATCTCGCGTTCGGACGCCGGGGGAGTCATCGCGCCGGGCTGCAGGAGACGTTCCAAGGAGGGAGGCGCGGATTATATCGGAGCCTCTTTCCTATAATCGGCACATGGATGAAATGCCGTTCATGAGCCCGACGCGTTTCGAAGCCGGCGTGGCGGCGCCCGCGGTACAGCCGGCGGGCAGTGCTCAGGCGCACTGGTTCGTGTTCCGCGGCGACCGCCTGCTGGTCGAGCTTGGCCCCCCCAGCCCGCAGCCGTCGGACGATCCGCGGGTGGCCTCCAGGGCCTCCTGGGCACGTTTGCCGGGAACACGCGCGTTGCATAAAAGCAACAACTGGTTGTGGTTTGACCCGGCCAGAACACTATATCTAGGCCGTCTGGCCGACACGGACTGCTGGGCGGCCGAGGCGCCCATGGCAGCGCCCCCGCCGCCCGCCGGCCTGGGCTGGGAGGGGCTGCGAGCCCTGTTTTCAGTGCTCGACGACGCTCATTTCGCGCTCGCCGGCCGTGCCATCCAGCTCCTCGATTGGGACCGCAACCACCGTTTCTGCGGCCGCTGCGGCGGCCCGACGGAGGCGAAGTCCGAGGAGCGTGCGCGCGCCTGCCCCGGCTGCGGGCTCGCTGCGTACCCAAGGATCGCGCCCGCCGTGATGGGCCTAGTGCGGCGCGGGCGGGAGCTGCTGCTGGGGCGCAGCCCCCATTTCCCGCCCGGGATGTACAGCGCCCTGGCCGGCTTCGTCGAGCCGGGGGAGACGCTCGAGCAGTGCCTGGCGCGCGAAGTCGAGGAGGAAGTCGGCGTGCAGGTGTCGCGAATCCGCTACTTCGCCAGCCAGCCCTGGCCTTTCCCCAACTCGCTCATGATTGCGTTCGTCTGCCACTGGGCGGGCGGCGAAATCAGGCCGCAGACCGGGGAAATCGAGGCCGCAGAATGGTTCGATGTATTGCAATTGCCGAAACTTCCAAGCAAAATCTCGATCGCTCGCCGCCTGATCGATGCAGTTGCCGGCGAGATGCGAGCGGAACTCGCGTGAAACGGGGGCTTTGAACGAATTGAACGATCCGGACGGACACAGTTGTACGCCGCGAGGCGATGACGCTGAGGCGCAGCCTGGACGATTTGGTGCAGGGTTGCGCCTTCTCGTTTTCTGGGGAGCACGGACATGAACGGTCTGCATCTCATCGGTGACCTGAGCGGCTGTCGCTGCGATCCGCAGCTTCTGCTCGACAGCGCGGGCATGAAAGAGAGCTGCACGCGCCTGGTCGCCGACGCCGGCCTCACCGTCATGGACGCGAACTTCCACCAGTTCGAGGGCGGCGGATTCACCGGCATGGTGCTGCTCGCGGAATCCCATCTCGCCCTGCACACCTGGCCCGAGCGCCAGGGCGTGACCATCGACGTCTACGTGTGCAACTACAGCGGCGACAACAGCGACAAGGCGAAGAAGCTATTCGAGGGCATCGTCGAGCTGTTCCAGCCGACCGAGATCGCGCGCCATGCCGTCGACCGCAACGAGCACCTCCTGATGGAGCCGCTGAACGAGTCCACCGGCTTCTACATCAAGGCGGCGCGCCAGATCGGCCAGTGGCAGACCAAGTTCCAGAAGATGGAGATCTACGACACGCCGCATTACGGCCGCATCTTCCGCCTCGACGGCTTCAACATGACCTCCGAGCGCGAGGAGTTCGTCTACCACGAGAACCTGATCCACCCCGCGCTCGTCGCGCACACCGCGCCGAGAAAGGTGCTGATCGTCGGCGGCGGCGACGGCGGCTCCTCGGAAGAGGCGCTCAAGCACCCCTCGGTCGAGCAGGTGACAATGTGCGAGATCGACGCGGACGTGATCGCGGTCGCCAAGGAGCATTTCTTCGCGGTGCACCGGGGCGTGTTCGACAACCCGAAGCTGCGCGTGCTGATCGGCGACGGCATGAAGTTCATCCGCGAGACCCACGAGCGCTTCGACCTGATCGCGCTCGACCTGAACGACCCGATGGGGCCGGCCGAGGCGCTCTACTCGGTGGAGTTCTTCCAGCAGCTGCGCGCGGCGCTCGCCGCCGGCGGGGCGCTGGTTCTGCACATCGGCTCGCCGGTGGCGCGGCCGGAGCGCGTCGCCGAGCTCGCCCAGCGCCTGAACGGGGTGTTCCGCATCGTGCGGCCGTACACCATGTACATCCCGCTCTACGGCGCGCAGTGGGCGATGGCGGTGTGCTCGGACAAGCTCGACCCCAAGGCGGTCACCGCCGACGAGATCGACCGCAGGATCGAGCAGAGGAAGATCCAGGACCTCAGGTTCTACAACGGCGAGACCCACGAGGGCGTGTTCGCCCTGCCCAACTTCGTCAGGGACCTGGTCAACCCGCCGCGCCTCAAGCAGCAGGCGCGCGGCCGGCGCCTGGGCGTGGTCAGGGCTGCCGCCAAGTAGCTTACGCGAGGGTCTTCAGCACCTCGCGCGCCGTTCCGAAGAGCTGGTCGATTTCCGCCTTCTGGATGATGAGCGGCGGGGCGAAGGCGAGCACGTCGCCCGTGGTCCTGATGTAAGCGCCCTTCTCGAAGGCCTTCAGGTGCACCTCCAGCCCGCGAGCGCCGGGGGCGCCGGCGCGCGGCGCGAGCTCGATCGCGGCGATCAGGCCGATGTTGCGGATATCGACCACGTGCGGGCAGTCCTTCATGGCGTGGGCGGCGTCTTCCCAGTACTTCGCCAGCTCGCCAACGCGCGTCAGCAGCCCCTCTTCCTGGTAGACCTCGAGCGTGCCCAGGCCCGCGGCGCAGGCGACCGGGTGCGCCGAGTAGGTATAGCCGTGCGGCATCTCGATCGAAGTCTCGGGCCCGGACATGAACGCCTGGTACATCGCCTCCTTCATGAACACCGCGCCCATCGGCACCGTGCCGTTGGTGATGCCTTTCGCGGTGGCGATGAGGTCGGGCATGACGCCGAAGTAGTTCGTGGCAAAGGGCTTGCCCAGGCGGCCCCAGGCATTGATCACCTCGTCGAAGATGAGCAGGATGCCGTGCCGGTCGCAGATCTCGCGCAGCTTCTGCAGGTAGCCCTGCGGCGGCACGTAGACACCCGCCGAGCAGGCGACCGGCTCGACGATCAGCGCGGCGATGGTCGAGGGGTCGTGCAGCTGCGCGAGGCGCTCGAGGTCATCGGCGAGCTCGGCGCCGTGGCTGGGCTGGCCGCGCGAGAAGGCGTTCTTCGCCGGGTCGTGGGTGTGGCGGATGTGGTCCACGCCGGCCACCAGGGCGCCGAAGATCTTGCGGTTGCCGGCGATGCCGCCGACCGCGGTGCCGCCGAAATTGACGCCGTGGTAGCCCTTCTCGCGCCCGATCAGGCG
>ERZ1292645.242-Hain-H14-02um-R2-242-length-22172-cov-7_pt1 | contig 10685 bp, 13 predicted proteins | sample MGYA00564401_ERZ1292645 | MGnify/ENA primary metagenome ERZ1292645 (study PRJEB36523, sample SAMEA6512644) | groundwater metagenome | collected 2019-01-09 | study: AquaDiva: Metagenomics assemblies of 32 groundwater samples | reverse complement strand
TAAAAAACACGAAAGGAGGGCTAATATTATGGAAAGAGTAATAAGCAGAGAAAGCGGCTTGCTGGGAACACTGCTGCCGGCGCTTGTGATTGTGTCATTTGCGTTTGCAATGGTAGTCATTGCATACGGCATGGATTCTGTTGCGCCGGGCGTGCATGATGCGTTTCATGATTTCAGGCATGTTATCGGAATGGCGTGCCACTGATTTAAAACAGGTTGAGGTTAAGGTCAAGGTCAAGGTTGAAGAAAAACTAATATTTATCTTTTCTCAACCTAAACCTCAGCCTTAACCTATTCTTCAAAGGGAGGTGTCTATGGAGTATGTTGATTGGAAAAAAGGCATTATGCTTGGCGCCATTGCTGGGATAGTTTGGGGCTGGATTGCACTGGCTGTCAATGCCGCTACTGGTGCATTCCCATTTGAGAATACCCTGCTGCATCTCTTGATTATCTTTGCAGCCGGAGGGGCTATTTTTGGCATCATTGTCAGCGGTTTTTTGAGCCTGTTGAAAGAAAGGCTGCCTTTTAAGAATATTTTCATTAAGGCAGTTATGGTTTCATTGGTTTTATGGATAATACTGAGAGGCGGCGGAACTCTTCTTTCATCAATTGAGCCGGAGAGGTATCACCCTGAAACAGCCCAATCTATTCAGGGATTTATTCTGGCCCTTATTATGGGATGTATTTTAGGGACATTGTGGAAGATAAACAGAAGAAGGGTTTAAGAAAGGGCTATACAACAGGCGTATGTGCGGCCGCTGCGGGCAAGGCAGCGGCCATTGCCTTTTTGACAGGGAAAAAAGTCAAAGAGGTTCAGATAACCTTGCCGCTCGGTCAAACTGTTACATTGCCTGTTCACAGTTGTAAGATAGAAAAAGACAGTGTAGCGGCGTCCCTTATAAAAGACGCCGGCGATGACCCTGATGTGACAAATGGGGTGGAAATTAAAGCAGTGGTCAGTGGTCAGTGGCCTGCCCCTGAATGTTTCTATCAGGGGTCAGTGGTCAGAAATAATAAAGCATTTCAGTTCACAGTTCACGGTTCACAGGTCACAGTTTACGGTGGCAGTGGTATCGGCATAGTTACCAAGCCAGGACTTGCAGTTAAAGTCGGCGAGCCTGCAATAAACCCTGTGCCACGAAAGATGATAAAGGATGCTATAAGAGATGTTTTAATGCACTTCCCACTTCCCGCTTCCCACTTCCAAATTATCATTTCAGTTCCAAACGGCGAGGAGATAGCAAAAAAGACCATGAATGCCCGCCTTGGAATAATCGGCGGGATTTCTATTTTAGGCACAACCGGGATTGTTGAACCGGTATCATTATCCGCCTATCGCAATTCCATAACATGCGCCATTGATGTTGCGATGGCATCGGGTTGTAAAGAAATTGTTTTTTCAACAGGCCGGAGCAGTGAGAAGGTGGCTGAGAAGGAGTTAAAATTACCGGAGGAGACCTTCATACTGGTTGGCGACCATATGGGATTTGCGTTAAAAGAAGCAGGTGTCAAGGGGTCAAGGCGGGTGCCCTTTGGGCGCGGGTTCAAAAAAATTACCATAGCGGGGCAATTCGGCAAGTTCAGCAAACTTGCTGCCGGACATTTTGAAACACATTGCTCTGATTCAAGTGTAGAGCTTGAGTTTATCGCCGACCTTGTAAGAGAGGCCGGGGCAAAAAAAGATATTCTTGAAAGTATAAAAACTGCGAATACGGCAAGGCAGGTGTTTTTCATCTTAAAGGAGCAAGAGTTAGAGAGTGTTTTTAAGACGGTTTGCAATAAAGTGATAGATAATGCCAAAAAGATTGTTGATAGCACAGTGGATATAGGGTGTATGTTGATAGGGTATAATAATGAGGTGGTTGAAAGGATATGATTTATATTATAGGCATTGGTGTTGAAGGCAAAACCGGTCTTTCACAAAGGGCGTTAAAACTGATTGAAGGCGCGGGTATGCTTGCCGGCGGCAGACGGCACCTTGCGTGCTTTCCTGAGTTTCAAGGAGAAAAGGTAATTATAGGCTCTAACCTGGATGAAGTTGCAAAGATTTTAAATCCGAAATCCAAAATCCGAAATCCAAAATACGCTGTCGTTCTCGCATCCGGCGATCCGAACTTTTTTGGCATAGCTGATTTTCTCGTAAAAAGGCTCGGCAAAGATGCGGTTGAAATAATCCCCAATGTAAGCACAATGCAGTATGCTTTTGCGAAGATAAAAGAGAACTGGAATGATGTCAGGTTTTTCAGCCTGCATGGGAGAAGTAAAACTCAAAACTCAAAATTCAAAACTCAAAACAAAAGTCTCGTTGAAAATATTATTGGTGAGGTTGTTTGCTGCGACAAGGCGGGAATATTTACCGATCCCGACAATACTCCGGCGAAGATTGCAAAGGCAATGATAGATAAGGGCGTTAATAATTATCGCGCGTATGTGTGTGAGGATTTAGGAACTGATAAAGAAAAAATTACGGAAGGGACATTGGCGCAAATTGCACGGAAAATATTTGCGCCGCTGAATGTGATGATATTGATAAAAATAAATCCCCCCGCTCCTCCCTTTAAGAAAGGGGGGAGCGGGGGGGTTATTTTCGGCATTCCCGATACTGAATTTTCCCACTCAAAAGGCATGATAACAAAAGAGGAGATTAGGGTAATCAGTCTGGCAAAATTAAAATTGAAGGCCGACAGTATCTTATGGGACATCGGCGCAGGCTCCGGCTCTTTATCTATAGAGGCTGCAATGCTGGCCAAAGACGGAAAGGTTTTTGCCGTTGAAAAAGAAAAGGAACGGGTAATCCACATTGAGAAGAATAAGAACAAATTTAAAACCGCCAATCTTGAGATCATCCGCAAAAAGGCGCCTGACAGTTTAAGGGATCTGCCCGCCCCTGATGCTGTGTTTATCGGCGGCGGCGGAAAAGATATTGGGAAAATTCTTGAGGTTTGCTCTAAACAGATAAAACGATACGGAAGGATAGTGGTCAATGCAATAACAATTGAGACACTGTCAGCAGCGGCTCAATTCTTTGAAGCTTCGGGATGGAATATGGAAACCGTTTCTGTAAATATTGCAAAGACAAAAGATGTTGCGGATTCCCATCTGTTTAATGCGCATAACCCTGTTTTTATTATAGTCGGAGAAAAACCTTGAGTGTATACAAACCCAACCTTGGTGTTCTGTACGGCGTAGGCGTAGGCCCAGGCGATCCTGAGCTGCTGACGCTCAAGGCTGTAAGGGTTTTGAGCGGAGCAAAGGTGATTGCGATTCCAAAATCAAAGGGAGACGCCGACAGCATGGCGTTGTCTGTGATTGAAAAGGCAGTTGATTTGAAGGATAAAGAGATTCTGGAACTTCTTCTGCCCATGACAAAGGATAAAGGGATTCTGGCAAAGGCCAGAAAAGACGCCGCTTTTTTAGTGTGTGAAAGATTGAAGCAGGGGAAAGATGTAAGCTGTATTTCCATCGGCGATCCTCTCTTTTACAGCACCTTCAGTTATCTGATTCCATTGGTTGCGGATCTTTTGCCTGAGGCTGCAATTAAAATCATTCCCGGTGTTTCTTCCATCAATGCCGCAGCAGGCAGTGCGCTTTTACCCATAGCAGAGGCGGATGAAATGGTTGCGGTTATTCCGGCTGCTTATGAAGACGGAAGGTTGAGAGATGTTTTGCAGACATTTGACACCATTATACTGATGAAGGTCAATAAGACAATAGACAGGGCGCTGAATATCCTTGATGAGCTTGGCTTGAAAGACAAAGCGGTTTTCGTTGAAAGGGCAGGCTGGCCTGAAGAGAGGATAGTCAGGGATTTAAACAGCTTGAAAGGGAAGACATCGGATTATTTTTCTTTGGTGATTGTGAAGAAATGATTAAGCCGATAAATAGCATTAAGATACCCTCCTTGAAACAGAATAAGGACATAGTGTAATATAATTACTTACAGAAGACAATAAAGAGGAGATATGGACGAGGCAATTTCCACCAACCAGGAGTTATCCCAACCAGGAGAAAAAATCTATTATCCCACCCTCAGGAGGGAGATGGATGATAGAAAGGTCCCTCTCAGCCTTGGCAAGCCCTGCTCGGTTATGTGCACCTTCTGTTATGAAAAAGAACACTCGTATCGTTCCGTTGATAATATACCAAAGACCACGCAGGAGGATTGGGAATATATACTAAACTATATAAACAAAATACCCTCTAATTCGGATGAATATTGGGTCTGGGGCGGGAATGAATATATGGTCTGGACCGACCTCTTCCTACACCCAAAGGCAATGGACTGGCTGGAGGATTTCTTAAAATATACGGATAAGAATGTAACTATCTTTACGGTAGGATTTGTACATGTCCCCAGGATTCATAAACTGGCAGAGACATATAAAGGAAGGATGAATTTCGAGCTGTCCGTAAACACACTAAGCAGGCACAGGGATTTTCTTATGCCCAACGGCCCTACAGTGAAACAAGTATTAAAGATATTAGACGGCCCTGCTGTCACATCTGCTGATTTTTATTCATTCGGGCCCCAGACTATGGCTGTTGATGCGTTAACCATATCAAATATAAATAAAAGTTGTGTGCTATGGATGGGCTGCATGACGCCCTTGAAAGGGATGGATGATAATACAGTTTCTCTTATGAGGCAGGGCAAAAGGGCTCTCCCCGGAGAGGCCAGGAAAATCTATGACCTAAATCTCCCAAACAAGGCAACCATACATACAGAGGCATATATAACCGTCTTCTTAAACAGGAGGATTATCGTAAAGCACTTTGATTTCCTGGGTATTGATAAGAAAGATACACTTGTAGTCTCGAAGAGCATATACAAGATTCTAACCATGTACCGGAAGAAGAGGGCGCGATATCTCTATGTCCCAAATACTACCCTTGGCGGTGATACCGATTGTACTTCACTTTTGACCTTTGCAGATATAGAAAAGAGGCTCTCAAATGAAAAAGAGATATATATGCCAAAGTGCATTATAGAGGGTGGGAGGGGCAGATACAGTGACATCTGCGGGGTAGATTTTGAGGACTTCAAATCAAAGGTCAGATGCAGGGTCAAGTTAATCCCGGATATCAACACCAAGTTTGCCAACAGACAGCTTATTAAAAACGGAGACCTGAAAAACTATGTAGAGGATTATGTCTTTAATCCAAAATCAAAGGTATTCGAAGGGATACCTTTGCCGGAAATAAACTAAGATTACAAAGGAGAGCTTATATGGAATACTGGATAAAGGTGGTTTTTACTGATAACCAGGAGTTGCTTGTAAAGGATACAACGAGGCATCATATCAACGATGAATTAGATGCTCTGGAGATAGAATCTTTATCAGGGGCCATAATGGTGCCTATGAAGCAGATAAAATATATCTCCTGCGATCCCAAGATCTTCAAGAAAAAAGATTAATTGATTAGCGCATCTTTCTTAAAATATCTGTGTCTTAACCAGAGGTGGAAGGTGGGCACAACCCCATGCCTCCATGCCAGCATACCCCATGCCCTCTCTAATGGGTCGCACTACAAAAACTGCCAAATTATTTATGCTGTTTGCTGTAACGACTATGGCCGGAATAGGAATTGAATATGAAAAGATGTGAAACGGTTTTCTTTATAGGCTCAGGCCCAGGCGACCCTGAGCTTATCACAGTCAAAGGCAAGAGGCTTCTGGAAGAGGCTGATGTTGTTATATACGCCGGCTCGCTTGTAAAGGAGAAGGTTTTGCAATATGCAAAAAAAGATGCTGTCATACATAACAGCGCCTCCATGACACTGGAACAAATTATGAAAATTATGAAGGAAGCGGCAAATAATGGCAAAAAGGTTGCAAGGCTTCATACAGGCGATCCCACATTATACAGCGCCCTTCGCGAGCAGGCCGACATTCTGGAACGTGCGAAGATTCCCTACGAGGTTATACCCGGAGTAAGCTCTGCCTTTGCCTCGGCTGCTGCCCTGAAAGAGGAGCTTACTATGCCGGAGGTTACCCAGACTGTTATATTTACAAGGCTTGAGGGCAATACGCCTGTGCCTGAAAAAGAAAGGTTGTCGGAACTTGCAAGGCATAACGCAACCATGTGCATATTTTTGAGTATCGGTATGATTGAGAATGTGGTTGAAGAATTGAAACATGGTTACGCAGAAGATACTCCTGTTGCCGTTGTTTACCGGGCTACATGGGAAGATGAAAAGATTGTAAGAGGGACCCTGAAAGATATTGCAGTAAAAGTTAAAAAGGCAAAGATTGCAAGACAGGCAATGATTATCGTGGGGAAAACATTGGTAGCCCCTGGAGGCAGTAAACAGCGGGCAATGGGCAGGGGGCGAAGGTCAAAACTCTATGATAAAAATTTCGAACATGGTTATAGAAAGAAAAAGGGCTTAAAATGATCCTTGCAATCTTTGCGCTTACAAAAAACGGCATCCGGCTTGCCAAAGGCCTTTCCAGAAAAATGGGTGGGGCCTATCTTTTCGTCAATCGTAAAGATTTTAGGGACGATGTTAAATTTGCCTTTAAAAAATATGACGGCCTGATTTTTATCATGGCCGCAGGCATTGTTGTCAGGGTTATTGCCCCGCTTTTAAAGGGCAAGACAGAGGACCCGGCGGTTGTTGTGATAGATGAGAAGGGCAACTATGCTATAAGCCTGCTCTCAGGGCATTTGGGCGGGGCAAATAAACTTGCCGAAGACATTGCAAAAATAATTGGAGCTAAACCTGTTATAACAACCGCAACTGATGTGAATAATTTGCCGTGCATAGAGGATATTGCAGAGAAGTTTCATCTGGCGATTGAAGATGTAAAAAAGATTAAGGTTGTAAATTCGGCTATAGTGAATGGCAGAACTGTGGTAATTGTTGATGAAAACATAAAAAGACTTAGCGCGATAAAGAAGTTTGCGAAAAAGGGTTTTAGATATTACAAATCTGTTTCTCAAGTCAGAAAGAATAAGATAGATGTTTTAGTGTTGATAACAAATAAAGGGCAAGGCCAAGAGAAAGAGGCGGGGGAGACGATGATATTGAGGCCAAAAGACCTTGTTATCGGTATCGGCTGTGACAGAGGTGTAAGCCTGAAGGAAGTAGAGGACGCATATTTTGGTGTGCTGAAAAAACAGGATGTGTCTCCCTTGTGCGTAAGAAATCTTGCGTCCATTGATGTAAAGAAAGATGAGAAAGGACTGTTGAGATTTGCCAAAAAGCATCATTTGAAAATAGATTTTTATTCAAAGGATGAACTGGCAGAAATGCCGCTTCCTTCAGGCTTTTCCCCTTTCGTGATGGGGAAGGTCGGCGTTGGAGGCGTGTGTGAGCCGGCAGCGCTTAAGTCAGCAGGGACAAAAAGGATATGGGTGAAAAAAAACAAGATAGGAAGGGTAACAATAGCCATAGCGCAGGCTCCATTTGCGTTATAGGTATCGGGCCTGGCAGTTTAGAACATCTTACCTTTAAAGCAAAAGAGGCGCTGGAGAGCTGCGATGCGGTTGTTGGCTACAAGACATATATTGATTTAATTAAGAATCTCATCAGTGGCAAAGAGATTTTTTCTACAGGCATGACCAAAGAGGTTGACAGATGTCAAAAGGCAATTGAATTGGCTTTACAAGGCAAGAAAGTGGCAGTGGTGTCAAGCGGTGATGCCGGGATATACGGAATGGCAGGGCTGGTATTTGAACTCTTAATAGTTCACAAGTCACAAGTCACAAGTCATAAGTCACAAGTTAAAGAGCAAAACAAAAATGACCACTTGGCTATTCAGGTTATTCCCGGCGTTCCTGCCTTCTGTGCGGCTGCAAGCCTGCTCGGCGCGCCGCTTATGCACGACTTTGCATCTATATCTCTGAGCGATCTTTTGACGCCGTGGGAAATAATAAAGAAGCGGCTTAAAATGGCGTCAGAAGGGGATTTTGTCATAATCCTGTATAATCCAAAAAGCAAAACAAGGGTTTCTCAGATTGAAGAGGCAATTGAGATTATATCAATGCACAGAAATGGGAATACCCCTGTCGGTATAGTAAAAAATGCGTTAAGAGAGGGGGAGGAAATAAAAATAACTACCTTGCGCGAACTGTCTGATTGCTATGCTTTTATAGATATGTCAACAATTCTGATTATAGGAAACAGCGCCACCTTTATTTCCAATAACAGGATGATTACGCCGAGGGGATATAATGTCTGATAAGGCTCGTCCCATAATGCTTCAGGGCACTTCATCCCATGTGGGCAAAAGCATTATTACCGCGGCGCTCTGCCGGATATTCAGGGAACATGGCTTAAGGGTTGCGCCATTTAAGGCGCAAAACATGGCCCTTAATTCGTTTGTTACTATGGACGGAGGCGAAATAGGGAGGGCGCAGGCGTTTCAGGCAGAGGCGGCAGGGATAGAGCCGACTGTCGACATGAATCCGATACTCTTAAAACCTACATCCGATATGGGTTCGCAGGTTATTATTCACGGCAAGGTTTATGGAAATATGAAGGCCGCCGAATATCACAGATTTAAAAAAGAGGCGGCGCGATATGTGATGGAGAGCTACCGAAGATTGGAAGAGGAGAATGACCTGATTGTCATTGAAGGCGCCGGAAGCCCTGCTGAAATAAATCTGAGGGAAAATGATATTGCAAATATGGGGCTTGCAGAGATGGTTGATGCGCCGGTAATTTTAATCGGAGATATTGACAGAGGCGGCGTATTTGCCTCGCTTGTCGGAACAATGGAACTTTTGACCACTTCCGAGAAAAAGAGGGTTAAGGGTTTTATCATAAATAAATTCAGGGGCGATTTTGAACTTTTAAAACCAGGGCTTGATTTTCTGGAGAATAAAACAGGCTTGCCGGTTTTCGGCGTTGTGCCGTATCTTAAAGATATAAACCTGCCTGATGAGGATGGGGTAGTATTGGAAAGTGGTCAGTGTTCAGTGGCTAGTGGTCAGAAAAAGATTACGATAGTTGTTATAAAACTTCCCCGAATTTCCAATTTTACGGATTTTGATCCATTTAGATTTGAGCCGGATGTCTCCATTCATTATATTACAGAGCCTGCGGAACTGGATGGGGCTGATGTGGTCATAATCCCTGGCAGTAAGAATACATTGGAAGACATGGACTGGCTGTGGAAGACCGGCATTGCAGATAAGCTAATCCATTATGCTGAAAATGGGGGAAAGGTTATCGGCATCTGCGGCGGCTTTCAGATGATGGGCAAATTGATAAAAGATCCGCATGGTGTGGAATCTCATGTTAAAGAAATGAAAGGACTCGGGCTATTGCATGGAGAGACAATTCTGGAAAAAGAGAAGAAGACGTATCAGGTTAAGGCCATTATTCAGGCAGCAGGCAACAGGCAACAGGCAACAGTGAAAGGCTATGAGATACACATGGGAGAGACAGACGGCAAAGAAAACCATTTTGCAATAATAACGAACAGGAATAATACTCCGGTCAAGATAAAAGACGGCGCTATCTCAGCTAACGGCAAAATCTGGGGCACATACATACACGGAATTTTTGACAATGATGAGTTCAGGACTGGGTTTTTAAATGAGATAAGAATTACGGAAGGATTACCTTTTCAAGGTGCTATCCGTTTTAAGGATAAGAAAGATGAAAATATAAAAACCCTGGCAAGGGTAATAAATGACACCATTGATTTGCCAGGGCTTTATGAAAAAATGAAATTAGATTTTAGGCGCGGTCCACATGCCTGAAAGTCTGTTTCTACTTCTTGCTATCCTCATCTTTCTTAGCAGCCTCTATCAGATCATTCACAAACAGATTGACATCCGTTGAGTGCATTGAGCATGCCATGGAAATAGGCTCACTGCCAAAGGCTGGGCAGGTAAAGCATCCTGAGCCGAAGTGTTTTGAAAAGACATCTTTTGTGGACGGCCATCTTGTTGTTACCTCGCCTGTGGTCATATCGCCCGAGATATTGATAGTATTAACTGACATATTTTCCTCCTCTTATCATTTGATGATTTAAGTATACTCAAACTGTTTCCCATAGTATATGATTTTAGTCATAAAAAAAGCAAGGAGTTTGAAATGACAAAAAGGGTTGATACAAAATAAAAAACAGGACATTTCTAAATTGGCTTTACAAGAGACAACAATTTTCTTGACAGTAAGATTGAGGCTGTTATAGACTTACCTAAAATTTGGGTACCTAAGAGGGATTTAAAAGGGAAGTACGGTGTGAACCCGTCGCGGACCCGCCGCTGTAACAGGGAACGAAAGCCGCAAAATGCCACTGTCTGTAAGGACGGGAAGGTGCGGTGAGTAGGATGATCCTGGAGCCAGAAGACCTGCCCATAATGTTATAAATTTGTCTTGGCCTTCGTGGAGGAAGGTCAGGCTGAATCAATCGAGGATGAAAAACGGCATCCCCGGGCACTAATTCGTTTAGTGTTCGGGGATTTTTTTTGCTGATAACATGGAAAGGAGGTGATGGTGATTAGTTTTGTAAAAGGGTAGTAAAGATTGGTCTGTTCCGGATCAAGGGAAGGGAGTTTGAAACTTCCGCCGCCCCGCGACTGTAATCGGGACGAAAGCCGCAAGCAAGCCACTGTCTGTCAAGGACGGGAAGGCGCGGCGAGTAGGATGAACGAGAGCCAGGAGATCTGTTCCAGAGCAATAACCCAAAATCCTATTAGGATTTTGGCAATAACATCAACCAATCC
>ERZ1292645.344-Hain-H14-02um-R2-344-length-17562-cov-7_pt1 | contig 10686 bp, 16 predicted proteins | sample MGYA00564401_ERZ1292645 | MGnify/ENA primary metagenome ERZ1292645 (study PRJEB36523, sample SAMEA6512644) | groundwater metagenome | collected 2019-01-09 | study: AquaDiva: Metagenomics assemblies of 32 groundwater samples | reverse complement strand
CATCCCATTCGCAAGATTATCCAGACTATCCCTTACTGACTTCACAGACTCAGAAACCCCATAGTCCTCTTTTATCTCTTCAATAACCCTGTCAAGTTCCATTAGTGTCCTGCCCAGCCTTTCTACCTCTTCGTTGGTTAATCCCTCTCCATCCATTCGTCTAACCGCCTGCGTCTTAAGGATATCCCGTACAATTTCTACCACTGCAATGACCAGACCCAGCACCCCATGTTTCAAATTATCTTTATCTATGTCTATATTCATGTCTTTAAGCCTGCCCTTGAATGCTTCTATCGGGGCCTTGTTTTAATCCACTTGCCCTTGCGCTCACCCATCCGCACCATGGACAGCCGCTATTCAAAAGTTCTTCCACGGGTTGTCTCTTTTTGCAGCCGGGGCAGTTTTCTTTTGATACCATTGCTTCACTCCATGCTGCGGTTTCAAGATTTGTGCCTAAGGGAAATGCCATGCCATATTTTGAGGCAGTCTCAAATGAGGCAATGGCCGCTCTTATCCTTATGTTAAGGAGTTCAGTGCCTGCAATGGATATGGCAATGTCCGCATTGATGACAATCCCTTTATCCAGAACCCTGTCTATCAGATCCACCAGGGTAGCGCTGCTATTCATTGTTTTGATTTCTGCCTCTATAGCCATTTATTCACCTCTTTCATCTTCTGCCTCTTCTTTGACCTGCCGGCTGACTATCTCAATGAGTCTTATGGGAATTATCATTGTCTCTGCCGCAGCCCTTGTTACACCAACCTCAACAGGGGCAATATCCCTTTTCCTGCTTATTAACCCTTCCATTCTCCGGCCAGGTATAAGCCCCAAAAACCTGCACGCAATAATGAAGGGGAAATGGCTTACAGCCGGCATTATTTTACTTAAAGTGATGAATGGTATCTTCATATACTCTCTTTACGGTTCCACAGTCTCCATCCGTTTACGCATGCGCTGACGGTTAAATTCCAGCAGATTACCGCTGTCATCCAGAGTTGCCTCGTATGTTGCCAGAATATCCATACCGTCAGGGATGGAATGTTTTTCTATCATCTCAACGAATACGTGCCATCCCTTTTCATCCTTATTTGTCTTTAACGTAGTAACGAGGTCCAGGCCTGTAACTTTATGAAGTTCATTCCTCGCCTTTAGAATCACATCTGTTATGTTCATTGTCATTGTGGTCTCCCTCCTTTTTTTAACTTCTGACCTCTCACTTTTGCTTTGCTATCTCCTCCATCCTCTCCATCAGTTCTGTCTCCCTCTCCCGATATTCTTCCTCTGTTATCTCTTCCAGTTCCAGTTTCATTTGCAGAGCGAGCAGCGACTCCCGAATCTTTGAACCATCAAACATATCTGCCTCTGCTGCTTCTTTAATCTGTTCCGCCAGCCATACCACACCGTTTACAGGGGCAAAAAGTATGTCGTCTAATAGAAATGCCATCACATCGCCTTTTTAATCACAATAACATCTCCGCGCGTAGATGGCCTGGCGCTGCCCTGAACACAGTCCATCAGGGTTTCGTATGCCTGTTTTATCCCTTCAAACTTTTTTTGCGCCTCATGGTCTTCCGGATTTTTGTCAGGGTGAAATTTCATAAGCATCATCCTGTAGGCAGCCCTTATCTCATTTTCTGCAGGCAGTACCGACCCTCTGTTTATCCTCATAATGCCCATTGCCTTGTCTATCTCACGAATATCTATCCTCTTTATCTCCATTTGGGAAAAACTATAAGGTGGAAGCGGACCTATAATCCTGAAATTTACATCTCCGCCATATCTCTCATTCATGCTGTCAATCTCTTCATATAGTTTATGTATATTGTTCCCTTCTACCAGAAATGCCATATTCATTATCATCCCATCGTCCATGAGATCATGCGTCCGGATGCCAGGGGTATATCCTTTTAAATCGTCTAATATCTCATCTCTTACCCTGCCCATTTCTTCATCCAGCGCCCTTTTGACCATCCTGCCAAGTTCTATGGCACATTCCTTTGATGGTCTTAATGCTGCCTCCTCCTTAAATCTCCTTATATCCTTGTTCTCTCCAAGCGCCTTTATTACCTCATCCAGATTATTCCATAATGCCAGAACCTCAACCTGTATCTTTCCATCCATTTCCAGAATGGCATTCTTGAATCTGGGATAGCCTATATCCAGTATTTCCATAATATCTTCCTCATCCCTCGCAATGGTTCCAAATTTTACAGGAATGACTGTAGAGGTTTTCATGAAACCCTCAATAACCGATTGATGCTCGGTCAAATAACGGATAAGTATTTCTCTGTCAGATGTGGCGCTGTATGCCGCAAAGGGGACATCCTTTACCACTGCGGAAATATCCTGATAAGTGATGGAATAAACATCGTCGTTTGGTTTTGAAACTGCTTGGCGGGCAATGCCCACCCTACTACTGTGGTTGGTATTTGCAATACAATAAATGTGTTTAGCCATAAATTTATTTCCTCTTTCTTATAGACTCCACTGCCCTTTCCATGTTTGCCATGGAGATGGTTAATTCCTCTATATCCCTGCCTTTAATACTCAGAAACTGCCTTATTGCGAGAAGCGCTGCCTCCCTGCATATAGCCTCTATGTCAGAACCGGCCACGTCATTGGTCAACATTGTCAAGGCATTGATATCCACATCTTCAGCAAGGGGTTTTCCCTTTGTATGTATCTTGAATATCTCGAGCCTTGCCTTTTCGTCGGGTATGGGCAGTTCACATATCACATCAAATCTGCCTGTCCGGAGAAGGGCCGGGTCAATGATGTCCATCCTGTTTGTAGCAGCCAGAACCACCACACCCTTTAATTCCTCTATGCCGTCCATCTCTGTAAGAAACTGGCTGATGACCCGCTCGGTAACATGGGAATCACCGCCTCCCCTTGTGGGAACAAGAGAATCTATCTCATCAAAAAACATAATACACGGCACTGCCTGTTTTGCCTTATGAAAGACCTCCCTTATACCCCTCTCACTCTCGCCGACCCACTTTGATAATATTTCCGGGCCCTTAATGGATATAAAATTAGCCTCGCTCTCAGTGGCAAGCGCCTTTGCCATCATGGTCTTTCCTGTGCCGGGGCTGCCGTATAAAAGTATACCCTTAGGGGGTCTTGTCCGCGCATATCTAAAGAGTTCAGGGTGTTTTAAAGGCAGTTCAACTGCATCTATCAGGGTCTGTTTTATATCGTACATACCGCCTATATCCGACCACCTGACATCAGGGACCTCTACAAAGACCTCCCTCAAACATGATGGTTCAACATCCTTCAGCGCCTCCAGAAAATCGTCCATCGTTACCTCTAATTTAATCAGGGTTTCATAAGGCACCTCATCAAGATGAAAGTCTATTGACGGAAATATCTTTCTTAAGGTAGCCATTGCCGCCTCCCTGCAGAGGGCCTCAAGGTCAGCGCCGACAAACCCGTGTGTAATCTGGGATAATTTTTGCAGGTCAACATCCTGCGCCAGCGGCATTCCCCTTGTGTGTATTGTGAGGATATCAAGCCTGCCGTTTTTATCAGGTATGCTTATCTCTATCTCCCTGTCAAACCTCCCTGGTCTCCGGAGCGCCGGATCAATCATATTCGGAAGGTTTGTGGCGCCGATAACAATTACCTGTCCCCTGGATTCCAGGCCATCCATCAATGCAAGAAGCTGGGCAACAACCCTCCTCTCCACCTGTTTTTCCGCGCCCATCTCTTCCCGTTTTGGCGCAATCGCGTCTATCTCATCAAGAAATATTATTGCAGGCGCGTTAGATGAGGCTGTCTCAAATATCTTTCTTAAGTGCGCCTCGCTCTCGCCGTAAAACTTGTGCATAATCTCCGGCCCGCTCAGATGTGTAAAATATGCGTCTGTTTCATTTGCAACAGCCCTGGCAATAAGGGTCTTTCCGCAGCCCGGCGGCCCGTGCAGAAAAACCCCCTTTGGCGCATCTATGCCAAGCCTTTCAAAGACCTGAGGGTGTCTTAAAGGCAGTTCTATCATCTCCCGTATTCTTCGTATCTCTTTTTTTAGTCCGCCAATATCCTCATATGATATCCGCGCCCTTTCCGGAGCCTTCTTCTCTTCCTTTCTTGTTTTTATTTCAATAATAGTCTTTGGATGGATGACCACCACATCTCTTGGTATAATAGCCCCAACCAAAAAGTCATGGCTTCTGGTTCCAAAAAGGGTTGCCCTTATCCTGTCGCCTTCCACAAGAGGCAGCCCATCTAACAGACTGCTTAAATATCTCATATCCCCTATTGCCCCTCTCAAAAAGGTAACGGGAGATAATATAATCCTCTGGGCAGGCCTATACGGTATCTTCTCAATTGCAGCCTTTTCATCTAATCCTATCTGCGCATTCTGTCTTATGAGACCATCCGCCTGAATAATACCCTTGCCCCTGTCCTCAACATATGTGGGCATGACCTTGGCAACAGTCTTGCGCTTGCCTGCAATCTGCACAATATCTCCAACCTCAATACCAAGGGTTGTCATATCCAAAGGGTCTATTCTGGCAATGCCTCTGCCTACATCCTTTGTCCTTGCCTCTGAAACACGCAGGTTTAATATGCCTGATTTTTCCGACATCTCATGCCCTCTTTTCCATTTTTATTTCCATTATTCCGTTTTTATAAGCAGAGGTAAGCGTGGATGTATTTACGCTGGACGGAAGCGCAACATCCTTTTTGTATTTTCTTTCCCCCCTTTCTGCCTTCAGGGTAACAACTTCATCCTTTACATCAATATGTATATCGTCTCTCTCCACACCCGGCATCTCCGCTATAATCCGTATATGATCTTTTTCATCAAACACATCTACCATGGGCTCTCTCACCTCCTCTACTACAGGCCCTTCCGGGCTCTCCTTAATATTTCCAAATGGCTCTATTATCGGCTTTCCCCCCAATGTCCTGATGGAAAATCCGTAAACACCCCTTACCTCTTTGCCCATTCCTTTTATCTTTCCTTCTCTCCTGAGAGTCTCTCCCTTTTCAGCGACCTTTTGAGCCATATCTACCAACTCACCAAGTCCTTTGAATACCCCTCCAAGAGAGATCTTTCCTACGCCAAAATCAATTACCCCTTCCTCCCCCTCTTTTTCCTGTTTTTTCTTTTCCTCAGACATATCACACCTCCATTGAATACTGATTGCACAGATTTTTGAAAAGCGATTACACTGATTAAAGCGTTTACTTTATCCGAATCTGTGTAATCCATTTTGTAATCTGCGTAATCATAGTATCTCACTTCCACTCCACCACTATATTTACAAAGTTAAACGGTGGCGCCGGACCTACATATTTTATCTTCAGTCTTTTGTTGTGGGCTGCATCAAACCCTTCTACCTTTTCGTCAAATTCCTTTATTCGCGTCATACCAACTAAAAATGCCGCATTTAAAACCATATTATCTCCATAGACCTGATTGGCGCGTGTATCTACAGATATAGCCTTTAAGGAGTCCATCATCTTATCTGCCTCTGCCTCTTTTTTTCTCTTTAATCTTGCCTGCACCATCTTACCCAGGTTAATCCTGTCGCCATAAGTCTTGCCAGGCGGCATTGCCGCTGTCTTATCCCTCAACCGTTTAATCTCCTCATCTTCCTGTAATATCTCCTGAAAGACTGCATCTATATCCTTCCACACAGCCTTAATCCCCAGTTCTATCTTATTGTCCATATCCCTTAACAGGTTCTTAAACTCTTCATATCTTTTTCTCAAAACCCCCTGGATACCTTCTATATTATCAGCAATGGTGGAAAACCTCACAGGGAGCACAGTATGTTCCTTCATAACCCTTTCAATGACACGTTGGTGCGCCAGCAGATTCTCTCTGTTTAAGACATATTTTGTCTCAGGTGATTTACTGATAACAGCGGAGATGTCCTCGTAATCTGCGGTAGTAACCGCATCGCCCCTCCCGCCGATACCGATATCCCCAAAGTTTCTCGCCTCTCCCGTCCCTATTATGCAGTAAAGGTAAATACCTTCCCCTGTTCTCTCCGCTTTTTCCAAGAATCTGCCTCCCTTTCCAGCTCTGACACTCCGGGGTCTATCCTCCCCCTCCCCAGCGCCCTTGCCCTTTCCCTTGCCATAAGGGTTCTGGCAATACGCCATAAAGAGGCTGAGTTAAGCCTTGTGTTTTTACCTTTCTTCACCCCTGTCCCCACTTCATAAGATTTCCAGTCCATATATTCTCTCCTTTAATAATCCATTACCATTGCCTTTAAAGAGGACTTTGCCCCCGCATTCCGGCACAATTTATTCTTCTTCGCATGTTTGCCTTGCGCCGGCGCCACTTGCTCCATCTTTTCTATCTCTCTTTTGAGGTTTTTAATCTCCGCCTCTATATTCATTTTTCTTTTATCAATAGTCTGCATCTCGTTTTCCAGCCTCGTCTTTTTCATGGCCATGCCAAAAAGCCCGAGATAGTCTTTGTCATTGCTCCTGAGCATGGATCGGATTTTTGCCCTCTGACCGGTCTTTATATCAGAGAGACCCAGTGTTTTTCTGGACATAGTTTAAGCCTCCTATTAAAATCAGAAACTCAACTTAACGGAGACTCAGCGGCTTCCTCTCCGTCATAAATTCTTTGTTTAACCCTAAAACCTGTACCGTTCCCGCAGTGCTTATCTATGAGTTTTTCTATGAATTCCCCAACCTTTTTCGTGCTGGCCCTGGACCCAACCCTGCTGGTCTCAGAACAAAGGACGTCTGTGCATATATTCCTGAATATCCTGCTTTCCGCATCTACAGAGCCATGTCTTATCTTGAGCGTCTTTGCTATCATGATGCATCCCCTCACAGTGGGCGCAAACTCGCATTTGCCTGAATCCCTTAAAGCCCGGACGATATCCACTATCTTCCCGGCATCCTCTTTTTCCAGGCCTGATTTTGCAACGGTTATCGCGCCTTCGGTCTCCCTGTCAGGATGGTCAATGTCCATGGTAACCATCCTGTCCCTTAGCGCATCCTGACTCCTGTAAACACCCGCATACTCTTCGGGGTTGCTCGTAAATATCGCCACAAAGTTGGGGTCAACCTTGAGATACCCTTCTCCTTCCCTTGAAGGAGGCAGATCCATCATCTTTTCCTGAAGGACTGAAAGCAGGACATTGTTAGCCTCAGGCCTTGACCTTGTAAACTCATCATAGATGAGGGTGAAACCGTATTTACAGGCAACGGTGAGGCGGTTATCTATCCATGTATTCTGCATGTTCTCCTCTGTTTTCAATACCGAGTGGATGAAGTTATCCACCACCTTTCTCGTCCTGTAGCCGTGCTGCCCGCCAACCAGGTCGGAAGTGGAGTGCTCCTCGTCGCCGTGCATGATGATAACCGGTCTTCCGACCTTGGAAGCGAGATGCATGGCAAGGGTTGTCTTGCCTGTGCCGGATGCGCCTCTGAAATGGATGGGAAAGCCCGCGGCAATATAGGCAAGCGCCCGCTCCGTAATATCGCGGACATAATCTGTCTCCACAAAATTTGGAAGCTTTCGGGGCTCAAGCACCGTTGTAAATTCTCCAATTGACATAATAAAATACCTCCCTTTTATAAGACAGTGAACAGTGAGTAGTGGTCAGAAAAAACTGATTACTCACCACTGATCACTGGCCACTGTCTTTCTGGCCACTGACCACTTCCTTATTTCACCGCAGCCACACCTTTTCCACCGCAATTCAGGCACGGCAGATAATCATGCGGGGCAACCCCTTTGCCGTTGCAAAGGAGGCATCTCCGGGAGGGCTCATAAACAGTAACCATGCCCTTGCCTCCGCAGACCGTGCAGGTCAACCTCTGTTCCCTGTATATGCCTGTTGCGCCGCAAAAAGCGCACTTAACAGCCGGTTTCTGAACCGTTACCTCACCCGTTCCGCCGCAAACCTGACATGAGGCAAGGGGAGAAAGAAGCCCGAAGGGGTCTTTGCCTTCGCCGTTACAAAAGGCGCATTTTACAGCAACGGTTTCTATTTTCTGTTTTTTTATCCTCATCTCCGAATTTGTTTCCGGTTCCGCCTGCCTTAACCGTTAACCTTTCCTGCCCTTATGGTGAGCCTGCCGAACCTTCACAGTCTTTCCTGTCTTCCTCCCCCGCTTCGACTGCATTGTGGCTGCGAGGCCGTGCCATGCGCTTGCCGCTTCTTCATGCTCCTTTTTGAAGTCATCTATAATACCTTTGAAGCCGTCGAGCATACATGAGACCTCTTTTTTAATGTTAGAAACAGATGTCTTCCTCTCATCATCCATACGATGAAATTCGGAAAGCATATCCAATGTCTGCTGCCTGATGGAGGCAAGTTCTCCAATCCTCACATCATACGAAGCTGTTATATTCTGTGCCAGTGATCTCATACCTTCTGCATTTGACATAATTAGTTTCCTCCTTTGTCTTTGATTATGATGGGGACATGATGGGGACAGATTTGAAATCTGTCCCCAATGTCTCGCTCTCTTACCCCTTAAAGCGCCTAAGCTGTGGCTGCTTCAGTTGCCGTGAGACCAACTGCCTCAGCATATTTGAGGAAGGTCTCAACAGAGGCTACAACAACTCTGGCCTCTATTGCCAGAATCTCGATACCCACAAGGGATACCCTTGCCCAGGCGTCTATGACCACGCCCTTGTCCAGAATCCGGTCAATAACCTCTACCAGGCTGGATGATGCCATTGTCTTTTCTACTGCCATGATAATCACCTCCTTTCATTGTGTATTTGTTGAACTATAGTAAGAGCAAATTTCATGCCATGTATGGAGAGGATTGGGTGATTGGCTGCAAAGCGCGGGAAATAGCCTGTTTACAGGGATTGGTCTTTTCTAAAGATATATGCAGGTGTGAAAGATTATGGCGTCTGCGCCATAATTATGGAATGTATTCTATGGAATTTATTTTATGGAATGTATTCCATAATACCTATTGCGGGTTCAAGTTTGTAACTTGAACCCAAATAGTTCGTATGAGGCAAATACAAACTTTATGGAGCAGGTTACAAACCTGGTACAGCAAAGGGGCAGAAAATTTGTTTGGGATTTAGATATCAGGATTTAGGATTTGTTTAGGATTGAAATCCTATAATTCTTAATTTTATAGTAGAGGGTCTTGTAATCTATGTTTAAGAGTTTTGCCGCCTTGCTCTTGTTTCCCTTTGTTGTATTCAGCGCATCCTGAATCACCGCCCTCTCTGCCTCGGCAGTTGCTTTATGGGAAACCTCTTTAAAGGTTAGGGCTGCTCCGCCTGCATCAGCCGTGTCAACATCTTCCACGTTAGAAGCCCTTGTTTTCAGAGATAGGTGTTCCGGCCTAATGACATTATCTGCCAGAAGCGCCGCCCTTCTGATAGTGTTCCTTATCTCCCTGACATTTCCCGGCCATGGATGATTGACAAGATGTTCCATTGCCTCATCGGAGAATTTCAAGATTGCCTTTTTTAATTCTCCGCTGGTCTCCCTGACGAATCTCTCTGCAAGAAAAATAATATCTTCCTTTCTCTCCCTCAGGGACGGCAGTGTTATACAGAACTCGTTCAGACGATGATAGAGGTCATTTCTAAACCTGCCGGCAGTTACCTCTCTATCCAGCGGGAGGTTAGATGCCGCAATAATCCTGACATCCACAGGGATTGTGCTTTCGCTTCCCACAGCATGTATTCTTCTCTCTTCAATTGCGCGGAGGAATTTACACTGGCTGGTCAGGGGGAGGTTGGATATTTCATCAAAAAAGATAGTGCCGTGATTGGCAAGAGAGAAATAACCGTTTTTCTTCTGATGAGCGCCTGTAAATGCCCCCTTCTCGTGGCCAAATATCTCGCTTTCCATAAGGGTCTCTGGAATTGCCCCGCAGTCAACAATTATAAACGGGCCATTCTGTCTCTTGCTCTGTTTATAAATAGCGCTGGCGATCAATTCTTTACCGGTTCCTGTTTCACCCTCTATGATGACTGTGTAATCTGTCTTTGCCACCTTATTGACTCTTTGAATCACATCCCGTATTGAATTGCTTTTACCCATGAGTTCGGATAATGACCTTTCTCCCTCTATAAACCCATTCAGATCTTCCATGCAAAACTTTTTTTCCATCACCTCATTTACGATATTGATTAACAGATTATTGTCAAAAGGCTTGACAATAAATTTATATACCCCTAATTTTACGGCATGGATTGCGGATGCGATATCGCTCTGGACTGTTACAATAATGATGGAAGGGATATTCTTCTCCTTTATCCTCCTTATGACCTCCACACCGCTTGTCCCCGGCATCTCTATATTCAGAATGATAATATCAGGAACTACTTTATCAAGCCTGGACATGGCCTCCTCTCCATCTCTGGCAGTAATAACCTGCAAGCCCTTCTTAGTGAGGATATCTGAAATGAGCCCTTGCGTATCCTCATCATCCACAACAAGAACAGTTCCCCTGTATTTGACTTTTTTCATCTGGGAATACCTCTCAAATCTCCCCCTCACCCTGCCCCTCTCCCACAAGGGGAGAGGGGACTCAATCTCCCCTCCCTTGATGGGAGTTTCTCTATTTGTTTCCCCTCCCTTGATGGGAGGGGATTAAGGTGAGGGTGGGGTTGATTTCCATTCACCTTTGCGAGCCGTCAGCTCCTGAGGGTTTCTTCAGGTCAGATATTCTGTCTTTATATCCTCCGGCAATCTTTTATCCACCTTATGGGCAATGCC
>ERZ1292645.746-Hain-H14-02um-R2-746-length-10695-cov-9_pt1 | contig 10695 bp, 11 predicted proteins | sample MGYA00564401_ERZ1292645 | MGnify/ENA primary metagenome ERZ1292645 (study PRJEB36523, sample SAMEA6512644) | groundwater metagenome | collected 2019-01-09 | study: AquaDiva: Metagenomics assemblies of 32 groundwater samples | reverse complement strand
CCACATAGAGCGGGCAGAAGTCGGTGAGCTTGCCCGGCGCGATCAGCACGCCGCCCGCGTGCATGCCGACGTTGCGGATGAGCCCTTCGAGCTTCCCTGCGAGCGCGAGCAGCTCCTTGACCTCCTCTTCCTTCCGCTCGCGCTCCTTCAACTGCGGCTCCATCTGGCGCGCCTCGGCGAGCGTGATGTGCCGTCCGGGCTGGAACGGGATGAGCTTCGCGAGCTGGTCGCAAAAGGTGTACGGCAGGTCGAGCACGCGCCCGACGTCGCGCACCACCGCCTTCGCCGCCATGGTGCCGAAGGTGGCGATCTGCGACACGCTGTCGGCGCCGAATTTCTGCTTCACGTAATCGATCACGCGGTCGCGCCCGTCCTGGCAGAAGTCGATGTCGAAGTCCGGCATCGAGACGCGCTCGGGATTGAGGAAGCGCTCGAACAGCAGGTCGTAGCGCAGCGGGTCGAGATCGGTGATGCCGAGGCTGTAGGCGACCAGCGAGCCGGCGCCCGAGCCGCGGCCCGGCCCGACCGGCACGCCGTTCTGCTTGGCCCAGTTGATGAAGTCCGCGACGATCAGGAAATAGCCGGGGAAGCCCATCTGGATGACGGTATTGATCTCGAACTCCAGCCGCTCCCGGTAGCGCGGGTACTGCGCATCGCGCCGGGCAGTATCCGGATAGAGCTCGCGCATGCGTTTCTCCAGCCCCTCGAGCGCGCACTGGCGCAGATACGCGTCGAGACTGACGTTGTTGGGCGTGGGAAACTTCGGCAGCTGGCTCTTGCCCAGCTCGAGCGTGAGGTTGCAGCGCTTGGCGATCTCGACGCTGTTGGCGAGCGCGGCCGGCACGTCCTTGAACAGCGCCGCCATCTCCGCCTGCGTCTTGAAGTACTGCTCGGGGCCGAATTGCCGCGGCCGGCGCTGGTCCGACAGCATATAGCCCTCGGCGATGCATACCCGCGCTTCATGCGCCCGGAAATCGTCTGGTCTCACGAACTGCACGGGGTGCGTCGCCACCACCGGCAGCTTCAGCGCCGAGGCGAGCCCGAGCGCGCGCTGCACAGTGATCTCGACCGGCACACTGGCGGCGCCGAGCACGGTGGCGTGCTTGCCGAGCCGCTGCAGCTCGATGTAGTAGCGGCCGGGGAACAGCTTCTGCCATTCGCGCGCGAGCCGCTCGGCCTGCCGGAGATTGTCGATGGCGAGGGCTTGGCCGATGTCCCCGAAGTGCGCGCCCGAGAGCGCGATCAATCCCTCGCTACCGCTCTCCTCGAACCAGCCCCTCTTTATTTCCGCCCGGCCGCGATACTGGTTGCTGCGGTAGGCGCGGGTAAGCAGCTCCGAAAGCAGCAGGTAGCCGGCGCGCGATTGCGCGAGCAGCAGCAAGCGGAAAGGCTTGTCACGATCGGCCTCGTTCTCGAGCCAGACGTCGCAGCCGATAATGGGCTTGATGCCGCTGGCACGCGCCGCCTGGTAGAACTTGACCATGCCGAACACGTTGGCGAGGTCGGTCAGCGCCAGTGCCGGCATGCCGTCGTTGGCCGCTGCCGCGACCGCTTCGTCCAGGCGGACGATGCCATCCACGATCGAATACTCGCTGTGTAATCGCAGATGGACGAACGATGGCGCCATGCGCCTATTTTACGGCGCGCAGCATAAAAATTTCACTACGCGAGCAAAAAATTTCCCCGAGAATTATCCACAACCTGTGAAAGCGGCTCAACGGGCCGCGCGCCTGGGTGACGAGGTGACGCAGTGACACAGTGACGCGGTTCTCCGAGGGCTAAAGGACGGGAGTTAGATCCCTCACCTCGTCACTTCGTCACTTCTTCCCGGTGGCGTGTCAGCGGGATGAGAGCACTCCCGCGATGACGCTGGCGGCGAAACCCGCCCGCCCGCGCGGCTCCATCAGCGGCGCGAACATCGGTCCGGCCATCCGCTCGCGCAGCTCGAGCGCGCTGGGCGCACGCCCGCCGCGTGCGGCCTCCGGCGCCGTCTGGGGATCGCGCCCCTTGCAGAAGTCCGCCCCTTTGCCGCTGAGCACCAGCAGCTTTGCGTCTGCCGGCAGGCGTGCTACGGCATCCGTCAGCGCAAACACCATCTCCGTAGTGACCAGGTTGCCGCATAATTCCTGTTAAACCGGACGCGAGGCGCCGGTTTAACTCCGCGCATTGGAGCGTACAGCCCGCCTGCCGCTCAACGCGCAGGATTGTACCATTCACAATTTGCCATTCACCGCTCTTATGAAATCGAGCCGTTCAGAATTCCATCAAATCCGCGGGCTGCGCTACCACGTGCGCACCTGGGGCGATCCGCGTTCGCCCGGGCTTTTTCTGCTGCACGGCTGGATGGACGTCTCCGCGTCATTCCAGTTCCTGGTGGATGCATTCGCGCGCGAGTGGCGCGTGATCGCGCCCGACTGGCGCGGCTTTGGCCTGACTTCCTGGGCGCCCGAAGGGTACTGGTTCCCGGATTACTACGCCGATCTCGAGGCGCTGCTTGAGATTTACCAGCCCGCGGAGCCCGCCAACCTGATCGGCCACAGCATGGGCGGCGTGATCGCCTGCACCTACGCCGGCATCCGGCCGGACCGCGTTGCACGCGTGGTCTCGCTGGAGGGCATGGGGTTGGCGCGGTTCGCTCCTGATCAGGCGCCAGCGCGTTATGCGCAGTGGCTCACAGAGCTCGCGGACTCGCCGCGCTTCAAGCCCTATCGCTCGTATGAAGAGGTTGCGGCACGCCTCAAGCGGAATAACCCGCGGCTCACCGACGAGAAAGCCGCTTTCCTCGCCCGGCATTGGGCCAGGGAGACCACTTCAGGCGAGGTCGTGTTGGCCAGCGATCCACGGCACAAGGTCGTCAATCCGTATTTGTTCCGGGTCGAAGAGGCGATCGCGTGCTGGCGGCGGATCATTGCACCGGTGCTGCTCGTGACCGGCAGGCAGTCAACGATCCCGGCCCGGATGAAGGACACGCCCGAGCAGCTTGCTGAACGCAAGGGCGCCTTCCGCGATGTCCGCGAAGTCGAGCTCGAGGATTGCGGTCACATGATGCACCACGACCAGCCGCAGCGGCTGGCGCGCGTCATCGAGGATTTTCTGGCGCAGCCCTGACAAGGCGGGCCGGCGCGGGGCTCTGCTAGTCGGAGAAGAGGGTAGGGAAAGCCATTCCGAGAGTGAGGATGAACACGATGATCTTGCCGATGTGCTTCACCTTCTCGATACCGCTCATCTCCGAGAACTTGCGTGCGGTGACCTTGTTGATGTTTTCCGGTTGCAACTGGTTCTTGCGATCCATATTGGCTCCATGCGTGAGTGCAGCAACAGAGGATTATACGCAGTTCGCCTTACGTCATACTTACGCGGGCCTGCAGCAGTCCTGCGGAGCGGGTTTTGCGCGTTATCCGCCTGTTTCACTGGGGATTGGTTTCTAGACAAACTTCGAAGGTTGGACTAGATTGACGCCACGGGAAGAACAACGAAGAACCCGCACCGACACCACCTCGATAACCGACAGGAGAACCCTATGAAACGCTACCTTCAACTCGCGCTCGCCGGCCTCGCCTGTGCGGGTTTCATCGCCGCGGCTCCCGCGCAGGAGCTCACGGGAACTCTGAAAAAGATCAAGGACGCCGGCGCGATCAAGGTCGGACATCGCGACGCGTCGATCCCGTTCTCGTACCTCGACGACCAGCAGCAGCCGATCGGCTACTCAATGGAGCTGTGCGCTAAAATCGTTGATGCAGTCAAGGCCGAGCTCAAAATGCCGAAACTGAAGGTTGAACTGGTCCCGGTTACCTCGCAAACGCGCATTCCGATCCTGACCGGCGGCAATATCGACATGGAGTGCGGCTCCACCACCAATAGCAAGGAACGCCAGAAGCAGGTTTCGTTTGCCTTCACCACGTTTTACACCGGCACCAAGCTGCTGGTGAAGAAGGCCTCGGGCATCAAGTCCTACCAGGACCTCAAGGGCAAGACCGTGGTGGTCACCCAGGGCACGACCAACGAGCGCGCGATCAAGGGGCTCAATGACAAGAACAACCTCGGCATGAGCTTCATCCACGCCAAGGACCACAACGAGTCGTTCCTGACCGTGGATACCGGCCGCGCGGTAGCGTTCCCGATGGACGACATCCTGCTCTACAGCCTGGTCGCCAGCTCCAAGAACCCGGGCGAGTGGACGGTCGTGGGCGAGTTCCTGTCGGACGACCCGTACGGCATCATGATCCGCAGGGACGACCCGCAATGGCAGAACTTCGTCAACAAGGCGATCGGCGGGCTGATGAAGAGCGGCGAGATCCGCAAGATCTACTCCAAGTGGTTCCTGGCGCCGATTCCGCCCAAGGGCGTGAATCTCAACGTGCCCATCAGCTCCAAGCTCGAAGAGCTGATCAAGAACCCGAACAACGAAGGGGCGTAACACTCACCGCAAACGGCGGGGCCCGATCGGGGTTGCCCCGCCGTTTTTTTGTACCCGCGCCGGCCACACGTTGGTTAGAATCGCGCCATGGGCTACAACTGGAACTGGGGCATTTTTTTCGAAAAAGCCCTGTTCGGCAGCGGCACCTATCTCGACCTGATCCTGTCCGGCCTCCAGTGGACGCTCGTCGTCTCGCTGCTGGCGTGGGTGATTGCGTTTTCGGTGGGCTCGGTGCTGGGCGTGCTGCGCACCACCAGTCTGAAGTTCTTCCGCGCCTTCGCCACGACCTACGTCGAGATCTTCCGCAATATCCCGCTGCTGGTGCAGATGTTCATCTGGTATTTCGTGATGCCGGAGCTGATGCCGAAAGCGGTCGGCGACTGGATGAAGACCGGCATGCCGATGCCCGAGCACAGCAGCGCGATCCTGTGCCTCGGTTTCTACACCGCGTCGCGCGTCGCGGAACAGGTGCGCTCCGGCATCCATTCGATCCCCAGCGGCCAGACCTACGCCGCTTACGCGATGGGGCTGACCGAAGCACAGGTCTACCGCCACGTGCTGCTGCCGATGGGCTACCGCATCATCATCCCGCCGATGACCTCCGAGTTCCTCACGATCTTCAAGAACTCCTCGGTCGCGCTCACCATCGGCGTGCTCGAGCTGACCGCGCAAAGCCGGCAGATCACGGAGTACACGTTCCAGGGCTTCGAGGCGTTCACCGCCGCAACCGTGCTCTACATCATGATCACCATGACCGTGATCGTCATCATGCGCTACGTCGAGGGCAGGGTGCGCGTGCCCGGTTTTATCGGCACCGGGGGGCGGTGATGTTTACCGGCTTCCATCCCATTTTGCGCGTGAGCGCCCGTACATTTCCCCTCTCCTCTCGGGAGAGGGGGAAGGGGTGAGGGGGCAAAGCCGTGTTTACAGGCTTTGACTGGGAAGTGATCTGGCGCACCAAGGCCTACCTGTGGCAGGGGATGCTGTTTACGTTCAACCTGACCCTGCTCGCGATGCTCGGCGGCATTTTAATCGGCACCCTCCTCGCGCTGATGCGGCTTTCCAGCTACCGCATTTTCAATATTCCCGCGGGCGCCTACGTCAATCTGCTGCGCTCGATCCCGCTGATCCTGGTGATTTTCTGGTTCTACTTCCTGGTGCCGTTCGCGATCAAGTTCATCACCGGCCAGCCGCACGCCGAAGGCATCGGCCCGTTCTACTCGGCGCTTATCGCGTTCACTATCTTCGAAGCGGCCTACTACTGCGAGATCATCCGCGCCGGCATCCAGAGCGTGCCGCGCGGACAGGTCAACGCCGCCTACGCGCTCGGGCTCACTTACCGCCAGGCGATGATGAAAGTCATCCTGCCGCAGGCGTTCCGCAACATGATCCCGATTCTGCTCACGCAGGGAGTGATCCTGTTCCAGGATACGTCCCTGGTGTACGTGGTCGGCCTCACCGATTTCATGGGCGCGGCGAATAAGGTGGCGCAACGCGATGCGCGGCTGGTGGAGCTGTATTTGTTCGCCGCGTTCGTCTATTTCGTGCTGTGCTTCAGCGCCTCGTACGCGGTGAAGCAGCTGCAGGCAAAGCTCGCCCCTTCCTCCCGCTGAACCGCCAGGGATACCGCATGATTAACATCAACAACATCAGCAAGTGGTACGGGAACACCCACGTCCTCAAGAACTGCAGCGCCAAGGTGGACAAGGGCGAAGTCGTGGTGGTATGCGGCCCCTCCGGCTCGGGCAAGTCCACGCTCATCAAGTGCGTGAACGGCCTCGAGCCCTTCCAGAAGGGCGAGATCATCGTCAACGGCGTATCGGTCGGCGACCCGAAGACCGATCTGCCCAAGCTGCGCTCGAAGATCGGCATGGTATTCCAGAACTTCGAGCTGTTCCCTCACATGACGGTAATGGCCAACATCAACCTGGCGCAGATCAAGGTCCTTGGCCGCAGCGAACAGGAAGCCCGCGACAGGGCGATGATGCTGCTCAAGCGCGTCGGGCTGGAAGCACACGCGCATAAGTATCCGGCCGAGCTGTCCGGCGGACAGCAGCAGCGAGTGGCCATCGCGCGGGCGCTCGCCATGGACCCGATCGCGATGCTGTTCGACGAGCCGACGTCCGCCCTTGACCCCGAGATGATCAACGAGGTGTTGGATGTGATGGTCGAGCTCGCCCAGGAAGGCATGACCATGATGGTGGTGACCCACGAGATGGGCTTCGCTCGCAAGGTCGCGCACCGCGTGATTTTCATGGACGAAGGCGAAATCGCGGAGGACGCGGCGAAGGAGGATTTCTTCGGCAAGCCCCGTTCCGAGCGTGCAGTGCAGTTCTTGTCCAAAATTCTGCACCACTGAGGCGCCCATGACGCGATCGCTCGAAACGGGGCAAGCCGCGCTCCGAGCGTGCGCAGCACTTCCTGTCCAAGATCCTACATCACTGAATTAACCGCCAAGAAGCCAAGAAGAACAAGAACGAGAATTAGCCGCCGATGGACGCCGATACACGCCGATAAAACCTAAACCTCTCACCGCGGAGGACGCAGAGGGAGAGAAGCCCGAGAGAGCGTGAGAGCGAGACGGAGCTGCCTTTCGATTCACGACCTCCCGACTTCACGACTCACGGGTTTTGGGAACCGCCGAGGCGCCGAGACGCGGAGGAAATCAAGCGTTTCTCGATTCACGAATGACGATTCACGGATTCTTGAACCGCCGAGCCGCCAAGGAATTCAGAGATCGAAGGGTTTAACGCTCACAATGAGGGGCGCGCGCCGCTCTTGCCATTTCACACCCCCGAGCTGTTAGCTTAGGGTGTCAACTATTTCGGGGGAACTTTGGCGTCCGTCTTGAACCGGTGGTTAGATCTTTCGCCACCGATTTGCGCAGGACATCATTGATGCGGGTTTGGTACCCGGGACCATGCGCCCGAAAGAATGCGATCACGTCGGCATCGAGGCGAATGGCGGTGAGAACCTTAGTCGGGGCTTTCTGCGGTCCACGCCCGCGCTTGAGTACGGGCGAGCCGAGCATCTCTTCCGACCAAGGCGGGTTATCGGGGTCAAGCCGTTTACTTGAAATAGTCTTTGGCGACTTTAAAGTAATAGCGCGTTTCATATTTCTCCGCTCTCCGCAATGAAATGATGGGGGACCTGTCGAGCGCTCGGTGTAAACCATCACGACAACCTCGCCCTCGAGCAGACCAAAGGCCACCAGCCGTTTCTCGCCGTAAGCGCGGCGGATGTCCTCGCGGGTAATCGTGAAATTGTCCCAGATCGCCTCGCATCCCTCGAAGTCGAGGCCGTGATCCTTGAGGTTTCTCCGGCGCTTGGCCTCGTCCCAGGTAGCCACTAGTTAATTATATATACAATATGCTCGGGACACAACTGTTGGATATCGAAAGCTCTAACGTCTTGTTGAGCGGCGTGTGGCTTCATGCGCGTCCGCTCGAACTAAAGTTAGGCGAATTCTCATTGCTTGCGGTGCGATGCGTTTAGGTATGCTTTGCTTCGTTCGCCACGGCCATCGGCGCGAGGCCCGCGGTGGTGTCGCCTAATATCTCCCCGTGCCCGATCCCAAGTGTTTTGATCCATCGTTGCTGCCCAAGCGTGAGTGCGATGAAGAACCCTAATTCCACAAGTTCGGGTACGGTGAAGTGCTCGTGGAGTTTCACCCACAGCGCGTCGTCTGCGATCTCGGGATTCCAGATGATGGCGCTCGCGTATGTCAACGCCACCTTCTCACGTTCGGTGAACCTGGATGAAGTCGAGAATTTGAGGAGTTCGTCATACTGATCTTCGCTGAGGCCTTTCCGTCCAGCCTGGACGGATCGCTGGACTCCTCAGTACTCACACTCAATTGATTTGGACACATAGACGCGACACAGCTCCTTGATCCTGTGGTCACACACGCCGTGCCGGAATGTCAGATCCCAAGCCTGCGAGAACGCCCGGATAACGGCTGGGTTATGCGCGCGAATCGCCTGGCTTTCTGGTCTGGGCGTGCCCTCCCTCCGCGCGAGTTCGAGATAGCCGGACACCTCGGGATCAGTTATCGATGCTGGATCTACGTACGGAATGCGTGTGGTCATGCCACATTCTCCTTTAGCAGGGAGTTGCGAGGTCATTCGAGAGACTTTGTTTCATCGGAAACCGGTAGCGCATATAAATGACTAGAGCCAGGGCCTAACTTAATGTAGACCGCCGAAAAACGGTGTTTGGATACTTATTCTGCGCCGAGCCTTGTCATCCTTCAATCCGATAGAGCTCCATGAAAGTCGTGAGTGGTGAGTAGCGAGTGGAGTCGGTGTCCTTCGCGTCCTTGGCGTTGAGAGGTTTGTCTTTCTTGGTGTGCTTGGCGTCTCGGCGTCTCGGCGGTTCAATAGTTCTGGTTTTTCGATGCTCTCCGCGTCTCTGCGGTTCAATTCTTGTTCTTTTCTTTCCTTCGTGTCCTTTGTGTCCTTCGTGGTTCAGGGTTCGCAATAATTAAGCCTGGCCCCTTTGATTGATTGTGCCTCGGCGTCTTGGCGGTTCAAATTTCGTTCTTGTTCTTCTTGGCGGTCTTGGCGGCCTTGGCGGTTCAATTTTTTACCGGCTGGCGAGTTCCAGCAGCGCGGCCGTGAGCACGCGCGCGCCGGCGGCGAGATCTTCGGGCTTGGCGTTTTCGGCCTCGTTGTGGCTGATCCCCCTCTCGCACGGCACGAAGATCATGCCGGTCGGACACACCCGCGCCATGTACATCGCATCGTGACTCGCGCCCGAAGGCATGCGCCGATGCGTGAGCTTCAGCGCCTGCGCCGCGCGCTCCACGCAGTCCACCACCGCGGGATCAAACGCGCACGGATCGTCGTGAAGCGTCGGCGTGACCTTGACCGAACAATGTTTCGCGGCTTTCCGCACGGTCGGCTCGATTGCTTCGCCCAGTCGTGCAATCGTCGCCGGGTCGGGATGGCGCACGTCGACCGAGAACATGACGTGGCTCGGCACCGAATTGGGAGAGTTCGGCGTGACCAGCATGCGCCCGATCGTGAAGCGCAGCGTGTCGCTCGCATCGCGCGTGAGTTCATGCAGCGCGTTGATGGCGGCGATCGCCTCGCGCAGCGCGTCCTTGCGTATCCCAAGCGGCGTCGTGCCGGCGTGCGCGGTCTCACCGAAGACCTCGACATTGAACCAGCGCAAGCCCTGGATGCCGGTCACTACGCCGATGGTCTTGCCTTCCTGCTCGAGCAGCGGCCCCTGCTCGATATGCGCCTCGATATAGGCGGCGGCAGGCGCGTTCGATTCACGCTTTTCCACTGCGGGCGTGGCGGCGAGTGTTTGTGCCAGCGCATCCTTTAGCGCGATGCCCTCATTGTCCTTCACCTCGATAAAATCGCTCAGCGCTCTTGCCCCCGTGTAAACCGCTGAACCCATCGTGCAGGGCGGGAAGCGCCCGCCTTCTTCATTGCTCCAGGCGACGAGCTCTACCGGGTGGCGGGTTTTTACGCCTGCCTGATCGATCGCTTCGAACGCTTCGAGGCCGGCAAGCACGCCGTAGATCCCGTCGAAACGCCCGCCGCGCGGCTGGCTGTCCATGTGGCTGCCGGTCATCACCGGCGCTGCGTGCGGATCGGTCCCGGCGCGGCGGATGAAAATATTGCCGATCGCGTCCATCGCCACGGTGAAGTTGCGCGCGCGCGCCCAGGAGATAAGCAGCTTCCGGGCCGCGATATCTTCCGTCGAGAACGCCGCGCGGTTGACGCCGCTGCCGGGAATGGCACCGATCCGCGCCATCTCCATGTGGCGTTGCCACAGCCGGTGTTGATCCACGCGGTTGACGGCGTCCCGGACGTCTTCGCGCATAAGATTCCGTAAGCGGTAAGCGGGTAAGTATCACCGATCGTCCAACACTCGTGTATCAGCGATCGCCCAACACAGTTGCATAGGGTACCCGTAGGCTACGCCGCTTCCAGATGCAACGAATTGTATGATTTCCCTCTACAAAACCTCAATCAGCCGTTTCGCACTTGGCGGACCGGTTCGTTTGACGAACGCTGATACTCGGTCACGTCAGTGTCAAAAAAGTGTTGGACGAACGCTGATACTCGCCCGGTAAGCCGTAAGCGGTACGCGGAAGCAACTGCTCACCGTTCACCGCTCACTGTTCACTCGATTTTGATGCCGGCGGTGCGCGCGACTTTACCCCATTTGGCGATGTCGGCCTTGATGCGCTCGGCGAACTGCTCCGGCGTGCCGCCGACCGCAACACCGCCCTGGGCGAGCAGGCGGTCCTTCACTTCCTG
>ERZ1292645.745-Hain-H14-02um-R2-745-length-10696-cov-4_pt1 | contig 10696 bp, 12 predicted proteins | sample MGYA00564401_ERZ1292645 | MGnify/ENA primary metagenome ERZ1292645 (study PRJEB36523, sample SAMEA6512644) | groundwater metagenome | collected 2019-01-09 | study: AquaDiva: Metagenomics assemblies of 32 groundwater samples | reverse complement strand
TGTGATTCGATATTCAGAAATCATCGAGTCTAAAAAAGAATTGGGAGATTATCTTCCCCAAGTACTTACGAAAAATCCAATTCCCAACGTTGAATACACTTATGGACAGAGATTGAGAGACCATGACGGCATAGATCAAATAAAGTCTATTATTGAAGACCTGAAAAAGACCCCGTATTCAAGGAGAGCGGTGGCGGTAACATGGAAAGTCGCCAAGGACCACAACAATCCGCACGCCCCTTGTCTTGATTTAATTCAGTGCCTTGTTCAGAACAATAAACTTTTCTTTACAGCCTACATCCGGTCAAATGACATGTTCAGGGCTTGGCCAATGAATGCTTTAGCCCTTTTGCATCTGCAAAAAATGATTGCGAAAGAGGGAAAATTTGAAATCGGCCCCTTGACCATTGTTTCTTCCTCCGCTCACATATATTCCGATTGCTGGAATGAAGCTAAAAACATTTTGGATAAATACGGCAAAAAAATAATGTGTCGTCTTGACCCAAGGGGAAATTTTGTCGTTAGTGTTGAAGGCGGAAAAATAAAAGCGAAACAATTATCCGCGGCGGGGGAACCGATTTTTGAATTTTTGGGCAAAACGGCCAGAGAAGTTTTTGACAATATTTGCGTAAATCAGGGAGTGTCTTTGATTGAACACGCTTTTGACTTGGGGGCGGAATTGCAAAAAGCCGAAATTGCATTAAAACACGGATTAACTTATGTCCAAGATCAGCCTTTGAAATTTTTTAAAATGGTTTAATATAAACCCTATGCATTACATCGTCGGTTTGGGGAATCCGGGGGAAGAATATGAATTGACTCGGCATAATGCCGGGCGGATTGCTGTTTTAAATTTTATAAAAAAAGAGGGGATTGAAGAACCGGAGTTTGATAAAAAATTAAACGCATTAGTGAGCGAAGGTAAAATAGGCAAGGAAAAGTTTCAAATAATTTTACCGGAAACTTTTATGAATAAGTCCGGTAACGCCCTGAAAAATTTAATCACTTCGGCCAAAAAAACGGAGAGCTTAATCGTCGTCCACGACGACATTGATTTGCCGCTGGGGAAAATAAAAATTTCTTTCGCTAAAAATTCGGGCGGACACAAGGGAGTGGAATCGGTGATAAAAGCGGTCAAAACCATAAATTTTACGCGATTGAGAATAGGCATCTCTCTAACCAACGCCAAAGGGATGGTGAAAAAACCATCCGGCGATAAATTTTTGGATTATATCGTGGGCAAATTCAAGCCGGCCGAATTGGCGGAAATGAAAAAAGCCGCCAAAAAATCAGCGGAAGCTTTGGCGGTAATAGTGGCGGACGGAACGGAAAAAGCGATGAGCGAGTTTAATTGAGTGTTGATTAAGAAATAAAAACTTTGTCCTCTTAAGGACGGTTATAACGGGAAATCCTACGAGGACTAAAGTTTTTATTTCTTACCCTTCCAGATAAACCAGAGTCAATTTGCGCTCTTTGGGTTCAAAGTTGGTGATTTGGAAGTTGTAGGAACGGCCCATTTCCAGTTTTTGCTTCATTTCGGCTTCGGTTTTGAATCCGGAAATGTGGACCAAGCCGGACACGCCTTCTTCTATGCTGGCCAAGACGCCGTGCCGGTTGAATTTTATCACCACGCCTTTGACGATGTCGTCTTTGTGATATTTGTCTTTGGCTTCCTGCCACGGGTCAAGTTTTAATGCTTTCAGCGACAAAGAAACTTTGCCGTCAACGATATTGATGATTTGGGCTTTGACTTTTTCTCCAACCTTAAAATGGGCGGACGGCTTTTCTATCAACGACCAGTCCAGCTCGGAGATATGCGCCAAACCCTCCAAATTGTCGCTTATTTTTATGAAGATTCCGAAGTCCACTGTGCCGGTGATGTCGCCTTCAACGATGTCGCCGATTTTGTATTTGGAAATCATATCTTTGATTTCTTCCATATCGCTGTTTTTTTCCGAGAAAATTAGCTTGTTTTCTTTTTGGTCGCTGGCGATTATCGTCACTTTCAATTTTTCTCCCTTTAATTTTTTCAATTCTTCTTCAATTTTGTCTTTATTGCCGTCCTCTACTCGGGGGTAATGGCTGGATTTCAATTGAGATGTCGGCAAAAATCCTTGCACCCCGTTCCATTCCATAACCAATCCGCCCTTGTTGGCGTCTAGGACGGACAAAATTAAAGGAGTTTTGGTTTTTTGCAAATCCTCCGCTTCTTTCCAAACCATTTTTTGCTTGGCTTCTTTCAGGGACAGGGAAAAATAACCTCTTTCGTTTTCCAGCTCCGTTATTTTGACGGTGATTTTGTCGCCCGGAACCAAGGCCCTGATTATGTCTTTGGCTCGGTTGTATTCTCGGCCGTAAATAATGCCCGTGCCGAGGGGCGAAAGGTCCACGAAAAGAACGGAACGCTCCTGACCCAAAACAGTCCCTTCTATCAAATCGTCCGCTTTGGGAGCGGGAAGAGGGGCGAGTTTCATCAATATGTCCATAAATCCTTGACCGGTTGGGGATGGCGCTATTTTCTCTTTTTGCGCTGTGGCTGTTGTCATAATCCATAAGTATATTTAAAAACTATTTTTTTGCAAGAATTTCGGCGCTTTGCCGAAATTTTTAAAGTTTGCTATAATAATAACCAATGGTAATCACTTATTACGAATCTTTGTGTTTCAAAGTCCAGTCGGGGGAAACCGTCCTGGCTTTTAACCCGCCCTCCAAAGAATCGAAATTCAAATCTCCCCGTTTCGCTGCCGATATTGTTTTGGTCAGCTCAAATCATAAAGATTGCAACGGCTGGGAAAATATTCCCGGCAAAACGGAGGGTGTAAGACCGTTCATCGCGGATGGTCGCGGCGAATACGAAATTTCCGACATTTATATAAAAGGAATCGGAACAAATGGTCTAAACAACACCGTTTATACTCTCACTCTTGAAGACATCTCCCTCTGTCATTTGGGGGTTTTAAGCAAAGAAATGGACCCCAAGCTGAAAGAAGAAGTGGGCGAAGTGGACATATTGTTTATTCCCATCGGTGGCGGAGAGCTTCTTGACCCGCAAAAAGCGGCCGGCGCGGCTATTCATTTGGAGGCAAAAGTGGTCATCCCCATGAATTATAACGAAAGCCAATTGAAACAGTTCATAAAAGAATTTGGCGCCAACGGAACGTCGCCAGTAGAAAAACTGACCGTCAAGAAAAAAGATTTAGCCGAAAAGAAAGGAGAAGTCGTAATATTGAAATCGACAATATAATTCTTATGGCCATTATCGATAACATAGAAAAATTGCATAAAAAACCGGACCACGTCAAAAGACTGATTTTGTTTGTCAGTATTTTTGTCGTAATGTTTGTCGTTGTTTTTGTCTGGGTGTCCACCTTAAAAACAACTTTGGAACGGGAAAACGAAAAAGACAGCCAAGTTTCCTCGCCCTTTTCCGTTTTTTTCGGTATTATTAAAGAAGGCGTTGACGCCAGTGTCAGCGGAGTGACTGGTTCAATAAACAAATTAAAGCAAAATGAACCAAAACGGGAAGAATAGAATAATCAATAGGGATATTTCCATGGAAATGCGCGAATCTTACATAGATTACGCCATGTCTGTTATCGTTGCTCGCGCCTTGCCCGACATCCGAGACGGGCTTAAACCGGTGCACCGGAAAATTCTTTACACTATGCATCAGTTGGGGTTGACTCATTCGGCCAAGTTTTTTAAGTCGGCCGCTATCGTTGGCGACGCTATGGGTAAATATCACCCGCACGGCAATGTTTCTGTTTATGACGCCATGGTCAGGATGGCCCAAGATTTTGCGATGAGGTATCCGCTAGTGGACGGACAAGGAAACTGGGGCTCGCTGGACGGTGATTCGGCGGCAGCAGAGCGTTATACGGAAGCCAGAATGACTTCCATCGCCGAACAAATGCTGGCCGATATCCAGAAAGAAACGGTGGATTTCAAACCGAACTACGACAATCGTTTAATGGAGCCGTCGGTTCTTCCGGCCGCCGTTCCCCAATTGCTTATCAACGGCTCTTTCGGCATTGCCGTCGGTATGGCCACCAGTATTCCCCCGCACAACTTGGGCGAAGTGATTGACGCCACCAACCACCTTATAGACAATCCGAACGCCAACTTGGAAGACTTGATGCAGTTTGTGAAAGGGCCGGATTTTCCCACGGGCGGAATAATTTATGGCGCCAAAGATATAGAGCGGGCTTACGCCACGGGGCGAGGCGGGGTGGTGATGCGGGGCGAGGCGGAAATAGTGGAGTCGGAAAAATTCGGATTTCAAATAATAATTTCTTCCATACCTTATCAGGTCAACAAGTCCGAAATGATAATAAAAATGGCCGACCTCATCCGCGAGAAAAAAATGGAAGGCATAAGAGACATCCGCGACGAGTCGGACCGAGAAGAAAAAGTCCGCATCGCCATAGACTTGAAGACTGGGACTAATCCTCAAAATGTTTTAAATAATCTTTACAAACACACCGATTTGGAAAAAACTTTTCATTTCAACGTTATCGCCTTGGTGGACGGCATTCAACCCCAAGTTTTGAGACTGAAAGACATCCTCCAATATTTTATTTCTCATCGAGAAATCGTTGTCCGAAGAAGAACGCAGTTTGACTTAAACAGGACCTTGGACCGAGCCCATATATTGGAAGGCCTAAAGAAAGCCCTTGACCAGATTGACGCCATCATCAAAACCATCCGGGCTTCCGATGACAGAGACGACGCTCAAAAGCAACTGATGGCCAAGTTCAAATTTTCGGACAAGCAGGTCGTGGCTATCTTGGAAATGAAATTGCAATCTCTGGCCAATTTAGAAAGGCAAAAAGTGGAAGACGAGCTCAAAGAAAAGCAGAAGCTGATAAAAGAATTGCGGACGCTTTTGGCCGACCCGAAGAAAATTTTGAAAGTGGTAAAAGACGAACTGGCGGCAATAAAGGAAAAATACGGAGACCAAAGGAGAACAAAAGTGAATTCTCGGGCCGCCAAAACAATGTCCGACGAGGACCTGGTGGAATCCAAGGACCAGGTGATGGTGCTTACCAAAGGCGGATACGTGAAAAGGACGGACCCCGAGGCATATCGAGCCCAGAAAAGAGGCGGAGTGGGGGTGATAGACATAGAAACCAAAGAAGAAGATTTCGTGAACATCTTCGTCACCGCCAACACCCACGACGATTTGCTTTTCTTCAGCGACAAAGGCAAAGTTTATCAAGTGAAAATGTACGAGTTGCCGGAAGGCAAAAGGGCGACGAAAGGAAAGTCGGTGATGAATTTTTTGTCTATTTTGGCCGAGGAAAAAATAACTTCTATTTTGGTTTTTCCCAAGTCGGCCAAAGAAGCTCAAATCTTTTTGATGATGGCCACCAAAAATGGCGTGGTCAAAAAAACGGAGGCCGCCAGCTTCAAGGATGTCCGGCGGAACGGGATAACGGCGATAAAATTGGAGAAGGGCGATGAGCTGAAGTTTGTCAAATTTGTATCAAAGGGCGACCATTTGATAATGGCGACAAAAAGGGGCCAATCCATAATGTTCAAGGAATCGGATGTGCGGGCGATGGGGCGGGCGGCAGTCGGCGTGCGGGGCATACGGTTGGCCGAGAAAGACGAATTGGTCGGAACCGACACAATAACCGCCGACGGAAAAGACCAATTTTTCTTAAATATGGGAAGCAAGGGCTACGGCAAAAAAACAAGCGTGAAAAATTATCGCCTCCAAAAAAGAGGCGGCTCGGGCATCAAAACCTTCAAAGTGACGAACAAAACCGGCCCGTTGATGGTGGCCAGAATTATCGGCCGGGGCGAAGAAGAGCTCATCGCCATATCACTCAAAGGCCAGGTTATCAGAGTGTCTTTGTCCGAGATTCCGTCTTTGGGACGCCAAACGCAAGGAGTGAGAATAATGAAAATGAAACCCGACGACAGCATCGCCTCAATAACATGCTTGTAAATATATGCAAACTGAAATAAAAAAATTAAAAGTTTTAATAGAGAAATTTGGCGATAAATAATTTTAAATAACTTTTTATGTTTATAAAACCCGAGGAAATAATAAAAAATTTTGAAATACGGCCGGGAATGGTCGTGGCCGATTTCGGTTCCGGCTCGGGACATTATGTCTTGGCGGTGGCTAGAAAAATAAATAATTCGGGCTTGCCCGCCGCCCGCCCGCCGACGAGGCAGGGGCAGGCGGGAATAGTTTACGCCATTGATATCCAAAAAAATCTTTTGGAAGCGGTAAAGTCCGAGGCGGAAAAACAGCATTTGCCCAATGTGGATATTGTTTGGGCCGATCTTGAAAGCAAAGAAGGGACAAAACTGGCCAGCGGAACTCTTGATTTTGCCATCGTCTCCAACATCTTGTTTCAAATAAACGACAAAGACGCTTTGGCGAGAGAAATTTTTAGAACCCTTAAAAACGGCGGGCGGGCGGCGGTCATTGACTGGTCCGCTTCTTTTGGCGGAGCGGGTCCGGCGTCCAAAGCAGTTGTGACCCAAAAAGAAGCGGAGAGAATTTTTACGCAGAGCGGATTTTTGGAAGAAAGAGAATTTCCGGCGGGGGACAATCATTACGGGATAATTTTTAAAAAGCCGTAAAATAAAATTTTATGAATAAAATAACCTCTTTTCAGATAATATTGATGGCGGGGTTCGGATTTGTCGCCGTTGTCGCCGTTCTTATTTTCAGCGGCGTTTTGCCCGGATATAAAAATCAAGGAGCTCAAAAAGGCCCGGCTGTCTCGGTTTCTTTCTGGGGAAATTTGCCGAAAGGCCAAATTAACGGCATTATTTCCGCCATCAATAAAGAAAATAAATCTTATAAAATCCAATATGCCGGATTTCCGGCTTCATCTTACGAAAAAAACGTCATAAACGCTCTGGCTTCGGGCCGGGGACCCGATTTTTGGCTCATCAGCCAGGATATGGTTTTAAAAAACAAAGATAAAATAAGCCCTATTCCATTCGCCTATTATCCGGAAAGAAATTTTCGGGACGATTTTATTGACATTTCCAACTTGTTTATTGACCAAAAAAACGGCGGGCTTACGGCCTTTCCGTTTTTGATAGACCCGATAGTGATGTACTGGAATAAAGATTTATTTTCCTCGGCTGGAATAAGCCAACCGCCCCGAGATTGGGACGAGTTCGCGGAAAATGTCCAAACATTTACTGAAAAAAATGAGGCGGGCAACATTGCTCAATCGGGAACGGCTTTGGGAGAATTAAGCAACATCAGAAACGGTAAAGATATCTTGTCTATGCTTATCATCCAATCCGGCAATCCCATCATAAAAACGGACAGCAACGGAAATCTTAAAATCGCGCTGGACGAAAAAAGCATTTCCGGTAAAAGTCCGGCCGCCGATTCGGTAAAATTTTTCAACGACTTTTCCAATCCGAACAAAAGTGTTTATTCCTGGAACAAAGCGTTGCCCGGCGCCGACACGGCGTTCGCCCGAGGAACGCTGGCCATGTATTTCGGCTACGCCAGCGAAGCGCCGGAAATCAAGGCCAAAAATCCTCATTTGAATTTTGACATTGCCGAAATCCCTCAAGTCAAAGGAGACAAAACAAAAACAACTTTCGCCAAAATATACGCCCTGGCCATTATGAAAAATTCTTCCCCGGCGAAAAAACAGGCGGCCTTGAATTTCATTCTGATTATGATTTCAAACAAAGCTTCAAAAGATTTTTCCCAAGCAACCGGCTTGGCGTCGCCCAGAAGGGATTTACTGATTGAAAAGACAACGGACGCTTATTACGGCCTGCTCAACAAAGCGGCGGTGATGTCCAAATCTTGGCTGGAGCCGGACGGCGACGAAGTTCGCCGAATCTTCAAAGATATGGTAGAATCAGTGTCGTCGGGCAGTTTATCCGCCAATGATTCGGTAAAATTAGCCGACAGAAAACTAGACCAAGAATTAAAAAGAGTAACGCAGTAAAAATATGCCTCAAAATAAAAAATTAAGCAAGATTTTGGCCGTTTTGGCTTCATTTGCTCTTTTATTTGTCTTTTCTGTGGCAATCCCTTTCGCGCCCCAAGCTGTCGCAGACGATGAAGATGTTCCGTATATCAGCGAAGTTATTGAAGAAGAAAAAACCGAAAATCTGGGCGACCTTATTCCTTGCGAAGGAAATAATTGCGAAGTTTGCGATATTTTCAGGTTGATTTCCAATGTGGTTAATTTTGTCACTTTTGACATAGCCGCTCCTTTGGCCGGCCTCATCTTGGCTTACGGGGGATTTAAGCTTTTTACCTCGGGAGGCAACGAAACGGAAAGAAACAAAGGAACGAAGGCCATTTGGGCGGCCGTCTGGGGCCTGCTGATAGCTTTCGGCGCCTGGGTGATTATTAACGCCATTATCGGCAGTTTGGCCGGAAGCAGTTTTTCCGAATCCTGGTATCAGTTCCCGGGATGCGAAGGGGAAGACGTGACCGGTTAAAAAATATTATGAAAAACATAAAACAATCAATCAAAAAATTTCCAATATTGACCTTCGCGCTGGCGGTGAATATTTTTTCTTTCGTTTATTTAGCCAAAGCGCAGCAGTGCGACGAAACGGATTCCACCATTTTATGCAACCCGCTTGAATCGGAATCTTTTACCGAGCTGATGGAGAGCATTTCTCAATTGGCGGTGGAGATAGGAATCCCCATAGCCGTTGTTTTCATAATTTATTCCGGCTTGAAACTGGTGACGGCCAGAGGCAACGAAGAATCGATAAAAAACGCCAAAATTGGCTTGCTCTGGTCTATTATTGGCGCGGGCATTCTTATCGGCGCCTGGACGATAATGATAGTTTTGGAATCCACAGTCGACAGCTTGTAATTGGTGGTATTTTTAAAATAACAAGTTATAATAAAGAGGTAATATTATTAGAAAGGGTCGAATAAAAATTAAAATTAATTTATGAAAACAATCAAAAAACTTATTCCGTTGGGGCTGATGGCAACGCCTTTTGCCGCCGGAGCCGTCTCCGACGTTAATCAGCTCATTGATTTGGTTGAAACTACCATTGACAGATTGGCTCCTTTGTTTATAGCCATTGCCGTGATTGTCTTGCTTGTGGCTATCGTCAATTATATGCGAGCCGGCGAAGACGAAGAAAAGCGAAGCAAGGCCAAAAGTCTTATGATTTACGGCATCATCGGCTTGTTTGTGATGGTCAGCGTTTGGGGTTTAGTCAATCTGTTAACCGGCACCTTTGACCTTGACACGGACATACCGGATGAAGTTGGCAATTTATTGCCACCCATTTAACGAATTACTGCCCATTCTTTAATTTAAAAAAATGAGCGACGAGGCGACAAAAATTATTTCCAACATCAAAAACCTAATTCTTAATCCGATAATCGGGTTTATGTTTGCCTTGGCGGTAGTTATGTTTATCTATGGCGTTGTGGAATATATCTACGGCGCCGATAACGAGGATAAACGCAACGCCGGGAAAAAACATATGATTTGGGGAGTCGTGGGAATTTTTGTGATGATGGGCGTTTACGGCATCTTGAACATTATTTCCGGTTTCTGGTACGATATCGGTTCCGGGTATTAGCTTATGATAAAATTTTTCAAAAAGTCAATTGCCGCGACTCTCGCTTTTTTGCCTTTAATTTCTTTTGCTCAATATGATTTCGACAGTTATGGGGGGGGGTTACGGCGGCGGGGGAGGATTTTGGAATCTTTTTTTTATAGTCAGAGACATTCTTGACCAAGTGGTTATTTTGTTGATAGCTTTGGCGGTGGTGTTTTTTCTTTACGGCGTGATGAAATACATCGGTTCCGCCGACGACGAAGAAAACCGAAAAAAGGGCAAAAGCATTATGATTTACGGCATCATTGGCCTGTTCGTGATGGTCAGTTTTTGGGGAATCGTCAATATCTTGATAATCACTTTTGAACTGGACACTTATCCCTACGTGCAAGTGCCGTATCTTTACGACAGCGGGACTTTGGAAAACGGAAGCGAGGGAATACAAGAGGGCGCACATTTTTAATCTTAAAAAGAAAAAAGGTGGTTTAGCCGATTGTTAATAAATCAAACCAAACCACCTTTGTTAAACCTACTTTTTAAGAAATTATTATTTCTTTCCGCAATAACGCTTTAATTAATGGGGTGTAAATTATTTCTTCGCCCCTTTTAATTATTTGTCTCGCATTGCCTTCGTAACTTTCTGATCCTTTCTCCTTAAGCCACAGTTCGAGCTGTGTATTATCGCTAAGGTCAATTATTCCATAATAATATTCCAGCTCGGCGTTTTCTCTTGTTAATATCGCTTCGTGCCTTTTGCCCCTTTTTTTATAACTGAACCTTATTTCAACGTCAGTTTTTATAAGGGCTCCACCTATTTCAATTTTGTCGTTAGCCGCTTGACTAACCATCATACGCATCGCTCCTTCTATTTGTTTTCTGTCTGCCGACAATCTGGCCACCCACACCGATTTAGTTTTTGCCTCTGTTTTGGGAGCGGGTTTTGGCGGAGGCGGTGTAAGTTTTGTCGAGTATTCTTTTCGAATATTTTCTGCCTCTTTGTTTTTTTCTACAAGTTCATTTTCTTCCGCCAACGTAAGGGGTCGTTTTTTTGCTTCATCATTGATTTCAGCCAGTCTGTTTTCTGGTCCCTCCGCCAGTTTTCTTTCCATTTTTTCTTGAAGCGCAGATTTTGTCAATCGCTCGGCGTTTGGCGGTA
>ERZ1292645.546-Hain-H14-02um-R2-546-length-13201-cov-8_pt1 | contig 10706 bp, 11 predicted proteins | sample MGYA00564401_ERZ1292645 | MGnify/ENA primary metagenome ERZ1292645 (study PRJEB36523, sample SAMEA6512644) | groundwater metagenome | collected 2019-01-09 | study: AquaDiva: Metagenomics assemblies of 32 groundwater samples | reverse complement strand
GGGTGCAAGGGGTCAGGCTTGCGTAGTTGCCTATTTGAACCCTCGCTCGACCCGCTCTCGCAATAATGCAATTAGCCAAGCCTGACCCCCTTCTTCTCAGACCCCCTTCTTCTCACGGACCCCCTTCTTCTCACGCTCGTGCGCTTGTCGCACTCCGCAAGCCACGCACCGCCGCACCCGCTACCGCTCGATCTGGCCATCGCGTAACTGGGGGAACGCCTCCACCCGTTCCCAGATCAGAGTGTTGATGAATTGGCGACTGTCCGTGCCGGCCGTCCGCGGCGTGGTTTCAAGCGTCATAGTGTTGCCGTTGACCGAGAAGCACCGCACTTGCCGGGTTCCGGTCCAAGCCTCGTTCCAGGACAACTCGACGTGATGCGTGACTGTGTCACCCTCCAGCGTGTAGGAGCCGGCGTATGCGCTGATAATGGTCTTGAACAGCCGGATTCGCTCTTCGTCCGTGAGTATTGAACCTGCGGGCGGCTGCCGATTTTCTTCGACGGTGATGGACATCATGTAGCCTCCGGGGGAATACATGATGTATGCGTTTGGGAGCATGTCGTTCCTGATTTCGCCTGTGTCCAGAAACCTGCGCGAATAGGACTTGAGCTTCCAGACACCCGCGATTGCATTGCCGGTTGACGACGAGTCTGTCTTTGAACCCACCATGGCCTTCCTTCCGGGGTTGCCATTCGTTTTGAATTTATCACTCCGCCCTATTCTTTCCCGCTCTGCGGTCCTTCGGCCCACGCGTTCATACTGAAGCGAGGCTTTCGACGAGCTGCTTGAGCGCCGCGGCCGCGAAGGCATGCATGTTGGCGAGCCGGTCGCTGCTGCCCGTCTTGAGCGTCAACGTACGATCAACGCGGCCGCTGACGGCAATACAAACGTGTCCCGCGGGGTCGCCGTAGCGGTTGCCGGTGGGTCCCGCCGCGCCGCTCTCACCGATGCCCCAGTCGGCAGAGAACCGCTCCCGGACGGCTCGCGCCTTGAAGAGAGCGTATGGCTCCGTCGCCGGCCTGAGCCCCGCCAGGTCTCGCTCGCGGATATCGCGCAGACCCAGCAAAGCCGCGCGGGTGTAGATAACGGCGCCGCCCCGGCAGTAAGCGGAAGCGCCGGGCACGGCGAGTAGCGCCGCCGTGATCAGCCCGCCCGCAGCCGATTCGGCCACGGCGACCGTTTCCTTGCGTTCCTTCAGGAGTCCGGCCACCTTTTCAGCATCAGGCAACAGGTCACGCATCGTCACCGTGTTCACGTCTTCCCCCTTCACCCTTCACTCTTCCCCCTTTTTCCTTCGCCCTTCACTCAGTCACCCCTTCACTGCTTCACTGTTCGCCCTTGGGCAGGGAAATGAAAGATGCGGGGGCGGGCACGCGGCTATCGTAGCACTAGCGCTAAGGATGAAGGCAAGGAACTGTTCCAGGTTCAATGTTCAAGGTTCAAGGTTCAAGGTTAGTCGTGCAACATTGAACTTTGAACTCGGAACTTTGAACGGGCCTTTCGTCATCAGTCACCCCCTCGCCGCTCTGTAACAAAGCTGTTACAGCGTTAACAGTTTGTTTCACATTCGGCGTGCACGATCACCATGGCATGGCGTTCTTATATACAGGCAACCCGTAAAGGAGGATGCCATGAAAGCGAAGAAGACCATTTGCATGTTGTCGGCCGGCACGATGCTCGCCGCGGCGGTGCCCGCCTTTGCCAATCCGCCGTACTGGGCGCCGGCGCACGGTTACCGCCACCACCATGAGAAAGTGGTCGTGGTCGAGCGTCACTATCGCCCGGTTGTGCGCGAGTACGTCGTCGAACGGCCCGTCATCATCGAACGTCCGGTGTTTGTCGAGCGGCCGGTGGTGGTCTATGAACGCCCTGTGTACTACAGCGAGCCGTACGTTTACTCCGCCCCCACCGGCAACTCTGTAATGGGCACGCTCGGCGGCGCCATCATCGGCGCGGCGATCGGCAGCCAGGTTGGTCAGGGCAACGGCAGGACCGCCGCGATCGCAGTCGGCTCGGTCGTTGGCGGCATGCTCGGCGGCCGTCGGTAACCGGCAACTGGCAGAGCATCAAAAACAAAGGGCGGCCGCAGCCGCCCTTTGTTGTTTCACTCGTTCACGAGTCTCGAGTCACGCTTCACCAGTCACGAGTCACAGTCACGGCTCACTTTTCTCGCCGGCGTCGTCGGATTTCGTCAATTCGGGCTGGTCCGCCGAAGCTTCCGGACTGGCGTCGTCCGCCGGAATCTTCGCCGCGAGCCTGCGCTGCCGTTTTTCTTCCTGTTTCCTTTTCTTCGCCAGATCTCTCTGGCGCTTCTCGAACTGGTAGTTTGGTCTTGCCAAGGCGTTACCCCTGATCAGTAGCGGCCACCACCACCACCAAAGCCGCCACGACCGCCGCCGCCGCCACCACCACCACGGCGACCTCCGCCGAAGCCGCCGCCGCTACGGCCTTCCTGCGGACGGGCTTCGTTCACCGTCAGGTTGCGGCCGTCGAGGCTCTTGCCGTTGAGCGCGGCGATGGCGGCCTGCGCCTCCTGCTCGGTGCCCATCTCGACGAAGCCGAAGCCCTTGGAGCGTCCGGATTCGCGGTCGGTGATCACCTGCGCCGACACTACCGTGCCATGCGCGGCGAACATCTGTTCCAGGTCGTTCTTGCCAAGGTTGTAGCTCAGGTTGCCAACGTAAAGCTTCTTGCCCAATTGAAATGCTCCATGGTGAGGACGTGAAAAGGACTACGCCTTGCACAATAGCAAAGGCAGGGGCTGGAGTCGAATGAAATCATGAAAGCTCCGGGCGGACGCACGCGATCGTCGTGCGCTCGGCCGCGCGACGATGCCTGGTCAGGCCGGCTTCAGATTGTCGGCCGAGGTCTTGCCGTCTTTGCCGCGGACGAGTTCGTACTGGACTTTCTGTCCGTCCGAGAGCGTCGCGAGACCCGCGCGCTCCACGGCCGAGATGTGCACGAACACGTCCTTCGAGCCGTCATCCGGCTGAATGAAACCGAAACCCTTCGACTTGTTGAACCACTTCACTGTTCCGCTAGGCACTGGGACCTCCCGTAGAAGAGGAAACACGATTGGATGCCGGCCCGGCCGGCCGTCCGGTCCGGGATAACGCAGGGCGGGCCCTATGGGTTGACCGCCAACTTGGAAACCGTATCAAAATCAAGAACATTAGCCGCAGATAAATGCCGTTACAACCTGTGCTTACGTGACTCGATCGCTATGTCAGGTGCAGAGAATCAAGTTGCGCGGTCCCGGCCTCGTGGTGGTTGTAACGGCATAAACGCCGATACGGGCTCTTACTTTCCGCCGGGCGCAGGCGCGAATTTGGTGACGCGATAGTTGATGGCGCCGGAAGCGTGGCGCCCCGCGTTGGTGAACTGGTGGTAGCCATGGCAATGCCTGCACTGATGCAGGAACTCGTCGCCCTTGCCGGCCGTGCGGACGATGGTCGCCTTGCCGCAGTAATGGCACTTCAAGAGCTAGCTCGAATTAGTTGGAACGGCATTAGCGCCCGCGATGGCCGCGCTCGGGCCTGGGCCGGGCCTCGTTCACCGTCAGCGGACGCCCGGCGAACTCCTTGCCGTGGAGCCCGGCGATCGCGGCGAGCGAGTGCGCCTTGCCGGGCATCTCCACGAAGCCGAAACCCCTGAGCTTGCCGGTAAAGAGTTCGCGCACCAGTTGCACCGACGTGACCTGGCCGAACGGCTTGAACAGCTCCGCGATCTCCGTTTCGGTCACCTCGGGGCCAAGGTTGCCCACAAAGATATTCATCTCGATTCCTGACGGTTTAAGAGCCTATAACACCATGATTCTGGCAGCAACGCACGCGTGTTTCATGGTGTTATAGGCTCTGAGTATTCGGGGGAGTTCTCTGAACCATCTCGAAGGGGCGGGACGCGGAGCTGATCGCGTGACGCTGTATGTCGGCACTGACACTGCATCATACACGGATCGGCACGGGAAGTCCCGGTTCTTTTCTGCACCGGTCACCGGTCACTGGTCACGCCATTCCGCTCACGGGATCACGGATCGGCATTTACCATGGCGTCCACCCGCCGCTTGAGGCGTTCACCGCCGGCGAGGAAATCAGCCGGTGTAAGCCCTGCAACCATGACGAAGTACGGCGCTTTCAGGCCCTTGCTGTATCGCTGCGAGGCCTGGTTCGTCGTTTCCGTCAGATCTTTGATAGCCACCACCCCGCCAAACACGAGAGCGGATGCCAACGCCGCCGTGAAGCCGAGGGCGCGCGCTCTGGCCCGGCTCGTAAGCCGCAAATGGCGATACAGCATATAGGCGAACAGCGCGGCCCCGCCGGCGATACCCGCCGTTTCCAGCCAGCGCGCGTCAAATCCGAACGAAAAATATTCGATGCTCGTACTCCATATTTCCAGCGCGAGCAGCCCCGCGCATGCCACGAACCCGTGCGCGGAAAAATTTGCACGGCCGCCGATCGTTCGGCTCACCAGTGACCACACCGATATCCACACGGCCCCGGCCAGGATAATGAACAGCGCGGAGAACGCGATGACGGGATTCTCTTCCCGCTGGCTTGTCGTCACGAAAGCACTCCAGATGACGGCAGCCAGGAGGACCGCAGCCGCGATCACGAACGGGACCGGTCCGCGGCGGGTCGCGGTTCCCCGAATTTGCAGCTCGGCCGGCACCGTGTATGACCTGGGCCTTATCTGAAGTTGAGTGTGCCCGATGCGCACGACGTCTTCCGGCCCGACCTCCGCGCTTTTCCTCTGCTCGTTGGAAGGCAATACGTACATCCCGTTGCGCGACTGCAGATCCAAAACTGCGAACCTGCCGTCCGCTGCCTGCCCGATCTCCAGGTGGCCGGCGGCGACAAACGGATCATCGAGGATAATGTCCATGTCGTAGCCGCGGCCGATCCGGCTCGGCCACCGCCAGACCGGATGGCGAGCCACGAGCTCGCCGTGCCGGCCGAGCACCTCGACAAACGCTAACGGTTCCACCGGATGGCCTCCAGGTAGCGGCGGGACAGTTCCATCGCGTGGTCGAACGAAACCCCCTCCATTTCGAGCTCCGACTGCAGCGCCAGCGCCGGATCGCCGAGCGTTGCCACCTTCAGGACTACGTCGTACAGGCCTTCGAAGCGCTGGTAGCGGCGCACGCACATTGCCGTCTTGGCGCGCGTTCCCTGCAACGCGACGATTCGATCCTGGCAGGCGTACCGTGTATGGTGCTTGCGGCTCGCGTAATCCCCGTGCCTGCCCTGCTTGAACCGTGTCTCCTGCAGGTGTGCGAAGCGCAACGCGTCGAGCTGGAGGTTGCGCATGATACGGTGACGGAACGAAACCATCCCGGTATGAAGCCTGGGATCCACGTAGAGCGACGAGAGCGTGTAGCAGTGATAGCTGTCGATGTCGTAGGACTTGCTGGTCTCGCGCTCGGTCCCGGCCCCGCACTGCATGAAACCGCCCATCCTGGCCGGCACGACGAATCGGCCGAGCACCTGGACCGGAAGCGGCGCCTTCAGCAACGCATCCATCAGAGCGCGATCATGAGCCTTGAGTTGCACCCCCACGTCGCTCCGGAAATCGGCCGGGGGGGCAGCGGTCTGGGCGCGGGCGCGCACGAGGAGATCCCTGGCGAATCTCGCGGGCACGAGAAAGCTGACGAGCTGCCCGCGCCGGTGGGTCGCGACGTTGACGCCGAAGACCTTTGCGGCGGAGTCCACGACGGGGCCGCCGCTCATGCCGGCGTTGATCGCTCCCGTGAAGTGGATCCGCTCGTAGTATTGGTCTTCCGACCGCCCGTTATAGATGCCTTCCACGACCGTGAGACCCTGGCTCAAAGGATGGCCGAGCGAAAACCCCTTGTCGCCCTTCGCGAGCGGCCGGTCACGAAAAGTCAGCGCCTGCACTCCGCCCGTATCACCCTTCACCACGGCCAGGTCGTTCAGGACGTCGATGGCGACGATTTGCAGAGGTCCGCTGCGCCCGTCGGGCAGCACGAACTCAAGCCGGTAGACGTCGGGCTCCAGGGCCTTGTCGGCGACGACGTGGTAGTTCGTCAGGATCAGGCCCTCGGAGCCGACCACAAATCCGGTTCCGGTCGCGGAATGGGAGTCGCTGCTCCCGAGCAGGACGCGGATCTGGGCGACGCTTTCCCGGGTCTGCTCAAAGAGGGAGCGCGCCTGCGAGGAGACGTTCGGTTCCTGGGCCGAGGCGGGCAGACACAGCGCCGCAGCCGCAACACACAGGATCGTCCGCATAATCGTTAAGGGCACGCGGCTATCGTAGCACTACGACCGCGGTAGCCAGGCTTCCGAACTATAAAGTAAAGGCCTGACCGCTTTACTGCCGGTTGGGTTGCGCTGCCGAACGCACTCTGAGCACAACCAGGGTGATGACGGCGACGCACAGAAAGAACGCGATCACGCCAAACTGCCATACCGGACCGCATTCCGATAGCCTCAGTGCGCCGGACGCACAGGTGTGCACATATCCCCAAACAATATCGAGATCGTTCACGTTCCCTCCCTCGTTCTAAGAGCCCCTAACACAATCGGATAAATGGGGTCGGGGTCATTTTCTGCTCAGGAACACCGGCAGATCGGTAAGCGGCGGGCGGACGGGCACCTGAAAGAACAAGTCGGCGACGAAGCCACGGTGATAGCTCGTGTGGTTGACAACGTGCAGAAGGATCTCGCCGCGCGTCATCATTCCCTGGTTCCCGCCGATGAGCGTAAAGCTCACCTCCTCCTCCAGCGCGGCGTCCGACAGCGAATCGCTCCAGGCGATGAACCATTCATCGATCGCCCGCTGCGCGCGCCACAGTTTGTCCAGCTCCGGATGCAGCACCGTATTGAGCGCTGGTATGCCGTGCACGCGTCCTTCGAGGTGCGCCTGCCAGATCAGATCGACGACGTAGAGGTGATTGAGCGTGTTGACCATGTTCTTGAACAGGGTCGGCCGCTCCTTCGTGGCCTCACCGCCCGGCAGTGTGGCGACGGCATCGAAGATCCGCTTGTTTGCCCATGCGTTGTAGCGCGCGAGCATCCGGGCGGTGCGGGTAGTTATCATGGTAGGGCTCGTGCAGATGGTTTACGCGCGATAATAACGAAGTTTCATCACCGGGGAAACGATCCAAAGGTGTCTGACCCCATTTATAGAAAGAGAAGGTATTCCAGTATGGCCATGCGCTCTGCGATCAATGCGATTTTCTCCACAACGGCCTGCCTTGCCCTCGGCAGTCCCGCGGGCTTGTTTGCCCAAGTAGCCGACCCGGCCGCGGGCTTCCCGAGCCGGCCGATCCGCGTCGTCGTGCCGTTCACGCCGGGCGGCCAGCCTGACATTGTTGTGCGCCTGATCGGGCCGAAGGTGACCGAATCCCTGCAGCAGCAAATCGTCGTGGACAACCGTCCCGGCGCCGGCGGCATGATCGGCGCCAGGATCGTGGTGGCCTCGAATCCTGATGGTTACACGCTGTTGTCGGTGTCCGCCGCCCACGTGGTGACTCCCGCCGTGCGTGCCAATCTCGGGTACGACACGGTCAAGGACTTCGCCGGCATCACGATGACCGCAAACGCCGCGTATTTTCTGGTGGTGCCGACTTCGCTGGAGGTCAGGACGGTGAAGGATCTGATCGCGCTGGCCAGGGCCAGGCCCGGACAGCTCAACTTCACCTCGGCCGGGACGGGCAGCGGCACGCATTTCGGCGCCGAGATGTTCAAGCACAGCGCCGGCATAGACGTGGTCCACGTGCCCCACAGGGGCATCCCGGAAGCGCTCACCGATACCATAGCAGGCCGTACTCATTTCTTCATGGCGCCGTTCGGCTCCACTGTTGGACTGATAAGAGACGGGAAACTGCGCGCGCTCGCGGTTTCCACCCCGCAGCGCACCCGCACGCACCCCGATATTCCGACCATAGCCGAGTCCGGCCTGCCGGGCTTCCGCTACGACTCCTGGGCCGCGTTGTTCGCGCCCGCGAAAACCCCGCGCGCTGTCGTCAACAAGCTCAACCGCGAGGTCGCGCGCGTCCTCAAGCTCCCGGATATCGAACAGCGCCTGCTCGCGATCGGCATCGAGCCGGCACCCACCACGCCCGCGCAGCTCGACAAGTTCGTCGCCGAGCAGGTCGTCGCGGCCGCCGATCTGGCGCGAAAGGCGGGCATCAAGCCTGAATGAGAAGAGCGTGAGTGGTGAGTGGTGAGTCGTGAGTCGTGAGTCGACTCACTCTCTTTTTTGTCTTCCCGCTTTCATGACCTCTCTGGCCGCCCGCGTCCCGCTCTGGAGCGCGCCGGCGACGGTGCCGTGCTCGCTCTCGAAATCGGCGGCCTCGCCGGCGAAGAACAGCGTATCCCGCAGCGGCGCGGACAGGGCTTTGCGCGCTCCGTAACCACCGACCGTCACGTAGCTGTAGGCGCCGCGCGCGTACGGATCGCGCTGCCAGTCGTGGACGTAGGCCGTCTCGAGCTGCGCCTCGATGGCTGCTTTCTCACCGAATACCGACTTCAGGCTCGCCAAGGCCTCGCGGATGATCTCAGGTTTCGCGGCGTCCGCGAGGCGCATCGCTTTCGGCCCGCCCGCCCACGCGACCAGCAGCGGCGCCCGCACGGGAAGGGCGGTCCAGAAGGTCGGAAACGCCGCCTCGGGCGAGTGAAAGAACGACGCGTCCCGGTAGCGCGCCTCGTCCAGCTCTTCCCAGAAGGCGGCGCGAAACCGCAGCGCGATCTTGATCACCGCGCCGGAGGCGAGCCCCTTCAGCGCTTGTTGCTTTTCCTTGAGCGCAGGCGTGAAGCGGACCGCGCCCGGCGCGCCCCGCGCGATCTGGAGCACGCCGAGCGGCAACGTGATGATCGCGCGGCGCGCCGTCGCGCGGATAGACTTCCCGAGAGAAGTCCCCTCGACCGCGACCGATCCACGCTTCCATCGCACCGTATGCACGACGGTCCGTAGCCGTAGCTGAACGCCGCTGCCGTCAAACGCGCCGGCGAGCGATGTCAGAAGCGCGCCGTAGCCGCCCGCGGGCCGGAAGTGCCCGGCATCAACTGCGCCTTCGCCGCCCCAGTCCTCGGCAATCGCCCGGGCGCTGGCGCGCGCCGGATCGGCGGCTTCGTAGCCTTGCGCCCGCATCCGGGCGAAGGCTTGAGCCTTCTCGGACAGTCCATGCAGCCCGCGAGCAAGGAACGTTTCGAAGGAGACGTCCTTCTTCTTGAGCGCGCCGCCCTGCTGGCGCAAGGCCCTCCGGACCTCCGCAAAGAGGTCATCCCCCCTCGGCTGAAGTTTTCCGCGCTGGACGGTCCAGCGAACGAAGGGCGCGTCGACGGCAGCGATGCCGGCTTTGCGCAGCAGGGAAAACGTCGCGGCGGGACGCCCGTGTATGAATTCGGCGCCCAGCTCGACCGGCACCGGCAGCCCGGGCTCGTGCAGCGACCAGCAACGCCCGCCGACGCGGTCGCGCGCTTCGAGCAAAAGCACCGACCGCCCGGACGGCGCGAGTTCCGCGGCTGCAGCCAGTCCGGCGGAACCGGCACCGATGATCAGGACGTCAAAAGAAGAGCTCGCCACTGGAAGTGACAACCTTCCCGAAAATCAAAGCAAATGAAACCGCCGATGAACGCCGATGAACACCGATCAATCAAACTAAAGAGGTCTTTAGCAGGGGCGTTCAGTCGCGTTTATCTGCGGTTTGATGTCGATTCTGGTTGTTTTGACACAACTTCTAGAGGGTGTCTCAAGATTCGATTGATGCGCAATGAGCCATCGCTGAACGCCGATACCGCAGAGCTAGATCGATGATCAACAAGGATTTTCATCCGCGTTGATCTGCGTTTATCTGCGGCTCAATGTTGTTTTTCGATTTTTGAGACACGCTCTAGTCACGAGTCACGCCTTTCCAAGAAAGAGCGGCTCTTCGTCCATCGCCGCGATCTGCTCGCGCAGCTCGAGAATGCGGTCCTGCCAGTAGCGCTGTGTGCCGAACCAGGGAAACGCGGCCGGGAACGCGGGATCGTCCCAGCGCCGCGCGATCCACGCCGAGTAATGGATGAGGCGCAGTGTCCGCAGCGCCTCGACGAGCGCGAGCTCGCGCGGGTCGAACTTGCAGAAATCCTCGTAGCCTGCGAGCGTGTCCATGAGCTGCCTCGTCATCGCCGCCCGGTCGCCCGAGAGCAGCATCCACAGGTCCTGCACCGCGGGCCCCATGCGGGTGTCGTCGAAGTCCACGAAGTGAGGACCCTCGTCCGTCCATAGCACGTTGCCCGCGTAGCAATCGCCATGGAGGCGGATGGACTTCACGTCTCCCGCGCGCTCGTAGCAGCGGCGCACGGCGTCCAGCGCGAGCGCCGTCGCGCTCTTCCACGCTTCGAGCAGGTCGGCGGGAACGAAGCCGCTCGCGAGCAGCCATGCGCGCGGCTCGGCGCCGTGGCTTTCGATGTCGAGCGCGGGCCGCTCGCGGAAGGCGCGCGTCGCGCCCACCGCATGGATGCGGCCGACAAAGCGCCCGATCCATTCGAGCGTCTTCCGGTCCTCCAACTCGGGGGCGCGGCCGCCGCACCGCGGGAAAACCGTGAAGCGGAAGCCTTCGAACGCGCGCAGCGTGCCGTCTGCGATGGCGAGCGGCGCGACCACCGGTATCTCGCGGTCGGCGAGCTCCTGCGCGAAGGCGTGCTCCTCCAGGATCTGCGCGTCGCTCCAGCGCGCCGGGCGGTAGAACTTCGCCACCAGCG
>ERZ1292645.743-Hain-H14-02um-R2-743-length-10712-cov-6_pt1 | contig 10712 bp, 11 predicted proteins | sample MGYA00564401_ERZ1292645 | MGnify/ENA primary metagenome ERZ1292645 (study PRJEB36523, sample SAMEA6512644) | groundwater metagenome | collected 2019-01-09 | study: AquaDiva: Metagenomics assemblies of 32 groundwater samples | reverse complement strand
TATTCAACTCCCCAATGGAATGCTGCTATTACAAAATCTGCTTGCTTTTTAAGACTGTTTATTTCCCGTTGAATAATTGAAGTATCGGCCCAAGCAATTCCCGGCTCTTTATTTCCAATGTCGTTATACCCTAGAAATCCAAATTTCTTACCCCGGATGGCTATAATTGTTGATTGATTATCTCCTCCGATTACGTCAATATGATTTTTTTTTAGAAGAATGGTTGTGCTATTTATCCCCTCTATTCCGTAATTCCCCGCATGATTATTCGCAATGTTGGCAACCGTCACTCCTGCATATACCAATCCCTGCACATCTCTTTGGTCTCCGCAAAATATCATTCCTTCAAGTGTTGGTTTACAATTAGGAATAAGCGGTGATTCTAAATTGATAAGCACCGCGTCTGCGCTTTTTAGAAAACCAACAGTTTTTTCAAATGGATAATTAAAGTCATTTAATTGTAATATCTTTGAGTTTACGCTTCTTGCAGGAATAATGTCACCAGTTGCAATAATTGTATAGTTATCGCTATTATTCTTCATACTTATCTGAGCAGGGTTAACGTAATTAAATATTGTATCGATCGATAAATTATTTTCTCGCGAACTTAAAAATAACTTAGGATTTTTTTCTATGGCAACATGTTGAATAATTGGTGAAGTATTTGTCGCCTCACTATATTTATATCCCAAATAAAATCCGGCAAATGGGAAGATAGCAAATAAAAAAATTGCTAAAAGTTTTGAAAAAGTGGCCACTGCAAATAAATCATCTCATAATTCACAAGTAAGTCAATAAATTGAGGTTAAATTAAGAAAATTTTGCTCCCTCCGGCACAAAAAACCTTGCATTAAGCAAGGTTTTTATGGATTGCCTTATTGGTATATTTAGGCAATTTTTACATTTGCTGCTCTCGGACCCTTTTCGCTGTCTACGACATCAAACGTAACGGTCGCTCCAACTTGAAGTTCATCAAAAGTAACGCCGACCAAGTCTTTGGAATGAAAGAATAAATCTTTTATTTCTCCTTCTCGAAAAATAAATCCAAATCCTTTTTCTGTTTTTGTTTTAACTGTACCGGTCATAATATTTTGATAGATTTATTAGCTAAATCTAATTATCTCCTTTCTTCCCTTATATTATATCCTTTTTGAACTATAATTATCGATTCCAATTTAGATATTCTATTCGTTCCGAAATAAAAGTTACATTGGATAATTAAGGTGGGAGTGTAGTCACTAAAATCCGAGTCTAAAAAACTTGCTCCGCAATCCTCGGATTAATCTGACTGACGCTTTGTCCAACATTATCAAGGCTTTTCAAAATCCTGTATGTTTACACTGAGCGAAGTCGAAGTGGGCGGAACAAGCGAGGGAAAGATTGAAGGAAATTAAGCTCCTATCTATGGACGCCTAAACCAGCCCCTTCACTTTTAAAAGTTTTTTGACTAGTTCCTTAAAAGTTGGTTTTTCTGTTAAAAACCCATCCGTAGTTAAAATTTTATACTTTTTATCAGGGGGTTCACGTCTTGGAACTTTTTTGTGAAGCACTTTACCGACGGTTACATTTTGTAATTCAACACGACAATCATCCAAGAAAGCGGATATTTCACTCATCTGATACCAGTAATCGTTAATTTCCTTTTTCGCATCGTCTGGACTTGGGTTGTTTGATTGGCCATACATTTCTGGGAATAATAGTTCCATAAACTTTTGGTTACGGTCATCTATCCGTTTCCTATACTCCTCAATAAACGCCTTCTTCATTTTACTTAATGGCAATAAAATTACTTCGTGGTTTTCAAACGACCTAAGAAAAGCAATATACGCTTTTTGTAGGTTGCTATATGTATCTATGAGCTGTTGCCATTTTTCTTGCCGATGTTTTGCCTTATTTCCACCATTAACTAAAAGGTTGTCTTGACTTGTAACGAAGTAGGTTAACCATTGAACAACGCTGTCGTAATCCGTCAAAGCATTTGAAAAGTCAAATAACTTTTGCTGTAAATCTTGCCAGCCTTCATAAACAATCTTGTGCTCAAATTGACGAGCAATTTGTTTGAATGCGGTTCTAACTGCAATATATGCCGCAATCAAAGTGATAATTGCTCCTATGGATGTGCTCAAAAGAGCAACTTCGTTGGGGTGTAAAGAGACAACCCAACTATGTATGGCATTTATAAAATCATTTAAATACATATTTGGATTTTGGGTCAGATTAAGACAAATTCAGTTCTTCAATATTATCATACCTCAACCACGTTTTATAATTTTCTAAAATATTCTTTCAACATGGTCATTAATGTAGTTTTTCCTTTGTTTGATTTTAAATATAGTTCACGTCGTTTGGCATCCTTCATGCTTCTATATGCTTCGTAATGAATTAGTTCTAATGGTATATATGTTTTTGTAGATTTATTCTCCCCTTTGTTATGAGAAACAATTCGTTGCTTTATATCTTCGGAATAACCAATATAAATGAAGTCCTTGGGAAAATTGTGGAGGATATAAACGTAATAAAATTTCATGATTGGGGACGTACCATGCGGTACATCCCTCACTTTCCTTCGGCTTATGGCACAGCCATGCGCCGAATGGTGCGTGGCTCCCCCGCGAGGATTCGAACCTCGAACCTTGAAATTAACAGTTTCCTGCTCTACCATTGAGCTACAGGGGAACGTGAACAAATTATACATTATGCATACTAACTTGTAAATTGAGGTTTATCCCATGTAGTCTTTTAGCTTGTTACCGCGGGATGGGTGGCGGAGCTTACGAAGAGCCTTTGCTTCTATCTGCCTAATCCTTTCTCTGGTTACTGCAAAGATACGTCCTACCTCTTCCAAGGTTTTTGGCTTGCCATCTTTAAGTCCAAATCTTTCAATTAGAACTCTTCTTTCCCTATCGGAAAGTGTTGACAAAACTTGTTCAACCTGTTCTTTCAGAAGTTCACGGGAAGCAGTATCAAAAAGCGTTGGTGCTGTTGCATCATGGATAAAGTCCCCCAAACGGCTGTCTTCTTCATCTCCAACAGGAGTTTCCAAACTTGCCGGTTCTTGGGAAATTTTGATAATCTCCAACGCCTTTTCCGGTTCAATTCCCAAAGTCTTTGCCACTTCTTCCGGAGTTGGCTCGCGTCCCAAATCCTGCATCAGTTTTCTGGAAGCCCGCAGGAACCTATTGATATTCTCAACCATATGCACCGGGATCCTAATCGTTCTTGCCTGATCCGCAATTGCCCTGGTTATGGACTGTCTGATCCACCAAGTTGCATAAGTTGAAAATTTATATCCCCTTCTCCAGTCATATTTCTCAACTGCTCTTATTAAACCCTGATTCCCTTCCTGAATTAAATCTAGAAGAGTTAGTCCGCGTCCTACATATTTTTTGGCTATGGAAACAACCAAGCGAAGATTGGAATTTATTAAGGTTTTTTTTGCCTCCCTGTCTCCTTTTTCTACCCGTTTTGCCAAGGATATTTCGTCGGCAAATTTCAGAAGCGGAATTCTGCCTATTTCCTTCAGATACATTCTGACAGGATCGGAAACTGTCCCTTCGGTTAGAACTGTTAATGCTTCCAGTTCTTTTTCCAAATCCGCAATCGGCTTTTGATCATCCTGATCTTTAGCTACAGATTCAAATACGTCGATATTGAAACGAAGAAGTTTATTGTAAAGACTATCAAGTTCTTCCAGATGATCTTCCGGTTTTGGAAAAATCGACAAAATCTCGTCTTGAGTGATATAGCCTCTTTTTTTCGCAGAATCAACAATATCATTTAAGATATTTTGGTTTTTCTGTTTCATATTTCGGTTCAGTTTATTGTATCACACTCGCAGATGTTGATAAAAGGTGTATAAGTTCTGACAATTCTTCTTCCAATTTTTTGATTTCTTCCGGTTTTTTGTCCTTTTCTTTATTTTTTAAGTCCTGCGAGAGAAACTTAATTTTATCTTTTAGGAATAATGCTCGAAGTTCTTTGGCTGCTTTTTTTGCCTCATCTTGATATTGTCCTTCCTCCAAAAGCTTGGGCATTGGCAGCAAAAAACAGATGTCAAAGGTTTTCAGAAGCTCTTGAGGAAGTACGCTGGAAAATTGCTTGATATCAAATTGCTTGTGTGTTTTAAAATAAACATCAAGAAATCCGACAATTTTTTCTATGGAAGACGCGTTAAATTTATAATCTTTTAAGTTCTCTTTTGCATATTCAAAAATTTCTAGCGGAATTTCGGATTGGATAATAAGAGCCAAAAGATATTCTTCCAAAATTTCTGTTCTCTCTCTTCTATCTTTGTTCGGAATAACTATTTCATCTTTGGCTACTTCTTTTTTCTCAATTTTTTCTATCTCTCTTAATAAACTTTCATATGAGGTATTTAATTCTTTGGCCAGTTTTTTGAGAAAATGCTCTTTTACGATTTCATTACCGATATGCATAAATATCGGCAAAAGCTCTTCGGTTATTTTTCTTGTCCCCGAAGACGTCTCCTTGTCAAAAGAAGCAAAAGCGTTATTGAAAAAATAATCATAAATACTGATATCGCTTTTTAAAGCCTTTTTAAAGGAAACCGGATCAATCCTTATTGCTTCGTCAGGATCTTTGCCGTTGGGAGTCAAAACAACCGTAGTTGAAAATCCTTTTTCCTCCAAAACCAAAAAACTTCTTTTCGTTGCCTCTGAACCTGCAATGTCCTGATCAAGACAAAGAGCAATATTTTTGGTAAAGCGTGCCAAAAGATTTGCCTGATCTTCTGTTAAAGCAGTTCCTTTAATCGCTATCACATTTTTATAACCTTGGGAAAACATAGAAATTACATCCAATTCTCCCTCTGTTACAATTACTTTATCCAGTTTTTTTATTTCTTCTTTGGCAGTATTTAAACCGAAAAACATTTGTCCTTTATGATAAACAAGCGTTTCTCTGGTGTTGATGTACTTTCCGCCATCCGATGAGGCATCAATTACTCTTCCGGAAAAACCGACAATATTCCCTCTATGGTCAAAAAGAGGAAACATCACTCTATTTCTAAAAAAATCCATCAGCTGTCCCCGATATTCGAAACTAATCCCTGCCTCGATCAAATCTCCCTTTTGGTATTTCTTTTTCGCAACTAAAAAGTTGGACAAGGCATTGCCTTCCTTGGGAGAAAAACCCAAGGCAAAAGTCTCGATGAGTTTCTTGTCAATTTTGCGCTCATTTTCTAGATACGACAGCGCTTTTTTCCCTGCGTTGTGTTTGGTCAAAACATAATGATAAAAATTCAAGGCAAGACGGTTCAAAACATAAATTTTATCTTTTTTGGAAGATAAACCTGTTTGGAAAAAACTTTCTTTCAGTTCTACTCCTGATTTTTTAGCAAGAGCTCTTAAAGCTTCCGGAAATTCCAATTTTTCATACTCCATTAAGAAGGTGAAGCAGTCTCCGCCTTTTTGGCAGCCGAAACAATGCCAAATTTGTCTTTCCGGAGAAATTACAAAAGAAGGAGTTTTTTCATTGTGAAAGGGGCAAACCGCCTTAAAATTCCTCCCCGCTTTTTTCAGAGGAAGATATTCCTGAACAAGAGAAACTAAATCTATTTTTTCCCGAATCTGGGCAACCTGATCCATAACGCCTGTATTGTACCACAAGTTATGGATTTGGAAAATTTATTTAGCCATTGATTTTTTCGCCCAGCCAACCAAAAGCAGGATAACTCCGCCTGCGATCCATGCCGCATAAGGCATCCATCCCATAGCAGACATTAGGTAGTTGATTACCCCGTATACTACTGCCAAAACACCTAAAGTCGTTAATATTTTTCCCGGATTATGTTGACACATCATTTTTTCTTCAGCCATTTTTTCTCACCCCCATTCTCAATTTTTCTTGCAATATTTGATACTGTCTATTCGGATCTTCTGAATCAAATAAAAAGCTATTTGCAACAAAACGCGTTGCCCCTGCATCTTTGCCAACGATGATCGTTTGATCATTTATCCCTCCGTCTACTCCTATCGATATGCTTGTTTTTGCAAGAATTTGTTTTACTTTATCCAAAAACATCGGAACAAACGGCAATCCTGATTTACCAGCTTTTTCTATAGTCATAACCTGCAAACAATCCAAATCATCCAAAGGTACTTTGATAGCATCTATACTTGTCCCGCCGTCAAGAGCTAAACCAACCTCTCCCAAAATTTGCGCTTGCGCAACAAATTCTGCTTGATCCGGCATTTTCTCTATCTGTCCTAAAAATCTTTTGAAACCCGCATCTGCAAAAGGCTTTAAGTATTGAATTGGATTTTCAACCATCAAATGAACTTCAAAAAAAATATCTTTGGTATATTTAGCGAATGGAATTGGGTCAAGAAAAGCTGTATTTGGAGCAAATATTCCATCAATAATATCGACGTGAATTGTCTTGGCAAAAGATTTTACGAGTTCTATTTTCCTTTCAATCTCAAACCAATCCTTCTCTAAAATTCCGGGAATTACTTCAAGCATAAGAAAAGAATAATGAATTATGAATAAAGAATCAAGGGGGCTTGACTACTTCCCGATGATAACTAAAGCGTCTGCAGAGGAACTGTCAGAGAGATCAGAAGATGCGCTTGCAACCGTATAACTAAATCCTAAATCTTTTTTAAGAAGAGGGAGATATTTACTTTTGGTGCTTTTTACCTTAACTGTTGCATTTTCGTAATCAAAATTATCCGCATTTCCCATCGCAGTGACATGATAACCAAAACCCTTAAGCGCATCCGCTGCTTTGCTTGCCGCACCAACTACTCCACTTCCATTCTGAACCTCAACCGTAAGCGTACTTCTGTCAAGACCAGTTGATGCATCTACCGGATTTACCGTAGGAATAGTTGTAACTTGAGGCGTTGGAGAAGTTTCCGGGCTGGGAGTTGGAGTATCTGTTGGAAATTGAAATTCTGTTGGAGTTGGAACTACAGCAGGAACATTGGTTGTTTTTTTAGAACCTATCAGCCTATATGCTCCGAAAATTAAGACTGCCAAAATAATGATAACCACGATAAGCCGTCCGAAATTTCTTGATTTTTGCGGGGGAGTAGAAGAAGTATAGAAATTATCTGAAGGAGGCGGGGTTTGAAATGAAGCTTCTTCCATACTTTTCAATAATAGCACATTTAATTTGCTATAATCAAGATGCATCAATGCGAAATATGAAAAGGTTTTTGCCTGTATTTTTACTTTCTCTTTCCGTCGCAATTCTTGGCTTTCTAAACGTATATTTTTCTACTATTGTAAAAGCTCAAAATGACAGCTGTTCAAACACTTCCTCTCTGAATCTTTCTGCTATAGAAACATGCCTGCAATCTATACAAAAAGCGTACGATATGTCGGTAAATGCCACAAAACCGCTGGAATCAGAATTGCAAAGAATGCAGAAGCAAATTAGCGGTATAAAAGCAAGAGTTTCCCAGATCGAGCAGGACATTACTGTTAAGAAGACCAATATCGATTTTGGCTATAAAAATCTTACCAAGCAACAGCTGATTTTAAATCGTACAATTTCTGATTTCTATATCAAAAGTTACTATAATTCTCCCTTTCTTGTTCTTCTCTCTGCTCCTTCGGCATCCAAAATAACTCAACTTCTGGCGTATCAAAAAGCCGCAACAGATCAAGATAAAATAATCATTACGAATATTGCTTTGTCTATTCAGGATTTAGAAACTAAAAAAGTAAATTTGGAAAACGAGCAGGAAAGATTAACCTCTATAAAAGCCGATCTCGACACCCAATCTGCAAAGTTGGATAAAATTGTTCAAGGGGCAAAAGCTTACCAATCAGTTCTTTCAGGCCAAATTGCAAACCTATCTGCAAAACAGGAAGAGATTTTAAATGCCAAGTCGGGAACTTTTACAACTTCTGTTGGAGACGTCCCTTTGGCTGACGATTCCCGCGCCTCTCCGAATTATAATCCCGGATTTTCGCCTGCTTTTGCTGCTTTTTCATTTGGCGCTTTTACTCATAGAAATGGTATGAGCCAGTACGGAGCAAAAGGAAGAGCAGAGCAAGGACAATCTGCAGAGCAAATTCTGGCTTTTTATTATCCGGGGGCAAATTTGAACAAAAGTTATGGCGTTCCTTCAACAATAGATGTAATAGGCTATGGAACAAGAGCTTTTGAGGATGAGTATATGAAAAGAATTTACGAAATGCCCAATTCTTTTCCCAAAGAAGCTCTTAAGGCTCAAGCTGTTGCCGCAAGAACTTATGCAATTCGTCAAGGAGGATCTATTTGTGCAACAGAATCTTGCCAAGTATACAAAGACACAAATAAAGGTGGTACTTGGGAAGAAGCAGTTAAGGAAACACAAGGGTGGGTTTTGGAAGGAGGGCCAAATGCTCAATACTCTTCAACAACAGGAGGATATGGCAATAATTCAGGCTGGGATACGACATCCGGAAATAAAGACTCTTGGACAAGCGGAGCGTATGAAAAAATTGCCGCAAGTCCATGGTTTTACAAAGGATGGTTTACTCAATACTATTCTATCTCTTCTTCAACCTGCGGCCGTTCACATCCATGGCTTAATCAGGAAGAAATGTCCGATGTTGTCAATGCATACTTAATTCAAAATAAAGGCGGTGTGGATAACGGAAGAATTACTCCTATAACAACCTCTTGCTGGGGAGGAAATCCATATTCTATGGGAGAAACGAGAGACTTAGCAGCAAATGTCGGCGGAGGAAGCGTAAGCTCTATCTCCAGCATTTCAGTACTATATGGTAATGATGGTAAAACTGCTAATATAACATTTAATACAAATAGGGGTGATGTTTCAATTGGAGGCTCTGATTTTAAACAAATTTTTAATTTAAGAGCACCAGGATATATTTCTATAAAATCACCGTTGTATAATATAGAAAGAAAATAATATGATTGATGTTTTTGTTGCTCCCGAAAATAAAAAACCGGAAGAAAAGGATATGAGTGTCTTTTCTTCTTTTTGCAAAAGTCCAAAAGGAATAAGATTTCAAACTCAAAAGGATAATGAAACAATAATTTTATTCTTACGCTCTCATTTTGTAAAAAATATTTCTTGGATAATTTTCAGCTTATTTCTTTTAGTTCTGCCCATAATAATCTCACTTTCCTTACCAAGCTTCGGCTTAGATTTCCTATTTTCTCCATCTGCAAATCGTTTTATCGCTGTCTTTACTTTGTTTTATTATTTGATGCTTCTTTCCTATCTATTTATCAATTTTCTTCACTGGTTTTATAATGTATTTATTGTTACAACAGAACGAATTGTGGATATAGACTATTCCGATATCGTGATACACAATATTGCCATTACCAATTTAAGCCATATTGAAGATGTTAATTATACTCAATCCGGATTCATTTCGACACTTGTTAATTATGGAAACGTTTTTGTGCAGACGGCAGGAAATGAAAGAAATTTTGAAGCGTTAGCAGTTCCGCGGCCTCGAGAAGCAACGCATATAATCGGGGACCTTCTTGGGAAAGGTCATTCAAATTCAGGCCCGAAGAGATAAAATAGTATGGATTTAAATTTTATTAACTCTTTGCATCCGGGTTCATGGATTAAAGTAATCGCTCTTATTATAATCGTTTTCTACGTAGTTTTTACATTTGTTGTTTTCACCCAGGTTAGAGTAATGGGAGAAATTCTCGTACTCCCTAGTTCCAAAGCAATACTTAAAATAATCTCAATCATTCATATTGTTCTTGCAATTTCGCTTTTCTTGACAGCACTTGTTATACTATAAATAATGGCTGAAACAAATCTTGCTTTTGCGAAAATAGTAGCAAGCCCCACAATTTCCTCGTGGTCTCAAGCATATAATGCAGGCAAACTTTTTGCTGTCGTATCTTTGGAAAAGGCTGCTAACGAAGAAGATACTAATGGATCTTTGGCAACGCTTGGGAAAAATATATTGGAGAAACTGGAACAGAATTTTTTTACACTTGAGAAGAAAGATTTGGTTTCCATCAAGTCCGCGATAGAAGAATCTTTGAAAATAATACCCGAGGACGTTTTGTATTCTTTTTCTGTTGGTTCGTTCTCTGAAAACGCTCTATATTTATTTGCAGGGAAAGGCGGAAAAGCACTTATTAAAAGGGGCGAAAGTTTAGGTGAGGTCTTGGCATCCAAAGACGAAGATACTTTAATTGCTTCCTCCGGATTTCTAGAAAAAGATGATTTAATTGTCCTTGAAACCAAGGCTTTTTGTGAAATTATAACTAACGATATTCTCCAAACATCCCTAGATAGTCTTCCTCCAAGTGAAATTGCAGAAGACTTGGCTCCAAAACTTCATGCGAAAGAAGACGGGCGCGCTGCCTCTATTGTCATAAAATATGAAGAGCAAGAAACACCTCAAGCGCCATACGAAGAAGCTGAATTACAAGAACCAATCCCCTCTCCATCAACCCTTTCTCCATTAGACGCTTCTCAACCAAATACTCCGAAATTTTTCTCTTTTTATAATCTTACTCATTCCAAAAAACATTTTCTGACAATTTTTGTTTTGATAATAATTATTCTTATCGCCAGCATTTTCTTCGCCATTAAAAAACAAAATGACGCCAAAACCCAAATTCTGTTTAACGGTATTTATACACAAGCAAAGAATAAATTTGATGAAGGACAAAGCCTGGCTGACTTGAATAAAAATTTATCCAGAGACAGTTTTACGGAAGCGGAAAAATTATTGAATGACAACAAAGA
>ERZ1292645.742-Hain-H14-02um-R2-742-length-10715-cov-5_pt1 | contig 10715 bp, 10 predicted proteins | sample MGYA00564401_ERZ1292645 | MGnify/ENA primary metagenome ERZ1292645 (study PRJEB36523, sample SAMEA6512644) | groundwater metagenome | collected 2019-01-09 | study: AquaDiva: Metagenomics assemblies of 32 groundwater samples | reverse complement strand
TATTTTCCGGTAAATCTTTTGCAACTTTAATCATGTGTTTAATCAAATCTTCATCCGATGCGTCATATCCTAACCATCTTTTGCTTTTAATTCCCGGAGCTTTCCCCAATGCATCTATTTCTATTCCCCCATCATCCGCAATTGCCGGCAATCCGCTCTTTTTAGAATAAAATAGTGCCTTAGCTTGTGAATTTTCTTCATATGTCTTCCCCTTTTCTTCAAAATTGTCAGTAATTTGCAAATCTTTAAAAGATAATAGTTCAACAGGTAAATCCGCAAGAAAAGCTGAAAGTTCTTTTAATTTTCCTTTATTATGAGTAGCAATCAGAAGTTTTTGCATTACTGAACTTCTTTAAATCTTTTCTTAATAAAATCTTTGTTGTCAAGGATAATCCATCCCGCCTTTGGTCCATAATTTTTTCCGAATAGGGAAAGATATATTGCGGCAAATGCTTTATGAGATGGAAGATTCAACTCTTTTGCCCAGATATATAATTTTTCCTGTAGATCTTCTGGTGCCCAATCCCTGCCTAACTCCTCCAATATCTTCGCTAAAAACTTCTTTTGTTCTGAAGATAAATTTTTTGAACTTTCCGGAATTTCTATTTTCGGAATAAAACGATTTTCCTCCGGAGCAAAAGCCTCAATCCATCTTCTGGCATAAGGAATCCATTCTTCCGCTTCTTCTTTTGCCAACTGGCTTTGCATGTTGGGAGCTTGGATCCATTGGACTAATTGCATAAACTTTATCTTCGGGAGTTTTTTAACTTCATCGGTAACTTGAGAAAGTTCGAATATTCTTTTTTTATCAGGTTCGTTTGAAAAACCAACCTCTTGATACTCATCAAAAAGTCTCGGAATTGTATCGCCCGACGGATCGAAATCTATAGTTTGATTTATTTTTGTTTTGACCATTAAAAATCTTAGTATTTCCGGAGGTAAAATCTCAAGCATTTCAGAAGCAGATGATCCTCTTCCTTTTGAAGATGACATTTTCGCACCGCCAATTAAAAAGAACTCATAAGGCAAGGAGTATGGAACAGGATAATTAATTACTTTTTTACAGATAAGGCTTGTTAAATCGTGGGAACCGCCTTTACTCATATGATCTTTACCTGCTCCCTCAACCGTAATTCCAAGCACCTTCCATTTCGCAGACCATTCCACTTTCCATGGAAGCTTACCAACAATTCCATTTCTATCACTAAACGGAGATATTTCTCCTTTAAATCCGCAACCTTTTGTGTAGTCAACAGTGTTTATTTCACAGGTAAATGAAACCTTCTCTCCGTCCCAGTTATAAACTTTAGTTGTTGAAACCTTACCGCAATTAGGACAATATACTTGAAACGGATACCAATCTTTTGGAATTTTTTTCTTATAGAGTTCCTCGTATATCTTTCTTATCTTATCCGCTTTATCCAAACATTCTTTTATCAATGGATTCATTTTCCCGCTTAAATATAAATCCGTAGACCATAAAATTTCAGGATTACATCCGATTTTATTAAATACATCTTTAAATTCCAAAGCGTAATATTCTGCGTAATTTTTAAATCCTTTTTCAGGCGATGGGACTTTGAAAAGAGGCATCCCAAGATACTGTTCAAATTTTTCTTTCGGAAGATAGACAGGCAAGGCGTCCATCGGATCATGATCGTCAAAAATATAGGTATATTTCGCTTTGACACCGATCTCCATTAGAGACTTATATATTAAGTCGTGTATCACCACGCCTCGCAAGGAACCAATGTGGATTCGACCAGATGGAGTTTTCATGTCATCCACCCACTCAAGAGGAAACTTTCTTTTTTTTAATTCTCCTGCAATTTTATCTGCCCAAAACATAGTTTTATTTTACCACTTCCACTTCAACTTCGGGGTAAAAATTAAACGTTGTGTAAAATTTATCTTTTATCTCCTGAATCAAAGTTTTAACATCGTTAAACGAAGCATTGTTTTTATTCAGAATATAATTTGCGTGTTTTTCGGAAATCTGCGCGCCCCCAACTGTTTTGCCTGAAAATGCTAATCTATTTATCACATATCCCATTGCCACTTTTCCATGCCATTTATTTTCAACTTGCTCTTTTATATCCGGCCAGACATTTAATGTTTTTTCAACATCTTCTTTCTCCGTAATATTTTTAAAAACAGATCCGCACGATGGATAATCCAGAGGATGATTTTTCTTTCTGTAATCTATATGGGAAAAGTAAATCTTTTTTGCTTGCGCTAATTCTTTTTCATTTGCTTTTTTAAGCTTAACAAATGCGTTTACAACAATTAAGTTTTTATTCTCCTTTACCAAGCTACTTCTATACGAAAATTTCAAATCTTTACTGTCTAAAACTTTTATTTGATTACTGACGATATCGAAAACTTCTGCTTTTTCAACTGAATTCCCTAATTCTTTGCCAAATGCGCCGACATTCCCCCGAATTCCCCCTCCAATTGTTCCGGGAAGTCCTCCTGCCCATTCCAAACCAATAAAATTATGCTGAAATGAAAATTGGATAAGATCATCAAGATTTTCCGATGCAAATGCCTCAACTAAACCGTCTTTGGTAAAACTAAATTTGTGGACTTCTGGTTTTGCAAACCATAAAACAGCGCCATCAAAAAAATCATCCGATACTAACAGATTTGATCCAAGTCCAATTATTAATACTTTTTCGATCTTATTTGCTTTAATAAACTTCAAAGCCTCAAGAAAATCCTCTTTATTTTGAATTTTTAAAACAAACCTTGCCTTCCCGCCAATTCCGTAATAAATAATATCTTTAAGAAGAAAATTGTTATAAATATGCATTATTAATTTGTGGCTAAATACAAAACCAATTTCCCTAATTTAGACAAATCATCTATTGAGATGCATTCGCCTACAGTATGCGCATTAATTACACCGTCACCTAAATTAAGTATTTGCATATCCTTATTATTAAAAATGTTCGCATCCGAACAACTCCATGGGAAAGAAAAAGAAGTTTTGCACCCAAACTTATTTATCTTATTTATCGTAGATTCAACAAATTTATCTGTTAACGGATACTCATAGCCAGCATTTTCCCTGATTATATCAGCCTTTATATCTCCCCCCGCTTCTTTGGCAAAAGTTTTAAATTTACCAATAATATATTTACAGTAATTTTCCATATCTTTTTCTAGAAAACTTCTAACTTCTCCTTTTACCGTAATTTCTCCCGGAACAGCATTTACCACAGTTCCTCCTTCAATCGTTCCTATATTTGCTATCGTTTTAGAGTTAATTTTTCCTAATTTTATTGCATTAATTGCTTTTGCTAAAATCTGCAGAGCATTAATTCCTTTTTCTGGCATTGAAGCATGAGCAGATTTACCGATAATCTTAATCTCTATTCTATTATAGAACGGAGATCCCAAGACTATAGTTCCTATCTGTTTAAAACTGTCAAAAATGTATCCCTTTTTTGCCCGAATCTTTGAATAATCCAAATTAACAGCACCTAGATTGCCTGCCTCTTCAGATGTTGTAAATACAATATCTAATGGTCTGGTTTTGATCTTCTTTTCAGATATATCTCGCAATAATTCCAATAGAATCGTTACGGCAACTTTATTGTCTGCGCCAAGAATTGTTTTCCCATCGCTTCTTATAACTCCATTTTTTACTTGAGGTTTTATGCTGTTTCCAGGTTTTACCGTATCAACGTGAGCGCCCAAAAAAAGAGGTTCCCCAATACCGTCTACATTGACTATCAAATTACCATAACTGTCTTTAAGGGGATTAAAACCTAAACCTTTTATGCTTTGATATAAATAGTCAATTATCTTTTCTTCAAACCCCGACTCGCTATTTATCTTTACCAGATTAACAAAACTGTCAATAAGCCTGTTTGAGTTCATCCTATTTATAATATCCTTTTTCTTTTAAAGCGGCAACTAATGCCCCTTGAGGATTGGAAGGATCAACTTTTGAAAATCTTTCTTTAAGAACGCCATCTGTTCTGCGGGCTAAATCTATATCGGAAATAAATAATGCACAGGGAATTCCTGGATTCAACCCAAATCCTCTCTTTTTCTGCGCTACCTCTTCCGCTTCTTTTGGACTTATCCTATATCTGCAATTTTGTGACATTTGAAAACCTGTTCCCAATGGAGGCTTACATACACAAGTTAAGGGCGCTATCATTGGCAAATCTCTCTGAGATGCAACTGAAAAATTACCTATATCTTTTAAGTCAAGCCCCCAAAGCATTCTTATTACAACCGCAGTTTTGGTAGTACCTATTACCAATAGTTCACCATTTCGTATTCTTTCTTTAACGGAACTCAAAAGGTGTTTGTTTACATCCCTGCTGAATCCATTTCCCATCGCCTCTTTCGCTACGGCAATCGAACCTAATTCCCAAATGTCGGGAAGTTGCAAGCTAGATAGGTTCAATTCCTGCTTTTTTGCGGAATCCAATAATGGGACAAATCTTGTTCCGCCTACAATTTTACCGTCATCTAATAAAACCGTGGCCATATCGGCACCGTAGCTTTTCTGCAATTGATCAGGGCTTACGGGAAGCATGTCTTTAGGGTGCTCCCTTATTATATCCGCCCAGGGACCAAAATCTAAATTTCCAGCAGGAACACTATGGTTGCCAGCGATAGTTATGCATCTTTCTGTCATATGGTATAAGCTTACTAGAAACCTTAGTATTTGTCAAATTTATATAGATTATTGACAAATTATATAATATATGTTAAGATTTATACACGAATTCGTTGAATGCAAGCTATGATAACAATACCTGAAGCTACGGAGACAATTATCAACAGGTCTCGCTATCTTTCCGAATCTATGTCGAAAGGCATAATAAACATATCTGCTTTAGCCAGATATATAAAGCCCGAGCTTGAAGAAATGCTCAAGAAGAAAGCTAGCTACGCAGCCATAGTTATGGCCTTAAATAGGTTGTCTACTCAAATAAAACCACATTATGTCTATAATCGAATATTCAAAACCAAACCCGATATGATAGTTCGCTCAAATTTAGCGGAGATAACAGTTTCTCGTTCCGAAAGCTTAATAGATAAATATCCAACATTACTAAAATTATCTAATCCAAACTCTAAGTATTTTTTTACGATAACGGAGGGCGTTTTCGATACGACTATTATTGCCAGTCAAGATCTTGCTGGAAAAATAAAAAAAGTTCTAGAAAATGAAGAAGTAGCTTCAGAATTTAGTAATTTATCTTCTATCACGATTAGGCTTCCCAAGGAAGCGATTGAAACTCCCGGAATCTTCTATTTCTTCCTAAAATCTCTTGCCTGGGAAGGAATTAATATCATTGAAATTGTATCTGCCTATTTGGAATTTACAATAGTTTTGCCCGAGAAGGAAACCAATAGGGCATTTTCTATTTTGCAGTCGTTATTTGACCAAGATATCTAAGCCTAATAGTCCTCAAGGGTAGAAATATCTCCGACAGGCAATCCTAATTCTTTAGCTTTTAAAACTCTGCGCATAATTTTCCCTGATCTTGTTTTTGGCAATCTATCAACGAATTCAATTTCTCTTGGGTAAGCGTGACCTGCTAGATGTTCTTTAACGAACTTGGTGATTTTCTCTTTTATCTCCTCCGACGGCTTAATTCCCTGCTTAAGCACAACGAAAGCTTTGATAATTTCGCCGCGGATTTTGTCGGGCTTGCCAATTACTCCTGCTTCAATCACGTCTGGATACTCAACTAAAGCACTTTCCACTTCAAATGGACCAACTCGCTCTCCCATTGTTTTAATCACATCATCCGATCTGCCTATAAACCAAAAATATCCATCTTTATCCTTGTAGGCTTTATCGCCTGATAAATACCAGCCGTTGGCGAAGTAGGATTTATATTTAGCTTCATTTCTCCAAATTTCCTTCATCAGAGAGCTAACAGTCTCCGGTTTGAGAGCTAAACTTCCTTCTTCACCTATGGGCAGTTCCCTACCGTACTCATCAACAATAGCCGCTTTTACACCAGGAAAGGGCTTGCCCATTGAGCCCGGCTTAATATCTAAAACAGCGTAATTTGCGATGCAAATTCCGCCTAGTTCTGTTTGCCACCAATTATCATGAAACGGTAACCCGTAAGTTTCAAGTGACCACCAAATAGCTTCGGGGTTAAGAGGTTCACCAACGCTAGCCAAAAACCGAAGCGATGACAAGTTAAATTTCTTAATATCTGCTTCTGAACCCATGATCATTCGTATAGCAGTTGGGGCAGTATACCAAATGGTTACTTTATAATCTTCTATAACCTTATACCAACTTTGCGGAGAAAATCTACCTTCAAAAATAACCGAGCTGCCTCCCAAACCCCAAATTCCCATCGCTCCATAAACTACACCCGTTACCCAACCCAAATCCGCGGTGCACCAATAAATATCATCTTCCTGTACATCTAAAGCAAATTTGGTGGTGTAAATTGCCTGTAAGATATCGTAGTGAGCGTGAATAATACCTTTTGATTTACCGGTTGTGCCGGACGTATAAAGCATATACGCGGACTCGTCTTTTTGCATGTGTTCAACTTTAAATTTGTCCGAAGCTCTGGACATTTCCTGGTTGTAATAAATAAGTTTTTTGCCTTTAGCCAAAACTGCCGAACCTCTTTCAACAATGATTACTCGTTCAAGATTCGGCAGATTTTTCCAAACTTTTTCAATTCGAGGAAAAAGAACTGAATTGGTAATAAGAATCTTTGCTCCGCTATCGGACAACCTATCCATTAAAGCAATTTCTTGAAATGCGGAAAATAAAGTACCGGCAATGGCACCAATTTTAAGCGTACCTAAAAAAGCTATGTAGCGTTCAGGAACGGTAGGAAGAAAAATAAAAACCCGATCGCCTTTTTTAACCTCATATTTTTTCAGCACGTTGGCAAACTTATTGGTCAATTTATGCAAATCGTAAAAGGTATACTTTTCTTTATTGCCATTTTGTCCTTCAAAAAACAGAGCTACTTTATTTTTTCGTTTGGTTTCAATATGCCTATCAATAGCGTTATGAGCTGCATTTAACGTACCATCCCTAAAGTAATCAATTTCTTGGTCTGCTTTTTTCCAGGAGAAAGTTCGGTAGGTTTTTTCGTAGTTTAATAAATTAGGAGATTTTTTTAATTTTGACGTGTCCTTACGGATAATATTTACTGCACCTTGCATGTTTTTCGATGTATTAATTTACACTAACAACGGTATATAATATTTTTCCTGCCGGAGCTTCTACTTCGACTTTTTCCCCAACTTTTTTACCAAGAAGCGCGCTGCCTATGGGAGATTTATGGGAGATTTTCTTTTCTTCCGGGTTTGCTTCCATTTCTCCAACTACGGCAAACTCCTCTTTTTTACCTTTTACCTCAACCGTTACCCTAGAACCCAATTTAACAATACTATGGCCATTCTGGCCTCGTTCGTTTATTAGAACTACCTGCTTTAGAAGTTCTTCCAGCTCATCAATTCTGGTATCTATCAACGACAGTTCTTCTCTTGCTGCCGTATACTCTGCATTTTCAGACAGATCTCCCATATTTCTTGCTTGGGAAACTCTGGAAAGAACATCCGGTCTTTTCACATTAACAAGCTCATCGCACTCTTTTTTAAGCTCGGCTAATCCTTCTTTTGTTAAATATGTTTTCTTATTATCCATATATTCCTTATTAAAACAAAATCCCTCCGCGTTTAATTTTGAGGGATATTGCAAGGCAAATATATCCTAAAACAGACTCCTTGTCAATAACCTCTAGTACTAGCTCTCTTCATCTCGAACCCATCAACCAACCCATAAGCAATCTTTTTAATATTCTCCGAAACTTCTATTCTCACCATTCCCTCATTTGGCTGACCATAATAGATACTTGTGCCCAACGGCGACGCCAAAATTAAAGGCAATACTGCCAAATCTTCTTCTCCTCCTATCTTAATAATTACCTTCTCTCTCAGTCCTTGTTTCAACGCATTTTGCACTTCTTTGAAAATGTCCGGAGTAAGACAACTTGCTGGATTATTAACTTTAATTATCGTTTCGTTTCCCAAAAATCCCAACTCTTCAATTTTGGAAAACATAACTTTTCTGCCTACTTTAAAATCTATAACCGCGATATTTTGCTTCAAAGATAAGTCATTAAACTTCTTCGCAGTAACGTCTCCAACCGTTATAACGAAAGGGAATTTTTGACTAGCAAGCTCCGTAAAATTTTCTACAAGAACACCAAATGGTCTTTCCAACCTTTTCCTTATTTCTTCTGTTAAGAATAATTTTTGCTTAAGCCATAAAGGGTTAACGTAAGGCTTCCCTTCCCTATCTATTTCTCCATTTCTTATCCTAAGAGAAGATATCTGCTTATCATCTGGACCTAAAATAGTTGGCTGAATAATTATTTTAAATTCAGATAGCCCTTGTTTTTTTCTATGCTCGTTTATAATTTCCGCTCCCCTTAACGTAGAAGAAGAAACAATAATAGCTTGTGCGTTAAAAGTTTCGGAAAGAGTTGGACCAAACATATCTTCTATTTTCAGCATTTCAACTCTTTCCAAGAAATTTTCTTTTTTCAGAAATTCTTCTATTGTTTTTTTTCTTTCCTCGTAAGATTGACTTGCAAAACTTAATTCTTTATTTCCGGAATACGTATCGCTTGTCAGTCCAACAACAAGCTTGTTACTCAAACTTAGGGCAAATTGCAAAAATTTCCTATGCCCTTTATGGAAATGGTCAAACGTTCCTCCGCAAACTACTAAGTTAAACTCCATATTTTTTTATTTTTTCTTTGTATAAATTAAGAATCTTTCTCCTGTAGTTTAAGGGGTGAAAAGCAAGAAAGTTATCGGAAACTACTTCTATTGTTTTGTGTTTATTGATAAACCAAAGTTGGAGTTGTTTTGCCAACCATTCAAGAATGAATAATGGTATTTTATTTTGATTCTTTATTCCTGCTTCTTGATTCATAATTCTTTTTATTGCATTTGGCAGAAACTTTTCTACCCATTTATTTGCCTGCAAAAACCTATTATACATATTGTTTTTGATATAAATTGGCATTAGCTGGATAATTTCATGCGCGCCGTATAAATCCTGTTGTTTCAATGGTAACTGCAAATTTGTTTCGTCAATTAGCATATTCAAACAAATTTTATCACAAACATCTTTTGCGTTGCGTTTTCTGTAATGTCCGGTCAAAATAAGCAAAATAGCCATCATTAATCTTGTCAGCCAAAGAGTGTTTTTGGAAGTTATAACAAATAAATCTATATCATCATCTTTATGGGAATTTTTTAACGCTAATGCTCCGCTTATTCCTACGAAAAGTGTGGTGGGAATATACGAAAGCCATTTTGCTATTTTTTTCGCAATTTTAAGTTTTTGCCTACTTATTCTTTCTCTTTCAATTCTTTTTTTTACAATTTCTTGCCGCCCCAGAAGATAATAAAAGTTATATCTACACCCCAAGGGTGTAGATTCGGATTTAGCCAAACTCTTTAACTCTTTTTCAAAAGATTTTCTGTCAATTTTTACACCAATCAAGAATCTCCAAATTTCTTCTTGTGAAAGAGGATAATCAAAAATATCACTATAGATAAGGGTCCGTAAAACTGCCTTTTTTATACTTTTTTGCATGAGGGCATTATACTATTATTAATGAGGCGTTTCACTGGCCGTACTGTTTCAGAACTTGCGCTACTCCTTGCGAAAGAGCATCTATTGCAGTTTGGGGAGATGTGTTTCCCAGAACAGACTCCACTGCTTTACCAAGGTAAGCATTCATTTTCGAATTTAAACCGTTATCGTACGTGCTGTCTGCAAAAAACGAAGAAACTGCATCTTTTGCCTGTAAGACAAAAGGATATGCATAGGTATTAGTTTTTAAAGAATCTGCTAAATCTATTCTCGCATAGGGTTGCCCAAAAAGTCTGGTTTTTGATTCTTCTGTGAAAAGTTTTTCCTCTGTTTCCTTTTTGGCTAAAAATTTAATAAATAAAAGCGCTTCTTTCTGATGACTGCTCTTGACGGAAACGCCATTCGCCCAATAACTGGCAATTGTCATATTTTGGCTGCCAAGATGAGGTACCGGATAAATAGCAAACGCAAGGTTTGGATTGATGGCTTTTATCGCAAAAAAGTCCCAAGAGTAACCAAAATACATAGCCAGATTTCCCTTCGCGAAAGCCAACATTGACTGATCCAAAGTGCTATCCCAAATATTACTGCCCCCCATTGCAAATGCCGTATAGAAAGTTAACGCCTCACTTGCGGCTTGAGAAGTTTTAGAAATATCATACAGATTGACTCCGTTCTGAACGAAAAGCAAAGAAATTATATCCGGAGCATGAGTAATATTATTGAATGTTCCCAAAGCAGCTCCTGAAATTGTTATTTTATTATTTGCATCATAAACTATATTAATGGTTTTATTATCGTATTTCCAATCATTGTTGAGAGAGTCATAAGCCCAATTGTAAATGCTATCATATATTGGAATTGGCGATTGTGCTTGAGATCTGACATCTTTTTGCCTTCTAGGATTTTTTTAGCGACATAGACTGCAACATCTGTTGGCATCTGTATCTTGTCAAGGTTCCTTTCTTCAAATTTTATCTTCTTTGATTTGAGGTCATCAATTATGTCATTAGTTCTTTTCTTTGCAGGATTATCGCCTAAGATACCTCCAAAAACTAGATAATCGAATTTTGATTTATCATCCTTT
>ERZ1292645.741-Hain-H14-02um-R2-741-length-10726-cov-4_pt1 | contig 10726 bp, 8 predicted proteins | sample MGYA00564401_ERZ1292645 | MGnify/ENA primary metagenome ERZ1292645 (study PRJEB36523, sample SAMEA6512644) | groundwater metagenome | collected 2019-01-09 | study: AquaDiva: Metagenomics assemblies of 32 groundwater samples | reverse complement strand
TGCCCGAAACTAACCTGTGGATAAACGACTTGCGAAGTCGTTTATCCACAGGGGAAGGAGTTCCTGGATGTATTGACCGGAAGCGGGGGAACCCCGCCGACATAAATTCCCCGGTTTTTGCCAGTTTTGTCTGATACAAAACTGGTGTCTCTTTCCATGAGCTTTTATAAAAAGAGCTTGTAGAAAGGGACAACCCACAGTAGAGGATTACCTTCTACACAAAGTGGGATGGGGTATAATATATGATACATACGATTGACAAAAGTTGTATCGGTATGATATACTGCTACTCATAAGTACCTTTTATAAAATCGGGCCTAGAAATGGGCTCGAAATAAGTCCCGATAGCTTTGCTATCGAGGATCCTCAATTTTTCAACCCCGATATAATGTCGGGAGAAAGATAGGGACCAGTCAAATACTAATTTTTTCAGGCAACACAGTTTTCTTTTTTATTGCTGAAAGGCCGTTAGAAGCTTTAGTTATTTGGGGACTTATTTCGGGCTCATGTCTTCTTTTCATTAAAGGTATTAAAAACTGCCCGATAATCCACACTGCAGTCAGCAAGCGCGGGAGAGATGTTCGCCATCTAAATGGAAGAACTCTCTCCCGCGCCCACCCACAACCCAGCGTAACCCGCTGGGTTTTTTAATTTCTAGTAATATGCCACACAAATATGGAGTTCCCGATAGTTGCTATTGGTTCATACGCGTCTAGCCAGATGTAGTTGTTAACAGGGTCCTCTCGCGAGCCCATATAGAACGAAGCCGATATGGCGATATAACCGCCGGCGGGATTTTGAGCGAGAAAGTCGCGGGCGTCCTTATATGTTCCCGCGTGTATCCAAACTAGTTTATCTTTTAAGTAATAGCTTTGTTCCGCCCATCCAAAGTAGTCTAGATTAATTTTATCAATGTTATTTTCTTCTACCCACATCGCAAGCCGTTTCAGATCCTGTCCCCAATCCAAATTTGAATCAACAACATATCGGTAACCTCCGGATGGGCCGCCGGCAATCTGATTGAAATAGGCCAGATAGTGAGGATGAACGCGAATTGTGTCTACTATATACCATCCTAGCAGAATTGGAATTACGAATATCGAATTACGAATTAAGGGTTTTAAAAAATTATTCTTTATTATTAATTCTTTATTCTTAATTCTGTCCGCTATGCGGACTAGTTGTCCCGCCAGCAGTATAAAAACAAATCCATATGTCGGCAAAAGATGTCTGACGCCTATATTCAAATTGGCTTTGATGCTCAAATACCAATATATGGCAAGCCACAATAGCATAGAGAACTCCACGAAATAAGTTTTAATCCAATTTTGTAAGTTCTTAAATCTTAAATCATAAATTTTAAATCTTGTACTCAAAAATATAAGTACAATTATGACCAAACCCCAGAATGCCAGTGGTTCTTTAATTCCATAAACAACTGGGAAATATTTTTTCCAAGCGTAGTTCCTCACTTCGCCCAGAAAAAAAGTGGTGTTTCCGCCCATGCTTCTCTGATTTACCATTAGTATTCCTGTGGCGTATTGGGCAAGCGGCCTTATGACTGGTTTGTCCGATGCCCACACCACAGGATCAGTAAACAGACGATTGCCGTAAGAAGCTAAATTAGATTCCGTATCACTTCTTTGTTTTTCCGGAGGGTAGTTTATCGTGTGAAGAGCGTAGACCGGCCAAACCACGAGGGTTATTCCGACAGCCATCAACGCCAGAGAACGAATGAAGAGAACAACAGAATGTCTGAAAGAAAACGAATTTGCCATACACCACGCTATAGTCATCAGCACAAACAGAGGCGCGATAAGCACAACGGAAAATTTAGTAAGTTGGGCGATGCCGAAAGCAACTGCGGCAAACCAGAACCTTCCCCAAGTTGGTTTTTGAATAAACTTAAAAAAGAAATATGTTCCCAACAGCACGCCGAACAATGCCGGCACATCAGTGGTAACGAATCGTGAATGAGCCAAAACAGTCGGCGAGAATGAGAATAGTAATATTGCTATAAAAGCGGCTCTTTCGCCGTATCTTTCATTCGCAAATCGGTATATCAGGACAGCTGACAACAGAAAAAATATAAGCATTATTATTTTAGCTGTTCTTGTGACGGCATCAACATTATTTGACCGGCTATAAATAAGTGTTCTGCCGAAGTTCCATTGGCCGTTTACATCCGTAGTCCAGTATTGGGTGGAAAATGCCGTTTGGTCCATGTCTTGTGATAACAAAGCCAATCCGGCCAGGTCTTTTGCCAAAGGAGGGTGTTCGGGATTCAAACGGAAATCACCCTTGGTGACATATGAATATCCGGCTCCGACATGGGGTATCTCATCAACGATGAAAGAGTCGTCCCACAAGCTCGTGATGGCCAGAACCAGAGCAACCAGTACCGCAAATGCTGAAAAACTTTTGTAGGTCATAATTAAGTATCACACTATTTTTGAAATTTCCAGGACAGCTATTGAGAGCAGTAAAGCAATCATCGCCAGCAGTGGCGCCGCATCCAGTCCAACCAAATCTTTGTGCTGATGGGGATAAACGATATAATTCCACCTGTTTAGTTTTTCTATAACCCACCATAGCCCCTTTGCCGATAATATCATTATAGGAGGCAGTATTATGCTTAACGCCAAAACTGACGGCAATCCCGCCGTCAGCAAGACCGGTATCGGCATTATGAATAACCATAAGAAAATAAGCGTATGCGCTACCGAGAGGTGGCCATGTTTTCTTTTTAGCCAGTGGGTCATTTCTTTGATCAATCCTATGACGAAAAATATGCTCAATGGCCATGATATCAGGTTTCCGTTGCCGAAGTTTATCAATAACAGTTTATCAACTATCCATATAAAATTTCCATATATTTGAGCAAACGGTTCCGTGCTTGCTAATACAAAATTATCTGCGGATAAAATGAAACCCGGATTTTGCCAAACATAAAATCCGACAGGCAGAACTACAGTCATAACCGTAATAAGAAGAAGAGAAAAGCCGCCGAGAACACGCGCTTTGGTTTGTTCGTATTTTGAAAGAGAGAAGTCATTTTTAATGTATTCCCAATAATTCCAGAATACCAACAAGAAAACCAGCGGCGCCATGAAATATTCTCTGCCGGTATAGAATCCCGCTCCTCCGAACAACCCGGCCAGAAAGAAATCAAAAATACGGCCGTATTTAAGGCCGTTCCATATAAAGTAAAAAGAAAATATGAGAGTAAAAGAGGTAAAGATATCTTTAGAGCCGAGTTTAGAAACCATAACATGCCAGAAAGATACGGCAAGCAGGAAAGAAGAGAGCGCGGCCAGTTTTTCGTCAAACAGTTCTTTGACCAGCAAATAAAGGCCGATGACGGACAATACGCCAGCCGAGACGGAAAGCATCACGGAGATTTTTTGCTCCAACGAAAGCGTCTCTAAATCCAGGCCGTATAATCTCGCGATAACGGCTATAATTATAATGCCGGTCATTACCCAGAAGTTGTCCTTTTTCGCCTTAAACACACACCAATCCTATCAGAAATTTATTTTTTGTTTTTCCACAGTTGGCATATTGCTTTTTTTTGATACTATATACTTACGCTATGCCTAATTTTGAGAATCAGAAAGTATCTTCGGAACAAATAAAACCACTGGAAAAAAACTCCGAAGATTTGTATTTGGATGCGCTTGAAAAGAAGAGAGATACTCTTTTGTCTTTCCGTACTATGAATGATTTTAGAAAAGGCAAAAGACCTGAAGAAATGGCCCCTGAAGAAATTGAGAAATATAAACTTTTAAAGGAGGACTGGCGATTAAATAAAGATAAATCCATGAGTGTTTGGGATGATTTATCGGAAGATTATCAGCAGGAACTTGTTACTATGACTCGCCTTTACGATGTGCAGGCCAAATTAACGCTATTAAAATTAAAAAATAAGTCGAAATTGGAAACAGGTGAATCAACAACAACGGAAATTCCGACAGATGAACCCGCTGCGACAGAAAATCCAAAAATAGAAATTGAAGAAAAACAGAAACTTTCTGCTGAATCTACAGAAAAATCCGAAGACACTGGAGAGGAGTTGGAAGAACGCAAGGAAGCAGAGGCGGATGCCAAGAGAAGGGATGGCATTACAAACAGAATAGATGAAATAGATAAACTTCTTACGGGAAAATATGGGACTTCTACTTTTGTTATTGGCAGAGAGTCGCTTAAAGAGGAAATCAGAGCTTTAGAAAATGAAAAAGCGAGTCTTGAAAATGAGCTTGGATCGCCGGAAGGCAAGGTCGGAAAAATATGGGGAAACAGAATAAAAAATGTTTTCAAAGAAAGAAGGGAACAAATAGAAACCAAGTCGCCTGTGGTGAGCGAAGTCGAACCAGAAGGTTCGCGGCAGTGGACTGCTTTGGGTTGGCTTGCCGAACGGGGCAAAGGTATTTTGTCTGCTGGTATTTGGGAAGTTCGCCAGGCCTGGAGATTTCAGAGAGGAACCAAACTTTCCGCTAAACATCTTGAAGAAGGATCAAAGTTCATTCAAGTTGAAGATGAAGCGGAAGCGGACAAGATTTACAATGAAATTCATGATTTAATGAAAGAAAATAATATTACCACTGTAACGGCTCCTGAATTTATGGATATTGCCCAAAAAGTTACTGCTGAAAAAGCGGCTGTAAATAACGCTAGAATAGACCTGATAGTTGAAGCCACGGTTAAAAACCTAAAAGAAAGATTGGTGAAATATCGCGGTCAGGGAACTGACGAGACGGTTTTGACGCCAGAAAATCTTAAATTAGTAGAAGAAGATTTAAGGACGCAGTTAGGCAAAATGAGAAGCGGAGCGACTCTGAAAGATGTTAATAATTTTGCCAAAGTAATGCGCGATAATATGGATAAGAAATGGTGGCTAAGATATGTATATGCTCCGCTGGAAGCGTCACTGCTTGGCTATCTGGCTTACAGCTATCTTCCATGGTCAAGCTGGCTTCGCGGCGGAAACATGATTACGGGCGGCGAAGATATAAATTTGCCGGCGGAAGAAGCCGGTCAGAGATATATGGATAATAACCTCTGGGAAGAGTCCAGAGAACAGCTTAAAGAAATAGGAATTGATAATCCGACAAACACGGAAATTCAGTCAGTAGACAGCGCCGCCGCGCAAGAGAATAATGTAAGGGTGGTGAATCCTGATACAGACCAAACGATATGGCCTGAAACTGCGGACGGCCAGACCAAAGACATAAACATGATGAAAGGCCTTATAAAATGGGGCGCGGCTCACAAAGCGGCGCTTGCGATAAAAGCGGCTCGCGTTGCCGCCGGTATGTTTTAATATTTAAAACTTTAATATGAATGAATTAAATAAAGCGCAGGAACAAATTGCCGATAAAGTGGGAAAATTATTGGCTGAATCACCTTTGGATGAGGATGTCAAAGAAGTTTTGCTTGAAGGAATAGATAAACTGCCTAAAGAATTGCTGTTCAAATTGTTAGACGCTTTGGAAAACGAAAAAGAAGCGCTTGAAAAAGTTGTTTTTGAAGTTAAGCTATTTTTGAAAGAACAGGATGCTAATTGGGAACAAACGGCAAAAGATCAGCAAAAAGCGGCGGATACTATCGCTGACGCTTGGCTGGAGAAACTGAAATAAAAGTAGAAAGTAAGAAATATATAAACTCAAAAATCGCCATTTGGGGCCGATTTTTGTTATATTGACAAACATATATCTATTATGTTATAATTTAGGCATACAGTTGAGGGAGTTCATAAACAATATAACTGGTCTGAAATATGGCCAAAGGAGAAGGTATGATTAGTCGTTTGATGTTCGCTATGGTTGCTGTTATTGTTGTTCTTATGGGCATAATAACAATTGGTCGTTACTTTTTGTCCGATGGTGTTAATGTCGTTGTTACTAATGCCGCGACCGACCTGGTCATCGGCCAAACCTATGAGGTTGCAGATTTTGAGACATGTTCATTGCCGGATAAGTCATCGGCCCTTGAGTGGCATTTCGGCGGTGTTGATCGTTCCCGGCGAAATCAATTAACGCCGAAGCTCGATGGCCGTGGCCGTCGAATTCTCCGAAAGTCCTCCGATATTCCGGCCGGCACGATGAGACTCCGCAAGGTTGTGGAGCATTCAGAGGACCCGACATTAGAAGGATTCAAATACGGTACCTATGTCAGTCACTGGGAAAGTCTGGTGATTGACTATAACGGCCAGATCCAACCGCATGGTATTGTTCGTCCATGCGGCCCGGCTCGCAGTTAGCGCGCTCCGCTCCGAGAATGGAACCTGAAATATGGTTCCGCTCCCGGAGCGGTTTTTTTATTTGTTGATTAAAAATTATTAGTTTGTGGTATTATTAAGTAAAATATTATGCCTACCATTGAACAAGAAATAACTCAACTTGAGAAACAGATTGCCGAAAAAAGAGCCGCTTTGGGAGCTGAAGGAAAAGATGGCAAAGAATTACCTTCAGAAAAGGAGATGCTTTACAGCGCGGTTGGAGAAAGAATACAACGACAGATTCCTCAATATACTCCCGCGCCCAAACCGCTTTCCACGCAGTCGGACGATGATGATGAGAATAATGACCCAAGCTATGCCGAACCTAAACTAAAAGACAAAGTTCAGGAGTTTGTCAATGTCGTTTTTAATAAAAGCCTGGAAGAAGGTATCAAGAATGTCTCAAAATCCAACAACCCGGCGCTGATTGACGCATTCCATGATATTCTTGCGGACGAACTTTATAATATGCTGGTGGACAGGAAAAAACTGGAACAAATCAAATAGTTGCCTTTATTTCTAATCATAATCTATCTCATAGTCATCGTTATTATTTTTGTCGCCGCTTTAGTTTTGCTTGGTTCGTTAAGGACTAAAGGCAGTATCGCGAGAGCTCTTAATATGTCGCTTTTTTTGATAACTCTTCCCCGTAATTCTTCGGCGGTTTCGGGACAGGGACAACAGAGAACGGAAAAAGATCTTATATCCGTTATGGAGCAGTTGTATTCCTCATTCTCTAACATCCATTCCAAGGGCTGGAACAAGTTCATATACGGCGAGCCGTATATATCTCTTGAAATGGCGGTGCATCATATAGGCGATGAGATATTTTTCTATGTGGCTGTTCCAAAGACATACGAACAGATATTTGAAAAGCAGGTTCACGGATTTTTTCCTGACGCTGAAGTTGAGAGAAGCAGGGATTACAATATATTCAATCCGGAGGGTGTTTCCATCGGCGCGTTCGTTAAACTTTCCGCAAATCCGATATTGCCATTCAAAACATACCAGAATTTACAAGCTAATCCTTTGAGCGAAATAGCCGTTTCTTTGTCCAAGCTTGAAAAAGAAGGAGAGGGCGCGGCTATTCAAATATTAATGCGGCCGTCGCATCGGACTGATTTGAGAAAACTTGCCCAAAAGACAGCCAGAGAAATGCAAAGCGGATTTCCATTCAAGGACGCTTTATCCAGGGCTCAAAAACCGCCCAAAAAACCGAAAGAAGGCGAACAACAACAGCCAAGAATAGTAACTCCTTTTGAAGAAGAAATAATTAAGAATCTTCAATCTAAAGCCAGTAAGCCGATTTTTGACGCCAATATTAGAATTGTTGTTTCAGCCGGCGATGAAATGAGAGCCAAACAGCTTCTCGGCGATATAGAGGGTTCGCTGGTGCAGTTTACGGCCAATGAGATGAACAGTTTAAAAACAGTAAGTTTGTCGTCCGGCGCTCTGAAGAGATTGCTGTTTAATTTTTCTTTCAGAATGTTTGATAAAAATCAGACCGTTACATTATCAACGGAAGAAATCACCAGTTTGTATCATTTTCCGGTGGCGTCCGCTTTCGCGCCAAGGATTAAATTCCTAAGATCAAAGTCAGCCGAACCGGCGCCGAATCTTTCAAACAGCGGCATTATTATCGGACGCAATATATTCAGGGGAATAACCAGCGCCGTCAGAATGTCAAAAGACGACAGAAGAAGGCATTTCTATATTTTGGGCCAGACCGGCACGGGTAAATCAACCATGATGGAAAATATGGTATATCAGGATATTGCGGACGGTGACGGCGTTGCGTTCATTGACCCTCATGGAAGCGCGATAGAAAAAATATTAGGCGTTATACCGCCTGAAAGGATGGAAGATGTCATTGTCTTTGACCCTTCCGACTTAGGCAGACCGCTGGGCATAAATATGCTTGAATATGACATAAGATATCCGGAACAAAAAACTTTCATAGTTAATGAGCTTTTGAGCATATTCCAAAAACTCTTCCTCGCTGAAACAATGGGGCCGATGTTTGACCAGTATTTCAGGAATGCCGTTTTACTTCTTTTAGATGATTATCAAAATGAAAAACCCACGCTGGTGAATATCCCAAAAGTGCTTACCGATGAAAAATACAGACGGGATAAACTCTCCCGCGAAACCAACCCGATAGTCAAAAATTTTTGGGAACTTGAAGCGGAAAAAGCGGGCGGAGAAGCGGCGCTTGCGAATATGGCTCCCTATATCACTTCCAAAATAAACGGCTTCATAGCCAACGAGTATTTGCGCCCTATACTTTCGCAAGCGGAGAGTTCATTCAATTTCAGAGATATTTTAGACAACAAAAAAATATTGCTTGTAAATTTATCCAAAGGAAGAATAGGCGATATAAACGCCAATCTTCTCGGTATGCTTATAGTCGGGAAACTCCTTATAGCCGCTTTATCGCGCGTAGACGCTCCGGAAGAGCAAAGAAACGATTTTTATCTTTACATAGACGAATTTCAGAACTTTACCACCGACAGTATCGCCACAATTCTTGCGGAAGCCAGAAAATACCGGCTTAATTTAACAATAGCCAATCAGTTCATTAAACAATTAGCGGATAAAATACGCGATGCCGTGTTTGGCAATGTCGGTTCGCTAGCCGCGTTCAGGGTCGGCGCCGATGATGCCGAATTTCTAAAGAATCAGTTTGACCCTGTTTTTTCGCCGCAGGATTTAATGAATATTGATAATTTTAATTGCTATGTTAAATTGCTTATCAATAATCAGACAAGCCGTCCGTTCAACATAAAAATAGATCCGCCCCACGAATCGGATGCGGAGACGGCTCAAAAGATAAAAGAGTTCTCCAGAATTAAATATGGCAAAATTCAGTAAAAAAGATCTGTATTTTTCCTTAACAACCGGCTTAACAACCGGTTTTATTGCATGGCAAATATTTGTTTTTCTTGAATTGCCGGAATTTGCGGGCGTATCATACTCCTGGCTGATTATTTTAATTCCGATTCTTTGGTTTCTTGGAATTAATCTGGGATATTTTTTGGGGCAATGGCTGGCGTTCTTCAACCAATTCGGCAAGTTCGCGGCAGTCGGTCTCACTAATGCCGCCGTTTATTTTGCCATACTTAATATCCTTATTTCCCAGTCTGGTATAAATAAGGGGATTTGGTATTCAGTATTTGTAGTTTTGGCTTTTACCATTGCGACTGTGCATAGTTATTTTTGGAATAAATTTTGGGTGTTTGAAACGGCAGGCAACGGAGCAGGCAAACAGGAGTTCGGCAAATTTTTTGGCGTGTCTGTAGTTGCCGGATTAATCAATGTCGGCATCGCGTCCGGAGTTGTTAATTTTGTAGTTCCTCTTTGGGGATTAACTCCTAATCAATGGGCTAATATCGGCGGCATCGTCGGTTCCGCGGTTGCATTAATGGCAAGTTTTACCGGGTTTAAATTAGCGGTATTTAATAAATAGAATGCTATACAGAAAATACAGGCCGCAAAAATTCTCGGAGGTGGTGGGGCAGGAACATGTGGTGAAGACTCTTCAGGGAGCGTTAGAAAGCGGCCGGGTGGGCCACGCTTATTTATTTGCCGGTTCCAGGGGCACCGGCAAAACTTCATTGGCCAGGATTTTTGCCAAGGCTCTTAACTGCGCGGAATTTAAAAGTAAAGGCAAAGATGTTCCCTGCGATAAATGTTCCGCTTGTCTTTCAGTGAATAACGGAATTTCTCTTGACCTGATTGAAATAGACGCCGCATCGCGAACCGGAGTTGATGATATAAGAGAGCTGAATGAATCGGCGATGGTTTCCGCGCCAAGCGGGGGATATAAGGTATTTATTATTGACGAAGTCCATATGCTTTCAAAATCGGCTTTTAACGCTTTGCTTAAAACTCTTGAAGAACCGCCTGCTCATGTCATATTTATACTTGCCACCACCGAACCGCACAAAATATTGCCGACTGTATTATCCCGCGTGCAGAGGTTTGATTTTAAACGGCTAAATCACTCGCAAATTTCAAATAAATTAAAACTGATGGCTGAAAAAGAAGGCATCAAAATTACCGACGAAGCGATAAAAACCATCGCCATGTCAGCCGACGGCGCGTTAAGAGACGCGGAAGTCGCTCTTTCCAAAATACAGGCGTCAACGCAGTCAGCCCGGGAAATTAATGATGATGAGGTGAGCGAAATACTGGGCCTCGCTTCATATAGATATTATCCGGAATTTATCGGTTATATTCTCAACAACGACAGAATCGGATCGATGAATCTTATACAAAAAATATATCTGTCGGGAATTGATTTGGAGAATTTTACAGGCAATCTTGTGGAATATATGAGAAAAATCCTGATGGCAAAAATAAATCCGGCCGTACTTGCCTCCATAAACGGTATGAACGGCGAGGAAATCCAAAACATATCGGCGTTGGGACAAGGCGTGGAGGGACAGA
>ERZ1292645.740-Hain-H14-02um-R2-740-length-10736-cov-5_pt1 | contig 10736 bp, 8 predicted proteins | sample MGYA00564401_ERZ1292645 | MGnify/ENA primary metagenome ERZ1292645 (study PRJEB36523, sample SAMEA6512644) | groundwater metagenome | collected 2019-01-09 | study: AquaDiva: Metagenomics assemblies of 32 groundwater samples | reverse complement strand
AAAACGTGCGCGTATTGCCACATTATCATTTACCGTGAAGCGTTCAACTGATACCCAAAGGCGTAACACGGTTACACGGCATGAGATGGCTCCTCGGGATTCTGCGTATTGACGGATATAATCATTAATGGCAATCACACTGCGCGCATGCGCAAGCACTAACCGCTCAGCCCAGAGGCGAAACATCCGGATTGTAGCATTAGGCAATCCGGACAGATAAAATTGTCCGGTTCTGTCAAAAATCATTCCGTAATGCGCATGTAAAGAAATACAATACGGAATGTCGGCTATCAATCCAAGCAACATAGCCGCAAAACCAGTATGATGAGGATCTGAACCGCGCACCAGCGAAACTGATTTTCGTACCCACGGGGCATAGGCAAGCACTATTGTAAAAAAAACTAAGCTATTAAGTAGCATATAGGTAATTGGTAACTTTATCCTCTTAAGTACTCGCCCAAAAAGTGGAATCTCAATAAAAGTAAGTGTTGTACTATGAGCTATACGGCGAAAGTGCCAGGCAGGATAACACATTACAAAGGTGTGGGCAAAACTCTGTTCATCCTCATAGAATACAAAAAATACGTCTTTGCGCCGGATAATATCATAATCCCCTTGTACGATACGCAGAAGATTATGTCCGGTGCCTGATCTATGCCGCGGCACCAGGCGAGTGATAATGATTATACCAAACGCGTACACAGCCAGCCATGGGGCCATCAAAAACAGTATCCCTGTTGCTAAACCAATATCCGCGATACGCCTCAGCAAGATCATTTCTTGATGCATTTTATTAACTCCTGTCCATGCACTTGACAGCGTTATTCTGTAGTTTATATAGCTTGCTGCAAGAGTTGCATCGGGCTCTGCCGTTTTTAAAATTTAATTTTTCTGCACAGGCACACAACCATCCTTTTACGCGCGCTGAATTACCGTAGGCCAAGGCGAATGCCGGCACATCTCTGGTTACCACTGCCCCTGCACCAATAAAGGCATATTCTCCAATTGTAATTCCACAGAGAATAGTTGAGTTTGCCCCAAGCGTCGCTCCTTTTTTTATGAGTGTTTTCTTAAACTCACCGGCCCGAGGAATATGGCTTCTGGGGTTTATTACATTCGTAAAAACTACGGACGGGCCGCAAAAAACGTTGTCTTCGAGTTTAACGCCATCATAAACTGATACATTATTTTGAATTTTAACTCCATTGCCGACTTCCGCCTTTGAAGCTATAAACACATTTTGGCCTATGCGGCAGTTTTTGCCTATTCTTGCGCCATTCATCACATGGGAATAATGCCATACCTTTGTCCCTTTTCCAATACTGCAGGGAATTTCTACGATGGCAGTGGGATGGATACCGACATCGCTAAATCCAGGCCGATGATACATGCTTGATTTTAAATCATCCTTTACTAAGCTAACCACTTCACCGTGCCTCTGGAGTGATTGCTCACAAGCCTGGAGAATTTCCAAAACCCTTATACCGTTATAGCCATCGGTTTTTGGCTTACTTTTTGTTTTTATGCAATATATAAAATGCCGGCACTCCTCTTTTAACGGCTCGGACAAGCTAAAACGCACCACTTCGGCAGTATCCTTCTTCAGGACAGGTATTCTTTCAATCCACTCTATTTTATGATTATACAGGAAAAGTTTGTTTTTTTCTGCAACATCATCGAATACTGCCATTTTCTTATCTCCGACAACAATTAATTTCTGCTCCTTATAGGGATGAAGCCAGCTGACAAAAATATGGCCTTTGGTGCCGCTGGCAAATTCCAGCGTGCTTACAGTTACATCTGCGATATTTTTATGTAGATAGTTGCCTCCGTGAGCCGAAACAGATACGGGCATTTCATTCAAGAGCAAAAGCATAACTGAAATATCGTGAGGAGCAAAGCTCCAAAGTATATTCTCCTCCCGCCTGATCTTGCCCAGGTTGAGCCTATTGGAATAAATATAGTTAATCTTTCCTAATTTTCCCGTATCAATCAATTCCTTGAGTTTTAAAATTCCCGAATGGTATTCAAGCAGATGCCCTACCATGAGTATTCTTTTCTCTTTTTCAGATAGCCTTACCAATTCTAAGCCCTCATTAACTGTAAGTGATAAAGGCTTTTCCACGAACAGGTCCTTTCCGGCAAGAATACACTCTTTTGCTAATTGATAATGGGTAACAGCGGGGGTAGCGATAACCACTGCCGGTATCTCTTTGTTGCTTAAAATATCTATGAAGCTTGCGGTTATCTGAATAGATGGATAAGCACTTTTTGCCTGTTTTAACTTATGCTTATCAAAATCGCATACTACCATATTAGATGCCCCGACTAATTCACAAAAATTCCTAACCAAATTTTTCCCCCAATAACCATACCCTATAACAGCGATTTTCATATTTACCTCATCCATTTTTTGATTTCATATTTCAACCTTTTTACGGGAGATTGGATATTCGCCCTTTTTAAGCCGATAGCCGTAATGGGTGATAAGTTTTTTAGATAAACGGCGTAGTTGACACCGGATTTCTTGCCGGTAAAGCTATGGCCTTCCACCGGCGTATCAATATGATTTTCCAGCCAGTCACCTTTTATAATTTCTTCGATCCCCGCCATATTCCCTTGCCTGTTTTTAAAGTAGGCTCCGTTATAAGGGTCAAAGGTAACCCATATTTTACCCATCTTTACAAAGGATAGAGGGATACAAAAATTACGGTTTTGGGTGAATACTAAATTATAAAAAGCATCAATACCGGCGTAATTGCAAAGGGTGGTAAAAACATCTGCCGATTGATCATCTGCGCCATAACCCCTGATTATAATATTCCAGGCATGATCATCTATAACGGGTAATTCTTTAGGCTGCGGTTTAATATGCTGATGAGTCCATATAAAAATCTTTAATACTTTCTCCTCATCGGTTTTTGCCTTATCAATAATTTTTACAACCAAGGCTTTATAATTATAATGCCTGTCAAAAAAATCTAATAGCTTAAGGTATAAAGGCAATTTTATGGTATAAATCTTAAAATTAACCCCTTTATTGGTGGTAACGCTGATATTAAGTAAAATGATTATTGAAAAAATCACGCATATCCAGAAAGTTAATTTTAATATTTTTTTTCTCATCTATCCTATGAACCTCTGATGCCAAAGCTCAAGCATTAAAAGCGCCCAAAGTTGAGATGAATAATCCGCCTTTTTTTCAATGTGCAGCTTTACCATATTCTTAATGGCGTCAGGCTTAAAATAACCTCTGCGCAAAGAAGTTTTAGAAAGAATTGCCTCCGATAATAAATTTTTTAGGTCATTCCTAAACCAATTTCCCACAGGAACCCCAAAACCCATTTTTCTTCTATTTATATTTTCCAGAGGGAGCAAATCTTTAATTGCCTTCTTTAAGATATGTTTCTTAATAAAATTTTTCATCTTATACTCCGCCGGTAGCTTAGCCGCAAATTCCATTAGCCCTTGATCTAAAAATGGCGAGCGCGCCTCTAAAGAATTTGCCATGGTTGTTATGTCAACCTTAACTAATAAATCATTAGGCAAATAAGTCATTGTATCAGTAAGCAGAAGTGAATCTATCATAGACATCTCTGGGGATTTATTCAGGAATGGCTTAATAACATCTAACGCGCTTATTCCGGGTATCAAGCTCGTAAAATCAGGGGAGTATATATTTTTTTTAAAATTATCATCAAATATGCTAATCCACTTAAGGTACCTTAACTCAATAGGTAAAACAGCCCCATTAAGGAATCTTTTAATCCTTCTCATTCTGCTTCTAAAATTAATGGAATCGGGTAACATCGTAGAGAGACCGCCAATCATCTTTTTAGCCATATTCGGTATTTTTTCGGCCGCTAACATTGCCTGATACCTTTCGTATCCGGCAAATAACTCATCCCCCCCGTCTCCATTTAAGGCTACGGTAACATATTGCTTAGTTTGTTGCGCAACATAATATGTCGGGATACAAGAGGAATCCGCATATGGTTCACCGTAGCGCTCCACTAACAACGGGAGAATTTCTATTGCCTTTGGCCTCACGATAAACTCCCGATGTTCGCTGCCAAATCTCTTTGCGATATTCCTGGCATATTTTAGTTCATCGTAATCGGCCTCGTCAAAACCGATGGAAAAGGTTTTTACTTTATTAGCACAGAGCTGGCTCATTAAAGCCACTATCGCGCTGGAATCGATTCCTCCGCTTAAAAACGCGCCTAAAGGAACATCGCTGTATAATCGAATTTTAACCGCCTCTTTAAGCAGCCGCAATACTTCATCGGCCGCCTCTTGCTCGGATATTTTAATTTTGTCTTTATAATTTAACTCCCAATATTTTTTTACCTTAAGCGTATTATTTTTAATTACCAGTATATGTGCCGGGGGAAGCTTAAAAACATCTTTATAGATTGTTAATGGGGCAGGGATATAGCCAAAGGTAAGATAATAATCGATACTTTCCGGCTTTATCTCCCTGCTAATGAAATTATTTTCCAAAAGCGCGCAAAATTCTGAAGCAAAACAAAATTTATCGCCTTTATGGTAATAAAGGACGGGTTTTTTTCCGACCCTATCCCTGGCCAGCATAAGGGTTTGGCTTTCTCTGTCCCAAATAGCAAAAGCAAACATACCTCTTAGATATTTTACGCAATCTTCACCATGCTCCTCATACAAATGAACAATGCATTCTGTATCTGTGTTAGATTCAAATACATGCCCTTTGTTTACTAATTCAGCCCTTAACTCCTTAAAATTATAAATCTCTCCGTTAAAAATAATCCAAATCGTCTTGTTTTCATTAGGCATAGGTTGATGCCCGGACTGGGATAAATCAATAATTTTTAGTCTGCGATGCCCCAATCCTAAAGAAAGATTAGAAACGGAATCATCGATATAAATTCCTTCATCATCAGGGCCGCGATGCTGCATCCTGCGGCACATAGATGAGATTAAGCCCTCGCTTGCCCTTTCCTTGCTATAATCTAAAATACCGCAAATTCCGCACATATTTTTTATTTCGCTGAATCCATTTTTTCTGCGATAGCGATAATATTGGGGGCTAAATACCCGGACTTTTTCCCGTATAAATAAAATTCAATCTTTGATAAAAAATGTAAAATACTACGTGCCGTCTGCCTTTTATAATCTAAACGCCACGGGCTCGGATACTGAAAATAATGCCCGACAAATTTATGCCAAACAGGAATCTGGATCGGGCCTCCTAAGGCAATCTTTATCACGCGAAAACCATGTTTCTCCAGCATTTTCTTAATCGTAGCATCAGAATAATGCACAACATGCTCGTAGGAATCAAAAATATCGTAATTTTCTAATCTTCCCGTAACTCCGGCAACTCTAAGTTTAAATATATTAAACAATCCATTCGGGACCTTAATAAACAAGATTCCGTTGGGCTTTAAAATATTTCGGACCGCCTTTAATATTTTTCCCGGATCAGTTATGTGTTCAAAAACGTCTGTAAGCGTAACAATATCAAAAAAATTATCCTCAAAATTAGCTTCCTCTAAAAAGGATGTTTTTACATTTAGCCCGAAATATTTTACCGCCATATCAGCAAGCGCAGAAGACGGCTCAACGCCATACAAATTCCATTTTCCCCATCTTTTTGCATTCCTTAAGAAAAACCCCATATTAGTCCCGACATCCAGAAAGTTACCTTCAGGTTTATACCGATGAATCAGTTTTAAATCCTGCAGATAATTACTATCACGGTGATGCGGCATCTTTCCTTCAAAGATAAGCTTAGCCTCTTTAAAATATTTATCGGCATCACCCCAATAGATTTTTTCCGGATCCTTTAGCCTGGGATTTATATAAATCAAATTGCAATTATTACATCGGACTATCCCTAAGCTGCCTCTCTCTTTATATATCTCTTTATATTTATCTTTGCTGCAAAGAGGGCAAAGAACATTTATTACTTCGGATTGATCATAAATATCCTTTTGCATCCCCCCTTTCTCATAATCAATAACCATAACGCTATCTCCGATTTATGATAAAGGCCTGCTTAATAATTATCCCCGTTTTTCTTGCCATACGCCTTCCTTAGAACCTCTAATAATTTTGGCGCGTTTACCTTCAGGGAATATCTATCTTTTACCGTTTCTCTGCCGGCAGCTCCTAATTTTTGGCGAAGTTCCGGATTTTTAATTAGGAGGGAAAGCTTCTCAATCCACTCTTCTTCATTAGAAGCAAGAAACCCGTTAATTCCATCTTCTATAATCTCTTTATTCCCTCCTACGTTGGATGCAACAGTAGGCACTCCAACCGACATATACTGAATTGTCTTAAAAGGAGTCTTGGCCATTGCCCATTCGTTATCAGGCAAGGGATAAACTCCTATATCCAGGCTTGCGAAATTTTCAACTTCTTTTTCAAGCTCCCACCTTTCGTTAATTATTTCAATTCCGGGAATTTCAACTTCGCTATTGCCTCCGATAATTTTTAAAATAAATTCATGTTTTTTGGAAAGTTTCCGTAGGGCCGGTATAAGCTGCTTCAAGCAAGGCAGTGTCGTATGGCTGCCGACCCAACCTATCAATAAACTATCAATTTCAGCTTTATTTGCCTTTGATTTAAATTTTTCTGTATCAATAGCTGTGGGGATAACTGTTATATCTGGATTATAAATACAGAGTTTTTCCTTCAAATAGTTATTACAAACTATAACATGGCTGCTTAGTCTCATATTTAGATAAAATTTTCCTGGAAATTTTAACCAGCGAAGCAAACTTTTTTGGGAAACAGGCAAGTATATAGCATCTTCAAAATCAAAAATAATGGATTTTCCCATAGCGCGGAATATCAGTTCAAGCAATGGAGGCCCAAACGGAAATGCTTCTATGTGGATAAAAATTATATCGTATTTAAGGGCCCGTATAATATCTCCGAACCTTTTAACAGAACTGATTAAAAAATATATGCATTTCTTAAACGTATTGCCTTTAGCATAAAGTATTCGGTAAAACTCTGTGGTGATAAACGGGCGCAGGCAGCAATGAATATCATGCTCCCGCAAAAAAGGCATGTATTGTTCTACCCTATATCGATTGCTGGGGCCTTCTGTTGGATACGGAACAATAAATAAAACTTTCATTTATTAAAGATGAAATTCCTTGATTTCATTAAGCCTATAGCTTCAGCTGCTGCCCTCTTACCATCAAGTATCGCGTCGTCCATCCATTGATATTCCCAGCTACCGTATCTTCCGGCCACTACTATATTATATTCTTTCAAAAATGCTTTAATATTTTCTACACTCGTTTTTCTGTTATGATCATAAATAACATATCCGTATTCTACGTCCCGGATATCTTCTAATTCAATCCTGTCTCTTGCATCAAGAATGTTTGCCCTGATAAGGTCGTTTATTACTTTTTTGGCAATGCTATCCTTTTCTATTTTAAAATCATTTGAATAAGAGATTTCCGCCGTGATAGAGCTTTTTCCCGAAGGAACCATGCGGGCGGAAAAATTTTTTAGAAAACTTATCCGGAAAAATATATACTCTGCTGAAGGATAATATATCCAGTGATTTTTATTTATATTATCCTTATCTATCCCGATGTTTACGCACAATATAGAATTGTATTTCAGTTTATTCACTGCCATCTTTATATTGTCCGGAATAGCCATTAAGCCAAGGAGTTCAGGCAGGGGAATAGTAGAAATAAGCACATTATATTTCACGGTAGCCCCATCTAAAAATGTGATTTCTTTTTTATTTATATCTATCGCGATTGCTTTTTTATTCAGGGTAACCTTTAAACCTTTTTTTAAAAAAGACTCAGGGAGAGCCGATATGCCGCCTTTTAAAGGATATCTAAACCTGGCATTTGGCCCGAACCCTTTTTTTTGGTCTGTTAATGCGCCGCGCACCACATCATTAATAGTCGGAATCGGAATCCTGGCATCCAGCCAGTCAATAGCCATATCCTTTGGCGATACCGTCCAAAATTTCCTGCTGTAAGGAATCATGAAATATTCTGCGATACCCTTACCAAACATAGCGTAAATCCATTCTTCATAATTCTCATAATGTAAATCTTTCTCGGCCCCCCTTTTATTGTAAGCATTGATAAACTCAATAAGGCATTCCTCTACGATTTCCATTGGTAAGCCAAAAGTATTTACTTGGAAAGGATACCTGGTTAGCTTATCAAATGAATATATCCATGCTGACCTTTCTTGTTCGTTCAACAATAATTTTAAGTCATGCTGGAGAAGATCTAATACATACTCATTTTTTGTGTGCAATACATGTATGCCCAGATCAAAGGTATACTCATTTACCTTCGGCGAAATGCAGTTACCACCTATCTGTCCTGTCTTTTCATAAATTTTCCCTCCGCCATGATAAGCAGCGCTTAATCCTGACAAACCAGCCCCTAAGATAACCATAGGCATAGAATTAAAATGACCCTAACTTTCTGTAACCCTTAAATAATTCTACAGGGTTTTTAATTAAAAATGGCGATTGAATAATATAATCAAATGTCCTGGTATGATGGTGGCACATGGGGCACTCTTTTGCTTTTATTTTTCTCCTTATTTCTTTTGCCTCTTTTGAAGCCCATATCCGGGAAAAAGGCTTCTCTATAATATTACCCATGGATTTATTCCAGGCGCAACAAGGGAAAATTTCCCCTTTTAACGATAAGATCAGCCCATTATAACCGCCCCCATAACAAGGGATGCGCATGAACTTTTTATTTCCTTTTAAAAACTCTTTTGAACATTCAAGATAAAATGGGTTGCTTCTAATACGGCTGAATGGCTCTTGCATAATTCGTAGAATCTTATCAATCATTTCAGCATACTTATTTGCGAAAATGCTATTTTCAGTAAATTTAGCCTTTAAGTGTGTATCGCCGTAATTTACAGAGCTTGCAGGATTGTATATTATAGAATCTACGCCCAGGACGCCGGCTAAATTAAGCATATCCTGCGGATCATGAATGCCATCCGAAACTATAGTGGAAGCTATAATAATTCTTGTTTTAGCGGCATTTTCGGCGCGCGCTTTGATCAATAACCTGATTCCGTCAGTGGTTTTTTGGAATGCGCCCTCTATGCCTCTTATCATATCATGCTGCTCTATATTTGGCGCGTCTATCGATATGTAAATAGTATCTAAATTTCTGATTATAAAATCGGAATTTTTGCTTGTAATTAAAGTTCCGTTAGTAACCATCATGGTTGATAATCCGCGCCCTTTTGCATCGGAAAGAAGATTATAAATTTCATTATTTAATAATGGCTCCCCACCTGTAAATTGCACGCGTTTTATTCCGCAACTAGCGGTATCATTAAAAAATTTATTATATACTTCTCTAGAAAGAGGCGGGCTGCTTTTATTATCTTTCCAAAAATCACACATCTGGCATTTTAAATTACAGATATTAGAGATAATAATAGAAATTGTATCGGGCATAAACAAAGGACGCCCTATATAATAGGAAGATAAAAATTTAAGATACCTGCCCACCAAAGCAAAATTCATGCCTGGTTACTCCTTTTCCGTGGTTAACTCAGAAAGATATTCTTTTAACGCGTTATCCCAGGGCCGCATATTAATGCCCAGTAGTTTTAGTTTGAAATTATCCACGGCTTCTGATCTTGGCCTTGGCGCAGCTAATGGAAAAGCGGCAGAACTTATCGGCTTAACAACCAGGTCATTTTTTCCGAGAAATTCTACTATCTTGCAGGCGATATCATATCTGGATGCGCACCCCGTATTTGTTATATGATACAATCCGTAGCGCTTTGAATTTATAACTTCAATTATACACCGTGAAAAATCTTTGGTAAAAGTCGGGCAGCCAATTTTATCATTTACGACTCTTATTTCGTTTTTTGACTTTATTTGCTCAACAATTTTTGCGACAAATTTTTTATCCTTTTTGCCTCCCCCGATCATCCAGCCCGCTCTGAATATAAAATATTTTCTAAGAAGATTCTGAACAACCCTCTCACCTTCATATTTTGCCTTAGCGTATACACTTATAGGATTTGGCTGGTCAAACTCATTATAAGGCTCAGGCTTTCTACCATCAAAAACCCCGCAGGTGCTGATGTAAACCATCGGAATATCTAGCTCCTGGCAAATTAATGCCATATTCTCGGTTCCGATTGTATTAGTCATATATGCATGGTCAACCTCTATCTCGCATTTATCGACATCCGTCTCTGCCGCCAAATGAAACACTATATCCGGCCTTATTTCGGCCACATACCTCCTGGTGTTTAATAACTCTCGGATATCAAGAAACCTTATCTGAGAACTAGACACGTTAATATCTGTCATTAATACATCATGTCCTTTTTCTGATAATAAAGGACACAATGCGCTTCCCAGCATTCCATTGGCACCGGTAACAAAACACTTCATATTCGTTGCCTCCTTATAGGCACTATTTAATGCTTTTAGTATTAACTGCTTAGTAACCTTTGATAAAGGCTAAAGTACCTTTCTGTTCCCATCTCAAGGCAAAAATATTTTTTTGCTGCCAACCTGCATTTATCACGTAATGTTTCCCCTTTAGATAATAGCTCCAACATCTCTCGAGTCACTCTCGCGTATTCCTCGGGAGAAAACTCCTTGATGACTACCCCGACCCTTTCCCTTAAAACAATCTCATCGCAATCTCCGAAGCCAGCGTTAATAATAACAAGTAAACCGCAGGCAAGGGATTCTCCGAATTTAA
>ERZ1292645.739-Hain-H14-02um-R2-739-length-10737-cov-7_pt1 | contig 10737 bp, 18 predicted proteins | sample MGYA00564401_ERZ1292645 | MGnify/ENA primary metagenome ERZ1292645 (study PRJEB36523, sample SAMEA6512644) | groundwater metagenome | collected 2019-01-09 | study: AquaDiva: Metagenomics assemblies of 32 groundwater samples | reverse complement strand
CTGAGAAGCTCGACGAATACAAGAACGCTATCGAATGGATGAGTGGTTCCCCGTCATTCGCTCCAGATGCAGAGGCCCACGATGGGTGGGTCAAGATACGGGACAGTCTACTCCGATGGCCCAACGCCATCGCCAAAGCCAGCCCCCAGGCCCCGTAGGGCCAGGGCAGGAGGTAACAACAATGGCTGTTCAAGGCAGTCATCCCAGTGCGTTCAAAGGCTACCGATTTGGGTTTTGCCCTCATTGCGAGTGCCGAGGGCTTTACAAAGGTAGGACCCGAAACCCAAAGGAACCGGTTCTCTTTGTGCGGTGCCGGTATTGTAGGTTCGAGCGATTCGGGACTGAGGCCTTTGACCCCAATCTGAAGTCTATTTAGCCCGCAGGCCCCATAGGGCCAGAGGAGGAAACTATGCCATCCAACATACGGCAGCTGGAGGTGTTCGAGGAGTTACTAGTAGCATGTAGCAACATGACCAGCCTGCTACAAGCAACTATCAGCAAGTATGTGGGTAACGGGACTATCTTGACCGACGCCGAATGGGACCTAGTTGTACAAGCCCATGCTGCCAAGGCCAAAGGAGTGAGCCTATTGACAACTGACTGATTGTGTGATATGATGTACTCTACTAAAACATCACAGTAGGAGGTTTACAATGCCTTGGAATCGTGAGGATTTCAAAGAAGGCGGCACCAAAGGTATCACCGAGTTCATCGGCGTGCTCGACGAGGTTGAGGATGAGGTGCCTGGCAAGTTCGACAAGCTCCAGGATGTCTATCACTTTTCGGCAGTGGAAATCACTCAGTCCGAAGAAGATGTCACCCTGGAAAATGACGAACTAATCACCTACACCACCCACTCTCGCCGCAAGAACAGCACCAGCGGTAAGCTGGCTGAACTGTGGATGGACTTCTGTGACGCCCAGCGCCTCGATTCCCCACCCGACTCTCTGTACGGTATGCCTATCCGCTATAAGCGGGAGACCTTCGACTTCGGCCCGGACATGAACCCCGGTTCTGGTTTCGTGCCTGTCGAAATCTGCGACACCCCGAAGCCCAGCAAAAAGGTCAGGGGCGCTGCACAAGTCACCCACTCTGGCCGCAATGGCGGAAATGGCAAGCGGGCCACCCCCCCAGAAGATGCCCCCCCCGAACTGAATGATAAGCTGGTGGCGCTGGCCGTGGCAACCGCCGGTGAGGACGGGGCAACCCGTGACCTGCTGCGCCGAGAACTAACCAAACGGGCCAGTGACCGTGCCAGCATCGTGGCACTGGGGAGCATCGATACCTTCCTAACCCTGCTGGTCGAGTCGGGTGACCTCACTGAGGATGACGGTGTTTATACCGCAGTGAACCCGGGCTTACCATTCTAGTAGATACTGGGGGCCGTTACAGTCGGTTTGAAACTGGTGAAAGTCCGTACCCCCCCAAGAGCTAATAAAGGAGACACCATGTACTACTACAAGGAGCTAACCATTGGCCCCATTTCGGTTGAGTTGGGCGTACACACTAATCAGTTCCGTGTGGGTGTGGGTGTGTACTGCCGGAGGGATTACAAGGAGATTTGCGTAAACATTGGCCCGTTCCTGCTGGCTGTGTACGTGGGGTAGTATGCAATCTGTAGAGGAAAGGTTCTGGGCTAAGGTGGACAAGACAGACACCTGCTGGCTGTGGGTGGGAGCTACAACTACCGCAGGGTATGGTCGGTTTACTATAACGCTTGGATACCGCAAGCCTCAAAGCTTCGTCCAGGCCCACCGCTTCAGCTACGAACTTCTGATAGGCCCCATCCCCGCCGGGCTGACGATAGACCATCTATGCCGCACCCCAGCCTGTGTCCGCCCAGACCACCTGGAGCCGGTGACGATGCGAGAGAACATACTGCGTGGCAACAGTGTCGCAGCAGCTAATGCTGCCAAGACTCACTGCCCTCAGGGTCATCCGTATGATGAGTACAATACCTATCCAGGGCATAACCACCACAGAATGTGTGTGTCTTGCACCAGGCTGCGTAGCACCATGAGGAGCCGCCGAAAGGTTAGTATGACAGTCAAAGGAGTAGGTCAGTGAAATGTTATGAGAACACCGCTATAGCAAACTGGGCAATTCAGGAAGTGCAAGCTCGGATGGCCGAGCGCCACGGTGACCGGACCGGCGCACTACACGCATCCGAGATATTCCAGTGCCACCGCAAGACCTACTTCCAGCGCACCATCGGTGTGCCCCCCCTAACCCCCGACACCATTCTGCGGTTCGCTGTGGGGCAAGCCGTCCAGGAGTTCTTCTTCGGTCCAGAAGCGAATGGTGTCGAAGTGGGGGGCATCATCCTATCCGCCGACCGGCTGGTCAAGGGGCAGGTGCTAGAGTTCAAAACCACCCGCCAATCCTATGAGGCCCTACCCAAGGACAAATACGGCAAGGGTATCCGGGGTGCTGATAAAGTCAAGTTCAACCCCGCCACCAACGAATACGCCCAGGAGTGGATAACCCGCTGCCGGGCGTACTGTGCCGCACACAACGTAGACAAGGCGCATGTTGTGGTGTTCTTCCTATTCCAGTCCCTCATGTCGGCATGGACCTTGGAGTTCACCGACGAAGAATTGGCGGCTAGCCGAGCAGACATAGAGAGTCGGCGGAATTTCCTTACCATAGCCCTATCAACCGGAATTGCGCCATCTGTAACTACGAGGGTGGCGGCTTGGGAGTGCAAATCCTGTCCGTACCTGGTAACCCATTGTTTAGCTGAGTTGCGGGCCGCTAATCTGGATGTTGAAGTAGAGGAATAATATGCCCCCCACAATGAGTACCGCAGACATCAGAGCAGGTGATGCTCTTGATTTACTAACCACCCGTGAAGTAATCCTCGCAGTCGGTGGCCCCAACACCGGCAAGTCCTACTCAGTAGCTAAGCTGGTACAGGATGGTCAGACACAGGGTTTCAACGTGGTGGTCATAGACCGTGACCGTGGTTTAGCTAAGGCCATCAAGGAAGTATGTGGCACCCTACCGGAGAACCTAGAATACTTCCTAGCTACAACCTGGGCTAGAGTTGATGATGGTGTGCGATACGCTTTCGGCACGCTTGGCCCGGGCGACTGGCTCGTATTTGAAATGCTCAACTCACTCTGGGATTTTGCACAAACCGAGTATTCCCGCCGGGTATACGGCTCTCTGACCGAACACCAGATGGCGCTTCGGGCCGACGCCCAGCAGCTTATCAACAGCCAGGGCCTCGACCTCCGCTCAGACAACAAGGGCAAGCGGCAGGAGGCTCAGGCTGTCGTATCTCGCAAGATGGCGTACAGTGGCATGGAGGGGCGCACGGATTGGAGCGTCATCAAGCGAATGCATAACGATGATGTAATCTATAAAGCCATTATCGAAGGCAGCTTCAACATCTTATCCACCACGTCCCTCAGCAGCATCAGTGACGATGAGAAGGTTGACCCCAAGTGGGAAATCTTCGGCAAATCATCCGTCCGGCCAGATGGCGAAAAAAGTATAACCCATCGTCACGACACAATCATCCTCCTCACCCGTCGGGCTAAGGATGGTAGATATTTCTGGCGTACAAAACAGGTAGGAGGTGCAGGCAAGGATAGGGGCGGTCGTCCTCTATTCCAGGATATTGACCACACCGATGTGGGCTTAGTGGCCTCGTATCTACAGACCATAGAGGAAAGTCGGAAGGGGGAAGCATAGATGCTGTTAGCTCTGACTCTGGTAACCTCGGCCCTCACCATACTAGCCATGTATGCCTTGGCCCACAAGAAACGGTTGGGCTGGCATGTGTCGTTGCTGAATCAACCCCTATGGTTTATGGTTATTTTCATGACTCACGCCTGGGGGTTGTTGATACTGCAAGCGTTCATGGTTTTAATCGCTATCCACGGTCTGCGCAACTGGGGCAAAGCTAGTAAATGTGCAGTAACCCAGTTTGTGGATGTGACGAACCATGCTGTCTTGTGACTCCCGTGAGCCGGACGTTATCATTGCTGGGCTACGAGCCACTGGTGTGCCTATTACTAGGGAGCAGCGGGCAGTGGGGGACTACGCTTTCGACGACCAAGACGGCTTGCCGTGCCTCATCACCCGCAAAGCCGCCGACCTGGGTGACTCTCTCTTTAGCGGCCACTTTGGGGAGGAGATTCAGCACTGCATAACGTTCCTCAAATCATCGGGTGGGGGGCATCTATGGTGGCTCCAAGAAGGCGCTTGGCGGGCTAGTCAAGATGGGTCCCTCAAAGGTATCAGTCACACATGCCCCCCCAGCAACAGACACAGTACCGGCGTAGACAAAACCCATGATGCGATATATACCCTCATACCCAACCTACAAATATCCCTCCAGGCGGGGGGCGTATATTACATCACCACAGCGTCACTATGGGAATCCACTACAACAATAGCGGCGCTCTACCACCGAGGCAAGGCAGGCTGGCCTACCGGCTTGCCGCTGAGAATGGACCGGCCCACTTTACACTGGCACCGTGACGACGAATGGAGGCATACGGCCAGACTTATGGCCCTCTGGCCTCGTCTATCAGAACGCCTAGCCGCCGACCTGCTGGCGCAGCATGGTAGTATAGTCAATATCATAAAAGCGGTGGAGAACAACACATTAACGTGCCCCGGTATTGGCACTAAGATGCTGGCAAGTCTCAAGAGCGTTGTGTTGTAACTGAGTTACTAGAACAAAAGGAGGCACCCATGACCAAATATAGTGATGGCAGCGTGTATGACCATACCAAGGAACCCTATTCATCCACCAAGATAATAGACACCACCACAGAATCTTCTACCCCCCATGTGGAAATCGACATCACCGGCACCCAGGTTAAGCCCATCCCCAACTGGCAGGAACGAGTTGAGGAGTTGTGCAATCCAGTCAACTTTGGGTGCGAAATTTGGTATATAGATTATAATCTCCTATCGACTAACGAGCAGAATCGCTTACAACGTAAGCTCTGGCTCGTACAGCGGTACGCTCGTATAATGGCGGCGGGGATGCTGAAGGGCGTTTTAAAGTACCCCACTGATGAGTATGCGCTGGAACAGTGGTTCGCCCATTTGGTGGGTGAGGGTGCCGACAAATCCAACTACGACATACTCGCCCTAGATGCTTTTGAGAGGAGCCGCTAATGCATAAACACAAATACGGTTTAGATGGTTTCTATACCTCAGCCATGATAGCAGAGGACGCACAAAGAACGGCAGTTCTTGGTCCGCTACAGCCGATGTGGGACGCCTGGACCCCCGCACAGAAGCAGGTTAGTGGTAAACGATTTACCCAATTCGTAAATATCATGGGCGTGCAGTTTGATGAAGCAGAATCCCATCTAACCAATGGTGAAGATGACAGGGCAGCTAATGAGATAGTAGATTGTATCTCTATTGCTCTTAATTGGCTGCGCTGCTTGGGGTATACTCAGCCGGAGGAAGTGGCCGAGCTACTGCGGCGGCGGGCTGCTACCCGATATGAGGGGCAGACTCAGGCCATACTCGACAAATACAATAAATATCATGGCTGCTAGTCTGCAAGCACTAGCTGTGGAAGTACGCTCCTGCCGTTTGTGTGCGTTGCGCCGCAACTGCAAGCGTCCTATCCCTGGTATAGGCAAGCCAACGGCCCGCATCCTGTTTGTTGGCCAAGCTCCTGGATGGGAAGAAGATCGTGACGGTGTGCCCTGGGTAGGTCAGGCCGGGCAGTTTCTCAGTGCCGTGCTTGGCGCTGTGGGTATCCCGTCCGCCGACATATATCTCACAAACCTGGTCAAGTGCTACCCAGGCAAGAAGCGGGGGGGCGACGCAGAGCCGCCCCCTTATGCTATAGATGCTTGCGCTGTCCATTTGCAAGCTGAGTATGAGTTGCTCAAGCCGGTGCTGGTGGTGGCTGTCGGCGGCGTGGCTATGAAAGCCCTCGGTGTCAAGGGCGGGGGCGTCAACCTCAATTCTGGCCGCATCTTCCAGACCGCTGAGTGGGGGCCAGTTCTAGTTGTCAGGCACCCAGCCGGTATCATGCGTCGCCCCGCCGATGCCCCAGCATTTACCACACAATTCTACGCTATAGATACGGCTATGGCTGGCCCACTCCAGCCCCCGCCGTTTACGGGGGGTAGCTAAGTGGAAACACACTACGTGGGAGTCGATAGCGAATCCGAAGATGGCCATATATGGTGTGTGGGTATGGCGGACAACACTATACGCACAGCTACCAGGGACTGGCGACCTATGGTGGCCCGGATTCAGGAGTCAGGAGCAACCCCGGTGTTCCATCATGCCAAATGGGACTTGGCAGAGTTCCACAAAGAGGGTGTAGAGTGGCCCGACTTTGAAGATACGATTTTAAAAGCGCATTTATTGGGTCATCATCCACTTGGACTAAAAGCTTTGATGCCTATATTTACCGGGGTGGAGCAGGCAGCGTTCAAAGACGTGGTTGGCACAGGCAAGAAAGCCGTGCTTATGGACACCATTGCCAGTAGGGTGTGGGATTACTGCTCCTTAGACGCATGGGGGGCATTTAAACTTAACGAGCGGTTCACTATGCCCCCCCGGTTGCAACCGCTGTATGAGCAAGAGAAACAGATTACCCGCATCCTGATGGATATGGAAGCGGCGGGGCTACCACTTGACCAGGACAAGCTCCGTACTGGGCGGCGGCTGGTACTCAAGCGTATGGCCCAGTTGGAGGAGCAGTTGCGGTCGGTGGGTATTGAGGAATTAACTAAAGCCACTGCCATCGGCCAACGGTTTTGGAAAGGCAAGCCGAAGAAGGTAACCACCAAGAGCGGCGAGTTATCCACAGCCGCAGCGGTGCTGCTGGCAAATGCTACTGTAGAGCAGCAGCCGTGGGTGCAAGCATTTATTGAGTGGCGGCAGCTTTCCCACTTCGAGGGCACTTACCTGGCGGCGTGGAAAGGCCAGGATACGCTGCACCCATCGTTGAATCAGACCGGGACCATGACCTGGCGCTTTAGCTCGTCCGACCCCAACTTGCAGAATATACCCAAGTCTAAGCTGGTGTCACTGTATAATCTGTTTGTGGCCCCCGAAGGGCAGGTGTTCGTCAGTGCCGACTACTCACAGCTCCAACTGCGAATCCTGGCTAATCTAACGGGCGACGCCACCATGCGGGGGGCATACCACAGTGGGCGTGACCTTCATCAGGAGACCCATGATATTCTTACCCAGACGGGTCTATTTACCCGCTTAGGTATAGACCACCACGACCAGCAGCGGACTATTGCGAAGAACACCAACTTTGGCATTGCGTTTGGGCAGACTGCCTACGGCTTGGCTCCAAGGATACAAGTTACACAGGACGAGGCCCAGGAGTTTATCGATGCGTTCTACGCTGCATACCCAACGGCAAAGCCCTGGCAGCAGGCGCAGATTTCGTTTGCTGAAGAGCACGGCTATGTTGAGACGTTTAAGGGTCGCCCTCTATATGTGCCTTGCATCCTGGCCGAGCGGGGTAAGCTGCGGTATCACGGGGAAAAGCAGGCAATGTGCGATCCCATACAGGGCGGCGAAGCTGAGATCGTAAAAGATGGGATGCTCCGGGCATCACAGTACCTGCGGTTCCAGGTCCACGATGAGTTGCTGTATCTTGTGCCGGAGAATGAGGCCAAGGAGTATGCTCACTTCCTGGATGAGACCCTGACTGACCGGCGGCACGATGTCCCCTATACTGTGAAGGTGAGCACCGGCAAGACGTGGGGGGCAATTAAGTCTCTCGACGATCTATGGGACGAAACCCTTGACACAGACCCCGAGGAGTAGTATAATGTAATTGCCTTTGGTAGGAGTTGGCTCAAGGGGATGGCCCATGACCTACCCCCTTGGGCCAGCCCATTTATAAGGAGATTTAGGGGAGTGCTGATGGTCAGACATTGGTTCTGGTACTGGCCTAGTGAGTGCCCAGGGGGGTGGTTGCGGTGGGTGTGGTGGGGGGCAGGTGATGGGACCGTACGACTCCTGGGCCTAGAGCATCATCCGTAATATGGGGGCGAGTAGAAATGAGATATGTCCTAACCGACCACGATAGGGCCAGGAGTCAGGCCATCCGAAAATGCTCCACTGACGGCTGTTGGCACCGCCCGTTGAAAGGGTATTTTCGCTGCCCACATTGCATTGCAGGGCCAAGTCCCGTGGTATGTGACATAATCCTCCCACAGTATCGTGGACCAATTGAACGGGCTATTACTCAATTGGCGAGAGCAGACTAATGGAAATAACCGCTTGTGTGCCGGACACTCGTAAGGCCCTGACCCTACCCTGGCAAGAGACCCTGGTGCTACCCATTGGGGATGTACAGTTGGGCGCACAGGGTGTAGCCTATGAGCGGCTTCAACGGCATATCGCATGGGGCCTGGAACAGGGTGCCTACTTTTTAGGGATGGGTGATTACTGCGATGTTATGTCACCTAGCAACCGTGCGGCTTGGCGCTCCGTCAAGCGGTACGACTCCGTGACCCAGGCTATGGCCGAGAAAGCGCATGAGCACGTTGCCGAGTTTCTGTACCTTGTGGATGGCACCCAAGGCCGGTGGCTGGGTATGCTGGAAGGGCACCATTACTTTGACTTTGAGGACGGCACCACCAGCGACACCCGCATCTGCCAGGCTCTCAAAGCGCCCTTCCTGGGCACCTGTGCCGCCATCATCCTCCGCTTTAAGCCGGAGCATAGCACCCGCACTCTGCGTTGCGTCATATGGGCGCACCACGGGGTGGGTTCCGGTAAGAAGCAGGCTGCCCCCCTGAACGTCCTAGAAGATGTCGTGGGCTGGTTCGAGGCCGACTTCTACCTGATGGGCCATCAAACTAAAAAGCCATCTGCTCCGAAGCCACGCCTCTACGTGACCGACCGCCCGCCGTACACCGTTGTAGCCAAGAAGAAGTACCTGGTGGGCACCGGCGGATTCTATGAGGGGTATCTTGTGGGATCGAAGGACCCCACCAACAGCCGGGCACAGGGTGGATATGTTGAGCAGAAGCTGCTCACCCCCGTTGCGATGGGTGGCGTCGTCCTCAAAATCCGCCCTGTTTACGGTGGCGGTAAAAACGGAGATAGGCTCGACCTGAATGTGGAGAACTGACATGCGAACATTAGTGTCAATACTTATAGCTTTGGGTTTAGCAATTACCATATTAGGTGTGTACCAGATATTTGGTAGGCTCCAACCCCCCACCTGCATATCCGGTGTCTTTGGTAGCCAATACCCTGATGGGGTGATAGCCATAGACAATATTCTGCTGTGCGGGCGTGACCTAGAGTTGCGTTATTAAAATACTCAGCTATGGGGGCTTTAATAGCTGGGGGCTTGACAAACCCATAAAAGTGTGATACAATAGATATTGCTGTGGGTTGAAAGAGTGGTGCGGTTTAGCACTCCTGGCCCCAGTCGCCACAGCGAAGTCGTGACGGGCGAGACATCGTCAGTATAGGTAAAGCCTGAAAAGGCAAAGCCGAAAGACAGACCTAATCAGTCGAGGGAGCTAGCGCCTTTAGCTGTGGTGTATATAACACCCTCCGCTTTGTGAGTGGGGGGTCTGAACAAAATCCCTCCCCTTAGCCGGGTTAAGGGGCGTGGGGGGCATACGCAGGCGGGCGGTTCTTTGTACAGACATCGCCCGCTTTGCAATTCAGGAGGGTTGTATGAGCAAGTGTGTATGCACACACCGTCGGCGTGACCACGAGGGGGAGTTACCACAGCCATGTTGGGTAGTGGACTGCGCCTGTTTAGGCTTCTATGATGTAGAGCTACTCCCAGTATCCACCATCCCCGCTTATACGGAACCACCACGCTTACCCTGGTTGGACGAAATCGCAGTTTGGGAGAATACCATGAGTAACAAAACGAAACCTTGTTTGTGCGGGCATTCTATATACGATCACGTTGCGTGGGCAGAAGCGTGCTACACCTGTGACTGCCTCTGGTATACCCCAATGGATGACTTCGATGACCTAGAGGACGAGGAAACTTGGTTCTTGGATGAGGACGAGGAGGATGAGGCCTTCTGCGACTACATCGAGGGCAACCACGACGAGGACTACGAGAATTCTCTATCGGGTGACGACGACGACTTAGGGTAAGGTGATTCCCAACCAGGTCCCGGTTACCGCTCCTAGTATAAGGGCGGGCCACAGCCGCCGGTCCCGGCATACAGAAACACCAGTTACCCAGAACAGCATCAGAACGGCGGATAGAGGCAGAGCGGTAAGGGACTGCTCGGCAAATGACCTGGTGCCCCAAACACCCAAGCAATCCCACACCAAGGCCAGCGCAAACGCTGCCAGATGTGCTTTAACCTGGTGCATAAAGGCGGCTCCGTAGTCATCATCACCTCGGAGGAGTTATGGGCTTCTGTCCAAATTGTAGGCGTCGTCTAAAATACGTGGGACGTGCCGGTTGGGTTGAAACATGGGTCTGTCCTACATGTAACACTAAGTATCAGCTACCCACTGAAGCAATAGGTCTTGGGACAGTCACTAAGGCCGCTGATCCCGTATCAGAATCAGTAACTCCCCCGTCACCCGAGCCGATTCCTGGGCAGCAGCTACCGCTTCTTTAACGGCGTCCTTAATCAACAGAAGCGCAGCCGTGTTGTGGGCCATGTGGTTGGTCACAAGGTCCTGTAGGAACGCCTGCTGACGCCTAGCCGACCATATCAGAAAGCCCACCAAGGGGGGGGGGGGGGGGGGGGGGGGGGGGGGGGGGGGGGGGGGGGGGGGGGG
>ERZ1292645.738-Hain-H14-02um-R2-738-length-10741-cov-8_pt1 | contig 10741 bp, 8 predicted proteins | sample MGYA00564401_ERZ1292645 | MGnify/ENA primary metagenome ERZ1292645 (study PRJEB36523, sample SAMEA6512644) | groundwater metagenome | collected 2019-01-09 | study: AquaDiva: Metagenomics assemblies of 32 groundwater samples | reverse complement strand
CAGCAGGATTGATGCTCTTAAATGTTTTTCTATCCGCTCCATCTGTCCATTTGCCATCAATAAAATTCTTAACCTTTTCAGTCATATAGTCCTCCCTTTCTTTAGCCCGCAGCCTTCAGCCTGATATTTTTGCGTTAAAGTATAGCAGATGAAATTTGCGCTGACAAGGACATTTTACAGTTCTTTCCCTTGACTACCAATAGCAAATTGAGATAATGTAACTTTTTAAAATTTTACAGGAAAAGGATTATTTAAATGGCAGAAAGGATTGGAGAGACAGAGCAGAGGAGAAATAAATTAGAAGAGCTTAAGCGGATGGGGATAGACCCATACCCTAATGATTTTGCGGTAAAAGATACCACAAAAGAGATAATAGACCGCTGCGGTAGTTTGGACAAAGAAACCCTTGAAGCCAGGAATGAGACAGTTAGACTTGCAGGCAGGATAATGGCATTCAGGGATTTTGGCAAGGCCTCTTTTCTGCATATTCAGGACAGGACGGGCAGAATTCAGGTATATATTAGAAAGGATTTGATCGGCGAGGATGCCTATAAAATCTTTAGAAATTTTGATATCGGAGATATTGTCGGCGTGGAAGGAAGCGTCTTTCGCACCAAAACTAATGAACTCACCATAGAGGCAAAATATATAAGACTTTTGGCAAAATCGTTTTTGCCTTTGCCTGAAAAGTGGCACGGCCTTACGGATGTGGAGATCCGCTACCGTCAGCGCTATCTCGACCTGATAACAAATCCAGAAGTTAAAGATGTCTTTATAAAAAGGACAAGGATAATCCAACTCATAAGAGATTTTCTCGGTAAAAGGGATTTCATAGAAGTAGAGACGCCAATGATGCAGTCAATCCCGGGCGGCGCAGCCGCCCGGCCTTTTAAGACCCATCACAATGCCCTTGATATAGATTTGTTTTTGAGGATTGCCCCTGAGCTTTATCTTAAGAGGCTTGTCATAGGCGGATTTGAAAGGGTTTATGAGATAAACAGGAATTTCAGAAATGAGGGCATATCAACGCAGCACAACCCTGAATTCACAATGCTTGAGTTTTATCAGGCATATGCAACCTTTGAGGATTTGATGAACCTGACAGAGGAGATGATCAGTTCCATTGCAAAGGATCTCCTTGGGACGTTCAAGATAGAATATCAGGGTCAGATCATTGACTTAACCCCGCCGTGGCAGAGGATTACTGTAAAGGATGCGATACTTAAATACAGCAATGCGGATGAAGGGATATTTACTGACAAGAAAAAGGCCTTTGAATTTGCAAAAAAGCTTCGCCTTGATATGCCGGAGGCATTCAGCCACGGTAAGATTCTCTTAGAGATATTTGAAGAGGTTGCTGAACCTAAATTCATCCAGCCGACATTTGTTACGCATTATCCTCTGGAGGTTTCGCCGCTTTCCAGAAAGAATGACAAAGACCCTGCAATTGTTGACAGGTTTGAACTTTTGGTCTGCGGCAGAGAAATTGCCAACGCATTCTCTGAGCTTAATGACCCAATAGACCAGAGGGAAAGGTTTGTCCAGCAGGCTAAGGAAAAGGATGCAGGCGACACAGAGGCGCATCTGATGGATGAGGATTTTGTCAGGGCACTTGAATACGGCATGCCCCCTACAGCAGGCGAGGGCATTGGCATTGACAGGCTTGTAATGCTCTTTACAAATTCTGCGTCCATAAGAGATGTGATATTATTTCCACAGTTAAGGCCTGAGAGGCAGATAGAATAATGGCAGGTTATGAACTTTTTATAGGTCTTAGATACCTCAAGGCAAAGCGCAAACAGACATTTGTCTCAATCGTAACCTTTATATCAATATTGGGCGTTATGGTTGGGGTAACTGCCCTTATTGTTGTTCTGTCTGTAATGACAGGATTTGAAGAGGATTTGAGGAACAAGATACTTGGTGTGAATGCGCATCTGGTGGTGATGGAACTGGGCAGGGGCATGAAGGACTATAAAGAGGTGGAGGAAAAGGCAAAAAAGGTTGAAGGTGTTGTCGGCGCAACACCCTTTATATATAATCAGGCAATGCTTTCAACGGAAAACGGGGTTATGGGCGCTGTAGTGAGGGGGCTGGATGTTGACAGTGTCGGCGAGGTAATAGTCCTGCCCGGAAAGATAAGGCAGGGCAGCATGGATGGCCTCAGGAATTCTTTGCAGGATAAATATTCCCCTAACTCTTCCATGCCCGGGATAGTTGTAGGCAGGGAACTTTCCAGAAACCTGGGTATTACAGTCGGCGATGAGGTGAATGTAATATCTTCGTCCGGCACAATGACAGCGGCTGGTCCTGTGCCAAGGATTGCAAGATTTAAGGTATCCGGAATCTTTGAGTTTGGCATGTATGAGTATGATTCATCTATGGCATTCATTTCTCTTGAGAGCGCCAATAGATTCTTCAGGATGGGGGATATGGTTACAGGGATAGAGGTTAAGATAAAAGATATCTATCAGGCAGAGAAGATAAGCAAAGATATACAGAATGCCCTTGGAGGGTTTTATTACATAAGGACATGGATGGACATGAACAAGAATCTGTTTTCAGCGCTAAAGCTGGAAAAGGCGGCGATGTTTATAATACTTATATTAATTGTCATAGTCGCCGCGCTTAATATTATATCTACCCTTATCATGGTGGTTATGGAAAAGGGGAAGGATATAGCGATACTTAAATCCATGGGCGCTACTGCAAACGGGATAATGCGGATATTTATGATAGAAGGACTGATAATAGGGATTAGCGGCACTGCTGGTGGCGTGGCGCTGGGGGTTGCCGCGGCCCTTAATCTGGAAAAGATTGTTGGGATTGTGGAAAGGCTTTTTGGTTTTAAGGTTCTCCGTCCTGATGTGTATTATATAGATAAACTTCCTTCAAAGGTGGACCCTTATGTTGTGCTGATAATAGCATCGGCGGCAATTATTATAAGCTTTCTGGCAACAATCTATCCCTCATGGCGGGCATCCAGGCTGGACCCGGTTGAGGCGCTGCGGTATGAATGAAGGGAGGGAGTTATGGCTATAGACGAGAGATCAGTGTCTGCTGTTAAAGATAAGGCAGAAGGTTATTTCTCCAAAGGCAAATTAAAGGAGGCCGTTGAGACATACGAGACCATAAGGTCATATTCCGGCAAGGATCCTAAGATTGTCCTGCGGCTTGGGGATATTTACAGAAAGTTGGGTAAAAACAGCGAGGCAGTAGATGTCTATAAACTGGCCATAAATGTATTTATCACACAGGGGTTTGTTACCAAGGCGATAGGTGTATGCAAGATTATAATGGATATAGACCCGTCCCAGACGGGTGTGCAGAAAAAGATAGCAGAGTTGTATACACAAAAAGGGATTGTAGGTGAGGGACAGGCCGAGACATCAAAGCCCCAGCCTCCCCCTGTCCCCCTCATAGAGGGGGATAAAGGGGGGGGCTGGGGCAGGCCTGCTGCCGGCCAGCCGTCTTCTACAGAGAGTCCTGCGAAGGCTGCAGAAGAACAGCCTGTCAAGTTTCCCAGAACCCCGCTTTTTTCAGACCTGACAAGAGACGAGCTGTTTGCGGTAATCGGCAAGGTCAAACATCAAATAATCTCTCCAGGGGTGTTTGTCTTTCAGGAAGGCGACAGAGGCGATTCTATCTATATAGTTGTAAGCGGAGAATTGGATATAATTGTTAGGGATAAGAAAGGCAATAACGTTGTGCTGGCCACGTTGAAGGAGGGTGATTTTTTTGGCGAGTTTGGTTTCTTTTCAAATGCAAGAAGAGAGGCGTCAGTAAGGGCAACAACGCCGGCGAGCATCCTTGAGATTGTTAAAAGCGACATAGATGATATTATTGCAAGGCATAAGAGGGTTGCAGAGGTGCTTTTCAATTTCTATAAAGAGAGGGTTGTTGACAGGCTCATGGCCATTTCTCCTATATTTGAGCCTTTAACCCCGGTTGACAGAAAGGCGATACTTGCAAGGCTATCCTCTGAAAAATTTGAACAGGGCGCAAATGTAGTTAATCAGGGAGAGATAGGGGATACAATGTATCTGATAAAGGAAGGAAATATCAAGGTATGGGTTGATGATCCTCAGAAAGGGAAGATAGTGATGGCAGTGCTTGAGGAAGGGGATTTCTTTGGCGAGATTGCTTTGGCCACATCAAAGCCGCGGGTTGCCAATTGTACGGCTGTTACAAATGTAGAGCTTGTTCTGTTTTCTCGGCCTATGATAAAAGATATTCTGGCTAAATATCCTGATATAAGGAAGGCGCTGGAAGATGTTATAAAGGCAAGGGTTGCGGATGTTATAAAGGCAAAAGGGCTTCAGTCTGCGGCGCTGATATAAGATACAAGTCACCAGTTGCAAGTCACAAGTTACCAGACTGGTGACCTGGTGTCTTGTGACCGGTGACCGAATTATACAGGTGATGATATTGGAACTGATAAAGGTAGTTGGATTGTATAAATCTTACGGCAATAAGACAAAGACAGTAGAGGTTCTTAAAGGCATTGACCTCTCTGTTTCAAAGGGCGAGATGATGGCTGTGGTTGGGGCATCAGGGGTCGGAAAGAGCACGCTTTTGCATATAATGGGCGCATTAGACAGGCCGACAAAGGGTGATGTATTTTATAAAGGCGAAAAAAATTTTGGCCAGACAGACAAGAGGCTTGCCATTTTTAGAAATAAAAATATAGGTTTTGTTTTTCAGTTTCATCACCTTCTTCCGGAATTTACCGCCCTTGAAAATGTAATGATGCCTGTTCTCATCGGGGGCGGCGACAGGAATTCAGCCAGGAAGATGGCAGAGGGCCTTCTTGCTGATGTTGGTTTGAAGGAGAGGTGGAGTCACAAGCCCGGCGAGTTGTCAGGCGGTGAGCAGCAGAGGGTTGCGATAGCAAGGGCGCTTATTCAATCGCCGGATGTGCTTCTCGCAGATGAGCCGACAGGGAATCTGGATACGCATACAGGAGACGATGTTTTTAATCTGCTTTTAAAATTAAATAATGAAAAGGGCATAACCATGGTTATTGTAACGCATAATGAGAGATTAGTCAGCAAGATGAAGAGAAATATCAGGATGCTGGACGGGAAGATATACGAAAATACCGCACAGTCAGAGGTGGGGCTTAGTGCGGTCTAAAAAGGCAGTGGTCGGTGGTCAGTGGTCAGCGGTCAGAAAAGGTCTGATGAGGTTGGTCCTGTTTTTGCTGGTCACTGTAGTTATTATATCCCCGGCACAGGCGTCTGAAACTGCGCCGGCAAATGGTCCGGTTGGAATTATCATCATGCCGTTTACAGTATATGGCAAAGGAGACCTTTCCGGTTTCAGAAGAGAGGTTCTTAATGCATTGGCGTCTAACATTGAGGAAGACGGTAAATTCAAAATTGCCGGCATAGAAAGGCTCAAAATACTTGTGCTTGAGGAAAAGATATATTCGTTTGACGAGGCGAGCGCCTCAAAGATTGGAAAAGATGAAGGCGCGGCATTTGTAATACTTGGCAGTATAACAAAAATTGATAAAGCTATAAGTCTTGATATAAGGCTATTGGATGTAATAGAGAATAGGCTAATTATCTCCTTATACGTGAAGGAAGAAAATGAAAAAGCAATCCTTGAATCTCTGAAGTCTTTTGCCGGGAAACTTGTGGAAAAAATGATTACGGCAGCGGGGACAGATTTGAAATCTGTCCCCGGACACACGGAAGTTAAAGACGTTGCAAGGTTAGGGATAATCAGCAATGTGATAATTACCGGCAATAAACGGGTTGACGAAGCGGCTGTAAAGACAAAGATAAAAAGCAAGGCAGGAGAGGCGCTTTCTCCTGATGATTTAAGGGACGACATAAAGACCATTTATGACATGGGCTTTTTTGAAGATGTAATGGCAGATATCAGAGATACAGGCAGGGGCATGGAACTGACCTTTATTGTAAAGGAAAGGCCGGTAATAAAAAAAGTTGTGATAAGCGGAAATAAAGAGATTAAAGACGAGAAGATAAACGGCGCTATAACAGTAAAGGAGAACACTATCCTTAACAGGACGCTCCTCACTGAAAATGCAGAAAAGATTAAGGCCCTTTACGCGGCTGAAGGTTTTTTTCTTGCAAATGTTGAACCTGTGGTAGAGAGGAAGGATGACGCAGCCGCAGAGGTTAAGTTTAATATAGAGGAAGGAGATAAGGTAAAGGTAAAGAGGATTACTATTATAGGCAGCAAGGCATATGATGAGGGTGAGATAAAGGATGTCATGGACACAAGCGAGGTTGGTTTCTTTTCTTTTCTGTCAAAATCAGGGATATTTGACGAGGCTGTGTTTCAAAACGACCTCAATAAGATAATGGCGCATTATTATGATAACGGCTACATCCATGCCGGCATAACAGACCATCTTGTGTCTTTAAGCAGTGATAAGAAATGGTTTTTTATTACCATAGCCCTTTCTGAAGGAGAACAATATAAGGTTGGGAAAATAGATATAAAGGGGGATATACTTACCACCAGGACACTATTGATGGAAAAGGTTAAGACAACCACCGGTGAGGTATTCAGCAGAAAGATATTAACCGGGGATATTTCCAGGTTGAGTGATATTTACGGCGACGAAGGCTATGCGAATGTTAATATCAATCCTGTTACCAACGTAGATGAAAAGGGAAAAAGGGCTGATATTACATTTGATATTCAGAAAGGGGAATTGGCATATATAGAGAAGATAAACATTTCCGGCAATGTCAACACCCGGGATAAAGTTATAAGGAGAGAGATTGAGCTGTCAGAGGGAATGCTTTTTTCATCAACAAATATGAAGAGGAGCAGGAACAACCTGAACAGATTGGGATATTTTGAGAGGGTGAGCATTGCGCCGCAGCCGGGAAGCGCTGAAAACAAAATGGTTCTGAATGTGGATGTAAAAGAGAGGCCGACCGGGCAAATCTCGGCAGGCATTGGTTACAGCTCGGTTGATAATATTATAGGCACTGCATCCATATCGCAGAGCAACTTTATCGGCACAGGGCTTAGACTTGACCTTTCAGGGACTATAAGCTCTAAAAGCTCGAGATACCAGCTTGGCTTCACCGAGCCGTGGCTTTTTGACAAACCCATTTCCGCAGGGTTTGATTTATTTAAGGTGAACAGGGAGTATCCTGATTTTACAAGAGGCAGTTATGGTTTTGATGTAAGGCTTGGTTTTCCGGTTTATGAAAGGGATGTCAGGGGATACCTGACCTATAAACTGGAAGAGGTGACAGTAAAAGATGTGTCGTCTTCTGCTGCGCAGTTGATAAAGGATCAAGTAGGGAAGAGTACTACAAGCAGCCTGAGCGGCGCCATTAAAAGGGATACCAGGGATGACGCATTTTTCCCGAATGAAGGTTCTGTAACATCTCTTTCTGTTGAATTTGCAGGCGGCCCCCTCGGAGGTGATAATAATTTTGTAAAATATATTGCCGAAGGCGCAAAATATTTTCCGCTGTTTTGGGATACCACATTCGTCACGCATGGTGTAATAGGATATATTCAGGGGTTTGGAGGCAAAGATATCCCTGTATATGAAAGGTTCTATCTTGGCGGAATAAATACCATAAGGGGTTTCAGGACAAGGAGCGTAGGCCCGCGGGATATTACAACAAATGATATTATAGGCGGCGATAAAGAGGTTTTTGCAAATCTGGAATATCTTTTCCCGTTGGTGCCAGAACAAAGAGTGAAGGGTCTCATATTCTTTGACGCAGGAAATGCCTATAACGGCGGCATAGACCTTGGTGATTTGAGGACATCTGCGGGCCTGGGGGTAAGGTGGTTTTCTCCTGTTGGGCCGCTCCGGCTTGAATGGGGCCGCAACCTGAACAGGAGAGAAGGAGAAAAGGCCACCCAGTGGGAATTTACAATAGGGACGGTGTTTTAAAAAGGATTACGCAGATTATAAAAAAACAGATTACGCAGATTTGATAATCGCAATTTCTTAATCTGTGTAATCATTTTTCAGAATCCGTGTAATCAATTCATTTAAAGGAGATAAAAATGAAAAAACTACAGATTGGTATTATGGCAATTATCGTTGCCGTCATATTTTCAGGCGCGGCAATGGCGGCAGAGTTGAAGATTGGTTATGTCAATCTTCAGAAGGCATTGAACGAGTGTTTGGCGGGAAAAGAGGCAGTTTTGGAACTTGAGGCAGAGACCAAGAAAAGGCAGGAGCAGATAGATGTAAAACAGGAAGATCTTAAAAAACTCAATGAGGAAATAGAAAAAAAGAAGACTGTATGGAGCGCGGATATGCAGGAACAGAAACAAAAGGAATTACAGGCCAGGATGCAGGAGTTTCAGAGATTTTATCTGCAATCAAATGACGACCTTAAAAGAAGGGAACAGGTGGAAAAGACCGAAATCATAAAAGGCCTGATAGAGATTGCCAAACCGTTAGCAAAGGAGAAGGGCTATACCTTTTTATTTGAGCTGCAGGGCCTGATATATGGCCCGCCTGAAGCAGACCTGACCAATGATCTCATAAAAGCCTACGATGTTGAATATAAGAAGGCTAAAAAGGAAAACAAGGGAAAAAAGTGACAAAGACTGAGATAAAAAAGACCCTGAGAGAGTTGGCCGGACTTGTTGGAGGCGATATTGCCGGAGATGAAAATACTATTATAAGCGGCGTGGCAAGTATAGACAGCGCAGCAGAAGGGGATATAACATTTATTGCCAGTCCTAAATATATTGCCGGTATTTCAGGCACAAAGGCCTCTGCAATTATTGCCTCACCTGACATAAAAGAACGGCATGGCAGTAATTTCCTTTATGTTAAAAACCCATATCTGGCCTTTGCAAAAACGCTGGCCATTTTTAATCCTCCGCCTTTGCCTTATCACGGCATTCATCCTAATGCGCGCATTCATCACACCGCTGAAATAGGTTTGTCTGTCTCAATATATCCGCATGTATATATAGATGGCGATGCTACTATAGGCGACAGGGCTGTGCTGTATCCAGGGGTTTATATCGGCAGAGGCGCAAGTATAGGCGATGACACAATATTGTATTCAAATGTGTCTGTAAGAGAAGGATGCCGCATAGGCAAACGGGTTATAATTCACTGCAACTCTGTTGTGGGAAGCGATGGTTTTGGTTTTGCAAAGGATGGCTCTAAATATCATAAGATACCGCAGGTGGGCATTGTAAGGATTGAGGATGATGTGGAGATCGGTGCATGTGTGACAATTGACAGGGCAACATTAGGAGAAACGGTTGTTGCCAGAGGAACGAAGATAGATAATTTAGCGCAGATAGCCCATAATGTTACAATCGGAGAGGATTCTGTCATTGTCGCGCAGGCGGGTATTGCAGGAAGCGCAAAGCTTGGCAACAGGGTGACCCTGGCCGGTCAGGTCGGCGTTGCGGGCCATATAGAGATAACAGATGATGTGGTCATCGGTTCACAATCAGGTGTTGCGCAGGATATTCCGGAGAAAGGTGTTTTCTCAGGCACACCTGCCATACCCCACATGGAATGGCTTAAGGCGCAGAACATATTTGCAAAGCTGCCTGAAATGCGTAAGAAGATACTGGAATTGGAGAAGAGGGTAAAGGAACTGGAAGAAGAGGAGAGGGGGCAGGGTTAGAGATTTGCGCCTGCTTTCTGAATCCATAGAGGGAGGTTTTTTTAAATGCCTAAACGAATAGTTCATACCATGGTAATTGTTATTTTTGCGTTTTTCTTTCTCATCTCCTCTTGTTTTGTCTTTGGAGAAGAAAAAAAGCCACAGCCTGACGATAAGCAGTTGATCCCCAGGGAGAAGACATTCAAAGAGCCGGTAACCGGCATGGAGTTCGTCCTTGCTAAAGGGGGTTGTTTTCAGATGGGAGACACATTCGGCGATGGAGATGGCGTTTTCTTTTTTTCAGATACCCATAGGGCTCAGATGGGGAGTACATTTGGCGATGGAAGCGCTGAGAAACCGGTCCATGAGGTATGTGTGAATGATTTTTACATAGGGAAATACGAAGTAACACAGAAACAGTGGCAAGATGTTATGGGAGACAACCCATCATATTTTAGAAACTGCGGCGACTGTCCTGTTGCAAACATAAGCTGGAATGATACTGAGGAATTTATAAATAAACTCAACCAAAAGAATGCGGGAGCAGGTTCCCCGAATGCGGGAACAGGTTTGAAACCTGCTCCCGCATTCGGGGCATTCCGTCTTCCCACAGAGGCGGAATGGGAATATGCGGCAAGAAGCGGCGGCAAGAATGAGAAATACGCCGGTGGGAATGATATAGACAGCATTGCATGGTATAGTTCAAATTCAGGCAGTAAAACACACCCGGTGGGACAAAAACAGCCAAATGGAATCGGCATATACGACATGAGCGGCAACGTCTGGGAATGGGTGCAGGACTGGTATGACGAGAACTATTATAAAAACAGCCCGAAAGACAACCCCAAGGGGGCAAATGGCAGCGCCTACCGGATTCTGCGCGGCGGTTCGTGGTTTTCCATCCCGCTGAATCTGAGGACAGCTAAGCGGTCCAGGCTTGAGCCTGCGGATCGGATCAGCGACCACGGATTTCGTTTGGCATTTCCCCTCAAGTAGTTATTTTCTTCGCTGATTCAAGTTTGCAACTTGAACCATAAATTATTTGGTTCAGATTACAAATTTGAACCGGCATAAAGGGGAAAAATGAGGAGGTTTTATGATTGACATCAAGGAGATTCTAAATACCCTTCCACATCGTTATCCGT
>ERZ1292645.736-Hain-H14-02um-R2-736-length-10749-cov-6_pt1 | contig 10749 bp, 10 predicted proteins | sample MGYA00564401_ERZ1292645 | MGnify/ENA primary metagenome ERZ1292645 (study PRJEB36523, sample SAMEA6512644) | groundwater metagenome | collected 2019-01-09 | study: AquaDiva: Metagenomics assemblies of 32 groundwater samples | reverse complement strand
ATCGGCGTTTATGTCTCTTATTAAGGACACGTTGTCGATTATCCGGTGATATCATCAAGTCTTCTGTTAAAAATGCATTGAGAAACTATATTAAAAGAAGGAGAGGTAGAATCTTTCATAATACTTGTTTGCGAAGAGGAATACCAATTAAGCGTAGAGCAGCCTTTTCTATAGTCAGCGGTAGTAACCATTCCTTCCCAATCAGCGACGGGAGGATTTCCTGCATAACAGTTGCCATCACCTACGGAATCCGTTCCAAAATGATGAATGTTATTATCAATGACACCGTTTTGTGCTTCTCCTTCGTACGCATATTCATCAAGTAATCTACCAAAACTATGTCCAAGTTCATGAAGGAAAATTGCTTTATTTTGAGCAAAACCTTGCTTGGTAACCACGGCTATTTCTCCACCACTACCACCGTAAACTGGAGAATTTACAAGCACGATCACTTGATCATAGGGGACACCTTTGGTATTTAATTGTTGCTTTACGACGGCGTTATTACAGGTTGCAAGCCTTGCTATCTGACTCGTAAAAGCACATTCTAAATCGACACTACTTTGTACCGTATGGAATTTTAAATCCTCAATGCGACTCTTAAAGGGTTCAGTTGTCGTGAAGATAGCTGTTGCTTTCGTAACTTCTGAACGAAAATCATTCATGTCTGTGAAATCATCTGAGATAAAAGCAATGTCTAGGGTTTTTGCAGAACTATTGGCAGCAACAGCAGCCACTTTTTTGATAAAAAGAGAACTGCTTTCCTTCTTTTCCTCTTGCTGAGGAGTCTGTTCTGAGAAAGACTCAAATTCAGGGGTGTTGTTGACGATCACTACATCCGTAATTGGTAGGGTAAAGAGACGTTTCCCTTGCGGATCAGTAATGTTAATCACCGTTGCTTTATCAATCCACAAGAGATTAACAACAATCGTTACTTCAGTAAAAGTATGGGAAGTTCCTTTTATTGTTCCATCCGGCTCAAAAGTTTCACGGATTTCATTTAGTTGGATACTAAAAGGAGTTTGAAAAAGCAGATTCCCTTGCTGGTCGTACATCCCCATGGTATAGAGGTCCGGATCATCAGGTATATCAGGAACATAGCCATTTTTTTGCGCTAGCTGAACTACATCAAATGCAGGATTACTATCTTTCTTATAGCGAAGTGTTACTTCCAAAATTTTATCAGCAGGGAGGATTTGCCCACGTTGTACTTGCTCGCTATATGTTTGCCAGGAAGGGGTCGGAGAAATACTCGTTGTTTTTGGAGATTCACTAGGTGATGTAGCAAATATGCCAAGTAAAAGAACGATGATAACTAAAAGAATACCAGTAGCAATAAAGATAAGTTTTTTTGATTTGGGTGAAAGTTGTGTTAGTGTGATCATAGTCTGTGATTATTTGTTAACAACCTGGTGCAAGCGGGCTAAAGACGATATCAAAGGCACGAAGCTTCTCAGCATTCTGTCTGTTAATAGAAAAGATTACCGGAAGGTTACAGATTGATTCTTCACTAAAGCCTTTACTCCTGAACCACGCAATTGTCTCATCTTTTGCGGTATTTATCTTCATTGTATGTATCTCTGCTTGAAATGCATCCTGTTTTGGGACATAGGATATAAAGACATAACTGCTTGTATGCAATGGATTTGTCTCTTTGCTGAGTGCTTCTTTTAGTGCCTGTTCTGGAAGGGGAAGTGGTTCTTTGTGAGCAAGAAGAGCAGCTGCTTTTGCTCGCTTTTCTTTGTCATACGTAATCGCTGGGGGAGTAACCGTTGCTTGTACCTGTGCTCCAGGGGTTGGTGTTACATTACTTTTTGGCTGGGAAGGAGGGAGGAAGACACTAGAAAAGGCTACCACAATCATCACTACTACCAGTAATGTTCCTATTATTACTATGATTCTTCGCTTATCTAACATACTTTTTTTATTAATTACCTAGCCGTTGACAAGTACCCGGGTTTTGTATTGTTGCTGGTACGTCTACATTTAAACAGGTTAAATTATCTTGGCATTGCCCGTTAGATGTACATCTTCCTCCAAGAGGATATCTGACTTCCTGACAAGTGCCCGGGTTCTGTGCTGTCGCTGATACATCCACATTGAGACATTTGAGAGCATTTTGGCACTGTGTATCGGCTGTGCAGGAACTACCCAAAGGTAAATTATTCTGATTTACCTGTGGTTCTTCTTGCTGCCCTCGTAATTGTATTGTTCGTCCTTGCTCAGTTGCTTCTTGTTGTGCTGTTGCAAAGCCACCACCTTTACAGGTATTTGTTACGGTCGAACAGAATTGCCCATTAACACAACCACCTTGCCAATCTGCTTCTGAAGTCCGTGTGCACGGATCATCAGGAAGGAATCCTGGATATGCTACTCGGCACGTTCCGGCACAAGAACCGTTGTTCTTGCAATTAAGACTTGGGTCAGGAGCCGTGTAACAAATCATTTCTCGGCCTGGGACCTCATCACTCACTACACCATCATAACAATTACCATGCACTCCATCAAATCCTGCTGTATTTGGTTCCGTTCGGCAAGGCTTACCCAATCTACCGAGCACATCATTTCTATCAACGTCTCGACAGGTATTTTCTTCACCAGAGACTTCTTCAAAGAAGTCTCGACAGACTTGCTCTTCCAATGCTTGGCAGGTTCCTGTGCAATTACCTTCAGGGCAAGTAACATCTCTCCATGTATTACAGATAAGTCCAGCTTGACATCCTCCTTGGAAGTCGTTTGCGTTCTGTGTACAGGAATCTCCAACATTTCTCTCACCAAAAGTTCCGCCTTCTCTCGCAACCGTGAAGTTGATAATAAGCGATGCATTAAATTCGTCAGAGTCTCCGATGGTAATTCCTGCTTTCCATATCCCTGTCATTGCGTTTGCAGGTACTTTATAACCGATATTGACAGTCCCTGGTAATCCTACGTTATTCTGTTCACCATAGGTAATAAGTTCTCCATTGGGATCTGATCCAATAATAGTAACTGTTTCAGTCCTTCCTGGTTCACAGTCTCCAGTAAGTCCAGCGCTGAATGTGACATCCTGGTCAGGATGAACAGTAATATTTTCTGTCTGTCCCTCAAGAGTAAATGCAACACGTAAACTTGCAAGACAAGGATCTTCGACAGTAAACTCTCCAATCGCGCGTGCTCCGTCTATACTAATACTCTCAAGCGTTTGATCCGTGGCAGGGATGAGGTATCCCGTATAATTACCTGTTGGCATTTCGTCAGGGATTTGCATCTCTAGAGCAAGGTCTTCAGAATTTTCATTGGCTGCCGCGGCAAGGGGAGGGAAATGGAATGTTGAATCATTTTTACTTGTATCACCTGGTCTTACTCCATCACCAATAAGGGTAAAGGGTACTGTTTTGGTAGGAAAGAGAACCCGTTCACCTGTCTCATCATGGATTGCAAGAACAGTATAGCTTGGTAGCTCAGCGTGTGTCCCATTGGCACATTCAGGAATTTCTTTATCGATAATAAACCTTCCTGTAGCTTTAAGAATTTCTCCTTGTTGTACTGTTTGTGGCTTAAATGTGATGGGACCAAGTTCTGGCAGAAGTGCTTCAGGATCTTTTGGTCCTGCGAGTGTCACGCAAGGGTCAGGAGGAACTGCCTTCAGAGCCCGTGCAACTTCTTCTGAACAGGTTCCCCCAAGGCTTAAACATTGGAAGTATTTATCAATATCTTCCTCTGAGACCATCTGCGGATTGGCAGCTTGTTGACGAACTTCCTGTCTTTGTTGTGCTACGCCTACTGTTAAGACCGTTAATACTCCAAAAATCGCAAGAATGAAAAAAGGAGTAATTTTAGCTTTAGTTGCTCGTTGTAGCACTTTAATGCCCTTATGTATTGGAGAGGGTACTTTTTCCATAGTGTAACAATAATACATCTATAGCATAAGGAATTGTGCAAGTGGGTGTCAAGCATTACTTACCGAAGGTTTGTTGCAGCAGATTCCATAATTCATCATAGCCTTTATCATACCCGAGTACCCAGATGGCAACCCCCCCCAATTCATTCTTTTTTGCGTAGTCAAATCGCACCCCGATTGATTTTTCATCGGCAATCCAAACCTGGTGTGCAGTGCCAGTTTCGGGATTGGTATACCAACACCATCTCTCCTGCGCCAGAGTATCCCATTTGCAATCGGTAAGATTGGTACTCTCTTTCATGCGAGCATACGAAATAATTGCTGTATAGTTGTTGGGATCATCGGAAGCAAACGTAAGACTCTTTTTGGTCTTGCCATCTTCTACTGCCCGATCCCAACCATAATAAGGAACTCCCATGATAATCTTTTCTTTGGGAAGTACTTTAAGATAGTCTGCGTAGGTTGTCGTGACATCAAAGAAATAGACTTCCTCTTTATATCCCTTCATAGGAGCGACTGGTCCAGCGATATCAGAACTCGCTCCATAATAGTCATAAGACATGACAATGAAACGATCATAATACGGTGTAAGTTGTTTTATCTTGAGCAGTCCTGGATCGCGAGCAGCTCTCGGCATCACACTAAGAGAAAGGGTGGTATCTGGAGCCTCTTTCCTGAAGGCATCTGAAAGATTTTTTGAAAATGCTACAAAAGCATCTTGGTAGCTTTCATCGGGAGTTCCAAGATATTCAAAATCGATAGTGATGCCATCAAGATTGTGCTCCTTCACTTGTGCTATTAGTTCATTTATAAGCGTTGCTTGGGCTTCTTTGCTGCTGAGGATACTTTCAATAATTACTGCGTCATGGGTAAGAATCGTCAATGAAAATTTTGTCCCCAGAATGTGTGTCTTGGTAATAAAATCTTTCATTGCTTGTTTGTCCCATTCCCGCCAGCCGGGATTAGTTTGTGTAGCAACAACTCTGAGTAGTTCCCCATTTGCAGCAGGGGAGAGGCTAAAATAGTTTACTTCAGAGAGTGATTGGAGTTCTATCGTTGAGATATCATCTACTTGCCAATATGGCAGAAAGCCAATAACTTCTTTATCAAGGGAAATGTGTGGCTTCATCAGATGTTCAAGAAAGTATTTCGCACTTGTCTGAAGCGGAGTCTGTGGGTAGGTCATTTTAAGTAACCACATACCTACACCAACAGTAATAATAACACAAAAAGATCCAACTAGTAAAAAACGTTTCACTTTCTTATTCTACGGATTTTGAGGAAGGGTTGCAACAAAAATCCGCAACCTACTAGTTGGCATTTTCCCATTACGCGTTTGGTTTCTTCCCTGCCTGTTTTCGCCTAAATCATTCACACTGACTTCTGTTGCTGTATAGACGGCAATAGGTCCCCGTCTTATTTCTCTTAATTTAACAAAACCAGTTCCATTAGCATTAGTGGTTATTCCATGGTCATCCATAGTTATAACATGAAGTTTTGGTCCCCGTCCTCCATCTACGACGGTTATTTCATGATGAGATCCTTTTCCCTCAGGCTCTCTGCTACCAATATTTAGATCTGCCCAGGAAAGGGCTTCTTGTATGAGTCTACGACGTTCTAGCATAAGAGTTTCGTATTATAGGATATATTTTATCCCTTGTCAATGATAAAAAAAACCTTTATGCTGAAAATATGCGAGATTTTAGCAAGAAATATCTCTATGAAGTGATCAGCATCGGAGAAGCAACCGTTGATGCCTTTATGACACTAGATAACCCTCGTGAAGCTCTGCAAGGTGACAATAAAGATCATACTATTTGTCTGCGGCAAGGTGCAAAAACAGAAGTCGATCACTACGATCTTTGTGTGGGAGGAAATGCTACCAACGTTGCTGTAGGGCTTAAGCGTATGGGAATCAATGTCGGCTTATGTACTGAAATTGGCGATGATGAGTTATCGCTCAAAATTCGCAATACCCTTGCCAAGGAAGAAATTGAGCGATTGCTTGTCAAACAGACCAATGGCCCGACCAACTTTTCAGTCATTCTTAATTTCCAGGGAGATCGTAATCTTTTTGTCAAAAATGTAGAAAGGACGCATGAGTTTGATTTTTCTGACGTCGTTGCACCGCTTGTTTTTCTCACAAGTCTCGGTAACGAATGGAAGAAAGCATACAAAAATGTGCTTGAATTTGTTGGGGGAAATAAAAGTACCCTAGCCTTTAACCCAGGCACCCGCCAACTTCGTGAAGGACATGATGTTGTCATGGAAGTACTCAAGGAAGCTGATTTGCTCTTTGTCAATAAAGAAGAAGCAGAACTTCTTGCGAAAGAGGAAAAGATAGAAGAAACAAGTAGCGAATATATGGAAAAATTGGCTCGTCATTTGCAGCACATTGGACAAGTAAAGCTCGTGGTTATAACAGATGGCAAGAAAGGATCTTATGCACTTGATGAACACGGGGAGTTTTATTTTAGAGAAACAGGTAAAGGAAAGATCGTTGAACGTACGGGAGCTGGGGATGCTTACACATCAGGTTTCCTTGCAGCTTGTCTCTCTGGACTTGCTATAGAGAAGGCTATGGAGTGGGGGACGCAAAATGCAACGTCTGTGGTGGGAGCTGTAGGTGCACAAAAGGGTTTGTTAACAAAAAAGCAGATGCATGAAGAGGTTCGATAAGGTAAGTAAATCCTCTATACATTTCCCTCCGTCATTCTGGCAAGCGAGAAACGAGTGCGTCCAGAGTCAATAAAGATGTTGGACGAGCCAGCATGACGAGATAAAATTTTAGAGTTTCTGTAAGTGAGTATCTTTGAAGTGCGTAGGGTACTTCAGTCCATACCCTAGGAATCTATCAATCCCAATATGTGCAGCAAGGATTATCCCAAGAGCCGTAATAATTGGTGCTTCTCCTGCAATTCCAAGTATCACAAAGACAACAGCGGTACTATAGTTGTGGATAAGATTATAGCAGAGGGCTCCAAGCTTCTTATCAATAAGATAGCCTACCATCGAAAGATCAGGCAGGAGAAAAACAGCAAGAAAGAGTACTAAATCAAACTGAAGGATCCAATAGAGATAGCAGGAGAGAAGAAAGATACTAAGGCCTTCAAGATGCGCAAGTCGTTTTACCATTAGTTATGTTATAGCATTTCTCGACGGTTGTTGTCCAAAATTATAAATCCTGAGATCGAGAAGCAGAAGTGTCAGTAGTAAGTTGTGACTCGTCAAGTTCACCCTTACTTGCTGACCCCACTAACTCCAATTGTCGATAAAAAAGTTTTTGAACGACTTCCTTATCCGATCTATTTTTTGCCCATGCCTTTAGCACTGGATCTTGGATGGCGCGAGAGTAGGAGAACGTAACACCCCATGGATGTGGGCCTTTTTTGGCAATCCGATTGAGATTGATAAATGCATCATTACTTGTTTGACCACCGCTAAGAAAAACAACTCCACCAAGATCCTGTGGAACATTTTCATGCAAGGCTTTGACTGTTCGAGTGGCAACATCATCGTGATCAATCGGTGTTCCACTATCTTTACCAGGGAGTACCATACTTGTTTTAAGAATAGCTCCAGGGTTGTACACTCGAAGATCCTTCATCGTAGCAAAGAACATCGCCAAGGTTTTTGCGACTACTTCTTCACATTGCTCTATTGTATGAGTCCCATCAAAAAGTACTTCTGGCTCAACAATCGGTACAATACCGGTATCCTGACAAATTCGAGCATATCGAGCAAGCACATAGGCGTTTGCCTTAATACACCCTTCAGTCGGAATCCCTTCACCAATCGTAATAACAGATCGCCATTTGGCAAATCGTGCTCCTGCGTCATAATAAGTAGTCATTCTCTCAGGCAGCCCATCAAGTCCTTGGGAAAGTTTTTCTCCAGGAAAACCTGGTAAATCAACAAGTCCTTTATCTACTTTGATTCCCGGGATGCTTCCTTGGCTTTTGAGATATTCGGGGAAGGTTTGTCCGTCGTCTGTCTTTTGCCAAAAGGTTTCATCAAAAAGAATAACCCCACTCATATGCTCAGAAACTTTTGGGGTCGTAAAGAGAAGTCCGCGATATTCACGACGAGTTTCTTCAGTACATTCGACGCCGACACTATCAAATCGTTTTTGGCAGGTGGTTGCACTTTCATCAGCTGCGAGAATCCCTTTACCAGGGGAGACGAGATCTTTTGCAATTTGAGCGAGAGCGTCTTGGTTCATTACTCTCCAATACTACCGCGTAAGGAGCAATTTTGCAAGACAAAAAGCTGACATGATGTAAAGATTTGAAACCTTTTAGACCTATAGTTGTTTATTTTGTGTAAAATTGTTATACTCACTTCTATGAGAGAACGAGAGTGGAGGTCTCATGAACAAGAAATATCTCGAAGGAAAATAGCTTCCTGGAAAAATATCGAAGAAAAAGGTGAAATGCAATGGGTTGAAAACTCCTCTTTACAGGGAAGATGGGATTCATTTGAGTTATGGTTTCGTTCTGTTCTTCCACCAGAAGAAGCTGATATTAAAGAATATATAGAAAGGACATTGTCTCCTTTATCTTCAAGAGTAGGTATAGAATTAGGAGGGACTGGTTCACCTCTCTTTGCAGGCTTCTCACCAAGATTCTTTGACAAAACAATAGGGATGAACTCGTGTGATACACGAACAAAATTACAAAATGTTTATCCTGAGTTGATTGCTCAACAGCTTGCTGGTGACGAGGCAAGAAATCATCATGTTATTTCAGGCAGCTTTCTTGATCCTGCAGTAAAAGGTGTAGTAAAAGATGAGTTAGCAGGACGGAAAGCATCTCTTATTATGGAAAGAATGTATGCAGGGATAGATTCACTTCCTAATGAACCTTTTTATCTGAGTCAAGAAATTGGATTTTGGTACAATGAAATCCTTGCGCAAGGAGGACTGCTCTTTGCTCAGGTTCCGAAGGCATTTGAAAGATATCTTCCCATATGGGAATCTCTCTGTAAGGCAGAATTTGCTGATCGATTAACCATACAGAGTGGAAACTACAACGGACATACACTTGTCAGGATACAAAAATTGACAAATGAACCGTTACCCTTATTACCTGTGCGTGATGTCTTGGGAGGAGAAAAAAGATACCATAGTCGTCCACTCTATTAGCTATTACCATTCGTTCCTAATATGTCCCATCGCAAAGGCTTTATCTGGATCAGTCTTTTTATGAGGGTTAAAGATTCCATTGGGATCAAAAATCCTTTTGGTCTCAGCAAAAAGCGTCAGAATTTTTTTGTCAAATTGCTTGCTGAGATATGGGGTACGAACCCAACCATCATTATGTTCACCGCTGGTTGAACCATTGTACTGCATCACCAGATCAAATACTTCATCACAGATTTGTGAAATGAGATGATGTTCTTTTGGATTTCTGAGATCTACCAATGGAATAACGTGAAAATTGCCGTTGCCGATATGCCCGGCGAATGTCTCTTTAATAGTGGGATATTTGTCCATAATTGCCTTGAACTTGGGCAGAAATTCAGGAAGATACTCTGGCTTAATAACAAAATCGTCAATAAAAGGGGACGCATACATGTCTTTGATTTTGCTTGAAAGTAAGCCAAAACTATCCCGTCGGATAAGCCAGTAGAGTCTTTCTGCTTTCTTTCTTGATGCAATTTTTACTTTGACGTTTGGTTCAAGAAACTCTTTGAGCCGAGCGATCTTTTTCTCTATCTCTGTTCGACTATCTCCAGTAAATTCAGCTTGGATTGTCAACTTTGGGAGGGTCCCAGTTAGTTTCATCCAGAATTCGGGGAGGAAAAGCATCGCGGTATGGAGCAAACTATGTGGTGGGAGCTTTGGTGTAAACGAAGCAAAATATTTGATTGCAAGTTCGAGTGTAATGTTGTCATATGCTTCAAGGCTCTCTGGTTTGAGCGGCAATATGACATTCACCATATCGGCAAGGTGTGAATAATCTTTGGCATAAATAATCAGCATCTCAGCATATTTTCTTGTTGGGACAAGTCTTAGATTTGCGCTGGTCATAATGCCCAGTGTTCCTTGTGCTCCAACGAAGAGTTTGGTCAGATCAAAGATTTTCTTTTCTTTATCATACACATTCCAGAGGTAATAGCCTGCAGAGTTTTTGGAGACATCAGGTTTGGCTTGTTTAATAAGATCATAATGTGTATCAATCAAGGTAAATATTTTTCGATAGAGTTTGCCTTCAAAATCCTGTTGTTTGAGTTTTTTGTTCAGTTCAATGTCATTCAGTGGTTTGATTGTGTATTCTTTCCCATCGGCAAGTATTATTTGCATTGACTCGACATAATCTTCAGCTTTGCCATATTCAAGAGATTTTTCACCACCAGCGTTATTGTTGATAACTCCTCCCATGGCGCAAATTTCACGTGATGAGGGATACGCAGGATAGAGGAGATCATGCTTAAGTGTCTCTTTTTCAAAATCTCGATAATAAACTCCCGGTTGGACGGTAGCTGATTGTCCATGGATCTTGGGTGTGTGGTTAAAATATTTGGTGAAGCTCACGATGATTGAGGTATTGAGATCGCCACCACTCATATCGGTCCCCGCAGCTCGTGCGGTGATGGAGAGATCAGGGTGTGCTTTCTTATGCAGATTGACAAAAGCGACAAGATTTTGGACATCTTCGTCATCTTTTGGGAAGACAACAACTTGCGGTTTTACGGCAAAGATACTTTTGTCCATGCTATGTTTGTGGATGATTTCCTCATCGGTCACGACGTCACCTTTGATAAATTTTTTTAATTGATCGAGCAAGTTGTTATTCATAATCTTCGTCATGCTGGCTTGTCCAGCATCGTCTTGATTCTGGATGCGCTTTGCTTACCAGAATGACGAT
>ERZ1292645.45-Hain-H14-02um-R2-45-length-60852-cov-13_pt5 | contig 10749 bp, 9 predicted proteins | sample MGYA00564401_ERZ1292645 | MGnify/ENA primary metagenome ERZ1292645 (study PRJEB36523, sample SAMEA6512644) | groundwater metagenome | collected 2019-01-09 | study: AquaDiva: Metagenomics assemblies of 32 groundwater samples | reverse complement strand
GACAGGTAAGACCGTTGGTACATCGACCAGTCATGCCAAGGCTCAACGTGCTGCTAATGCTCGAAACGCGGCTCGGCACGGATGGAAGCCCACGCGAAAGTAGCTACCAGTGGCCTACCGACGAGATGAACGAGGGCGTCCCGTAAGACCGCCTACAATCCCGATCTTAACTCGTCGTGCCCTAGAGCGGGCACCTACCCCCCCACCCCCAAGACCTACACCGCCTCCTCGACCAGCGCCCCCACCGCCTCCGGTCTATACGCCCACGCCTGGAGATCGAATCCGTCAAATGGCGCGACAGATGGAGCACGGCGCGTACTCTGAGACGATGGGTGCGCTTGAGCAGCAACGTGCTGATTGGGAGGCCGAGCGGAAGGCTAGGCAGGATGCAATGGCTGCGGGACGAGAGGGTCGAGCAGCTCAATCAGAACGGGCTGGTGAATATCACAAAGCACATCTGAACACACTCGCTGAGTCCTTTGCCCCCGATAGGGCGGAAGCTGCAACCCTACAGGCGCTTTCATTTAATCCCCGCTATCAAAACTTGCCCGCTTCTGAGTTATGGGACATGGCGCGTAGGGAAGAGGGGCAGCGGAACGCCATTGAGTTTGGGCGAACGATGGCAAGTATGAGTCCACTAGAGCGGGAGACCCTTGGCCCCCTAGCAGCAGGACTGCGTAAGGAAAACATGGATTCTCGGACCTTCCAAGAGATACTAGACGAGACCCGCCGTGGAGGGAAGGGGGTCTATGGATATACTCCAGCAGATCGTCGCAAGGCTAACCGTGTCCTACGGGGGATGGTTGACTTAGGTGATAGGGACCTTATACCAGAAGAGTTTGAGCAGCCGCCTGAGCCTGTACGTCCAGCAGGCGTATCACCAGGGCGCGTACCCCCACCTCCCACAGCGACACCGGAACCCCGCCTTGACCTTCGAGAAGAGACCAAGACACCACTTCTCAAGGGTCTTGGCATTGGTGCTAAGAAGGTGGGCATAGCTCTAGCACAGACGGGCCGTGCTGCTGTCGAGGGTCCTCTACAACTAGCTGAAGAAGAATACAAAGCGGTTGAGCCCCGTACACGGCCTATTATTGAACCTATAGCACGAAAGGTAGCTCAGGCTGCTACGTTCGGTGCTGCGCTTCAATCCCCTGGTGGGCTTCGACCTGGACAGCGGCAACGGGCAGAAGATATTACCACTAAAGTCCTTACTGAGGGAGCAATCGGACTAGCTGTACCATCAACTATACTCCCTGGTACAGGTGTTATTGGCTGGACTGGCAAGGGAGCAAAAGCGGCAAAGGCAGCGCGAGCGGCAGAAGCGGCAGGGACGGCGGTACGGGCGGTAGGGGTAGCAGAGGATGTAGTAGAAGAGGCCGTATCCGCCGTTGCTAGAGCTGTTGCTCCTGAAGGACTCTCGCCTACGATTGTCAAGCGAATCGATAGTATTGCTGACGAGGGTGCAGAGGCCCTGACCACGTACATTGATAGGCCCCGTATACAGCCGAAGGCGCGAGCCTACGCGGAATCGTTGCGTAGTCTAATCGAAGATACTGAGGGGACGGTTACACGAGAGCTGGCACCACCGATTGCGAAGCCTGGAGGTGGACCAACGGCGGTAAAGGCCGTTCCAGTAGATGTGGCAGAGGCCGTTCCAGAAGTTCCTGGCAGGGCGGAGATACAGAGTGCTGTTAGGGAGATTGACACTGCCCTTGCTGATAAAGCCCTTCCACCTGCTAAAGCTAATAAGCTAGAGAGTATACGAATCAGGCTAATCAACAGGCTCAAGGAATTGGGGAGCGAAGAAGGTGCCCTTCGGATCGGTCCTGATCAAGCTACTGAGATAGAGCGTCGCGTACAGATCGGTTTGAAAAATGATGTAACCTTTGGTGGTACTGTACCACTCGGATCATCGTATATGCTTCCTGACGGGCGCTTTGCTAGTAAGCCTGAAGTACCTGGTGGTGCGGGTACAGCAATCCATGTTCGACTAGCCCGTGAACTTGGTTTTGGTGAAGGTAAGGTATACAAGCTCGATGATATTGCGGGCGGTACTAATGAGGCTCTCGATGCGGGTCTGGTCCGCGTAGCTAATCAAACAGACCTACCAGATCCTTCTATTGCCCTCGACGCTAACAGCCGTCAAGGTGTCCAACAAACGGCATCGGCAATTATTAGTACGAACCGTCGGATAGGTGATACGACGACCTTCTACAGCATAGGCACGTCCGAAAAAGAGATCGAGAGGGGAGAGGGTACCCTTAAAGACCTTGCTCTTGGCATATTCAGGGCCGCACCTGAGGTCCCGCCACTCGCGCCACGTGAGCGATTAGCCATCGATGAGCTTCTTGATAAGGCTGGCGGTCAGGGGATCAGCGCGCTCCTTAAGGAACTCAGGCGGGAAGGTGGTCAGCTACAACTAGGTCCAAAGCCCAAGGCCCACAATGTCGGGGGGCGGTCCGTTGTAAACTCAGCCGATGATGCGCGAATTGACGCTGAACAGTATGTCCCTGTTAAGAATCCGTCTGGCGTAGTCCCATCAGCTACAAAGGGCCTGCCTGATATTAACGAATATAATGAGCTGGCCCATGCAGCGGGTACAGCACGACAGACGACACTAGAGACAGCCGATTCTCAGGCATCCGCAATGTATGATGAGGCTAAGGGGCTTCTCGATCCTGTGGGTCTCGGTGTGAAAGCGTTGAAGAAGACTGATGGTGATATTGCCCATCTCGCCAAGCCAAAGAACCCTGGGCTCTCGACTAACTGGAGGCACGTTGTCGAGCATCCTGAGAACTACGATATGGAGCAAAAGCTAGCTAAGGCCATCTTCGACTATAAAAAGATTCTCCTCATACCTACACGTAAGCTATTTGGTGCAGGAATCATCAAGAAGCTGGATGAGAACTTCGTCCGTCGCTTAGTCGTATCTGTCGATGGTGAGGAAATACGGATTGGTATTCGTCATACCCCTGGCACAAAACAAGGCTTTACGCGTCCCCGAACACGTGAACTCGTAGACGTGGACGACCGTGTGAAGTACCTCAATGATCCAGCGGCTACAGCAGAGATTTACCACAAGGAGGCTATGCGTCAGATCGCGGACACAGATTTTGTCACGGATGCTCAAGTAAAAGAGGTGACGCGGACAACTTCTGAACGAGTCCCTACCCACTTTGGTAAAGACGTAAAGAAGGCGTTTTCGGAACAGAAGAAGATAGAAATGGAGGTGAAGACACATAAAGCAAAGCTGGCAGCCGCGAAGCAGGTACGTAAGGGGGCAACGGCTAGGTCGTCAACTATAAAGTGGCAGAAGTTAGTAGATAAAGAGACGGGCCTATTAGCAGATGCTCAGACACGTCTTATAGGTGTGCAAGAGACTACAAAAGACATGCGAGCCACCGCAGCGCAAGCACGCAAAGCTCTAGGCAAGCCTGGTCCTGGTGAGCGGTACGTTAACGCTCCATTGGCGGGTGGACGGTTTACGCAGGAAGACTATGCGAAGGCCATTGAGAATGCCCTTCAGGTACCAACAGATAATCCACTTATAGCGAGTGCCCGTGCTGGTGAACGTTTCAATCAGGTACTTAAACCGTTGTGGGCAACAGTGGACTTTTCCTACATGGCCCTTCAAACGCTTTCTTCGGCCCTTGTTAACCCCGCTGGATGGGCAAAGATGAACTACTACGTACTTCGATCCCTCGTTGACCCGCAGAACTACTACAGCTATGTAAGACGTAGGAAGTCACTTATCGGGGATATGATCGATAATGGTGTACCGTGGAATGGTGGTACAGACATTCTCTACGATCTACGAAATGCTATTAGGAAGCCAAGTGAAGTTGCGTCAAGAGCAGAAAAGGTAGGCTATGCACTTTCTACGATAGAGCGAGGTGCCCATGCGCGTGGTCCCCTAAAGATTGGTAACGACGCCTGGAATCGTGCGCTGAACATCATGTCTACGGAACTTTATGATATGCACAGGCAGATCATTGCCCAGGTAGGTGAACCTACCTTCACAACAGCGGTTGTCGAAGCCTTTGACTTTATTCCTGGCATTGCTACACAGGTACCCGCAAGGAAGCAGCTTGGTCGGACGATTGCGCACATGACGGGCCGGTTGTCTATTCCAGAGTCAGCTAAGTTAGGGGAGGCTCAGAAGCGCCTCCTTGGGTTACTTCCTTTCGCAGGCCGGTATTGGCTTGGACACGGGAAGCTGCTTGCATCACTGACCAGGGGTGGTCTGGAGGGGAATCTTGCACGACGGGCGGTCGCTAGTTGGCTCGGTACGGGCGTTGGGTTATATGCTCTGACTGCTTGGGCTACGGGCCAGGAAATCCATCTAGACCCCCGCGATACACGGAACTTCCTTACGCTAAAGATTGGTGGTACGAAGGTCGGTGTCGGTGGACCGCTGCAACAAACAATGGTGCTACTGGGTCGGATAGCTGACCATCCAGAGAAGGCTCAAGATATTATTGCAAAGTTTGCCCGTGGTAAAGCTTCACCTATAGTTACAATACTCACCGACCTTATTTACCGTGAGACCTTTACTGGTAAGGAACTTAATATCAAGAGCATGGATGACATGCTCTCCTACGCAGCGAGTAAGTTCCTACCGTTTGCTGGTCAGGACCCCGCCCAGGTAGGAGTTGAGAAGCTGTTGGAAGGTAAACCTGGTCAAGCTGCCGAAGATGTGCTTCACGAGCTAAAGGCTGCACCAGGATCATCTCTCGGACTACGATCCTTCCCCGAATCGGCGTTTGATGATCGGGACGATCAGGCGCAGGAGATGTTCGACAATGACTACAAGGACCTCGATCCTGAGCGTAAGCGGCTTGTAGATAAGGCGCTATCGGACACAACAACGCGCCGTATCGAAGAAAGGAGTGATTCTACTGTACAGGATATTATCGACAAGGACGTTGAAGTCCTCACCGCTGCTTCAGAACAGGTAGAGGATGGGACGATGACGAAAGGAGAGTTCGATGAGCTGGTCAAGGATCAGGACACCAAAAAGCGTGCTATCTTCGATACAATGGACTTCGACCCCCAAGATCGGCCTACAGGCAACACTAGCGATCCAATAGTTCGTGCCCGACAGGTATTTTGGGACTACGGTAGTATCTTTGACAAGTATCCCGATGCGGACTACAATCCCGAAAGCAAGGATGCTATGTTTGACGAGATAAATCACTTCCGCGCCAGCCTCAGTTCTCAAGATGAGGAGCAGCTTGATAAGAACCTGGGGGCGAACCGTGCTGACGTTCCGCTGGTTGCCGAACGACGTAATCTACGGAGGGCGCTCAGCCAATCACGTTTCTTCGATCTGGGTGATGACGCGTGGAATGAAATCCAAGCGCAGTACCCGCAAGAGAATATACCAGACAGCCTAAAAGACTATCTAAAGGAGGCTACGGACGAATATATCCGACAGGGCTATGGCCCACAACAAGCAGAACAATATGCAGAGCGCGGATGGCCTGTCCGTCTCTATGATAGGTACAAGGAGAGGCTATCCCGACAGTGGATGATAGACTATCCAGACCTTATTGGCCCCGCAACTGAGTGGGGCTATAAGGAGGTTAGCTATAAGAGTATAGGGTATCAACAATATGGAGGAATCGAGAATCCTTAGGACCTTGACGTTTACGTTAAGGTAAGCTAATATTGTAGAAGGAGAAGTTATGACAACCGCAGACGACGCTGCTCCGGCAGTTGTCGAGGAACAGGTCAAGGCTGCCGACCCCGCGCCAGAGGTCAAGCCGGACCCCGCACCTACGATCCAGGAAGCCCCCGTAGTTGAAGAGACAGCGGCGCTACCTGAGGGTGGGGAAGCGGCTCCGGTAGAGGCAGAAGGCGCTGAGGTCTCTGAGGACCTGGACGATGATACGGCTAGTGCTCTCTTTGAAGCATATGGGCCAAAGCTCTTTGCAACAAAGGCGGCACAGGAACAGATCAGCCGTATGGTTCAGGATCAGGTAGCGCAGCAAGTCACCGAGCGGACCAGGAATCTGGAGACCCAGGGCGAGGTGGCGAACCTAATCGAGCGGGGCAGGCGTGCCGTTACGGGCTTGACGGGGCTTGCACAGAGCGCGAAGGCTGAACTCGACAAAGCCTCTGCTGGCGAAGAGTTCAATGCTAAAGTGTTCGAACCCAATGCCTTCATGGGCCATCTATCAGACTACGGACAGGCTATCGTAGCTGAGGTGGCCGGAAGGTATGACGGGGCTATCCAAAGTAGCATCGAGTATACGCTGACACAGCGACTACCGGAGCTATCGGATGATCAAGCCCAACAGTTTCTTGGAATCGTCCAACAGGCCCAGCGAATGGATGGCGATCCCAAGCAACGGGCCAACGCAAAGGCATATTTCGTAGGTGCCAGCGTTGACTTCCTGATTGACCGTGCTATGGAAGTGGGCATGGGCATGGAACGAGAGCGCGTTTCTAAACAGTCTACGGCAGCCGAAAAAATTGCGAAGAGTAATGCAATCAAGGCTGCGACTGCAAAGATTGCAAAGGACAAGGCTCCGCCCCCGACTCCTGGCAATTTGCCGGTGTCAAGTGCTCCTATAGGCGGGTTTGACAGGGAACATTATCGAAAACTGAAGGCAGAGGATCCGCAGAAAGCCCAGGACTATGTAATGAGTACCTCGGCTGCACAGCGGGTCCCAATTCTACAATAATATGGAAGGAGAATGAAAAATGGTCTCTGATGCCGAGATCAAGTAGTGGTCTCGTAACCAGACAAAATGCATACAATATCCTGAGAGCCTTTCTCCCTGATTAAGGAATAGCAGAAAGGATTGGACAAGATGCAGGCAAACTCTATCGAGGTCGATCTTGCGTGGCTTGCAGGCTTTATGGATGGTGAGGGAACATTTATCCTAATGAAAGTCAGCGGGCGTTACCCACAACCAACGATTGCGGTTAACAACACGCACTATGGAACGCTCCCAGAGATGACAGCACTCCTTGACCGACTGAATCTTCCCTATTATGTAGGCCATAAAAATCCTCCTACGACTCACAAGGGATGGTCTCCGCAGTGGACGGTTCAGGCGATTGGATTAAAACGCTGTGATCGCTGGTGTCGCGCACTCTTACCCTATCTTAAGACCAAACGAGAGGCATGTGAGCTGATGTTGGAATATATCAATAGACGGCTACTTAAGCCTCTAAAGGGTGCATGGGGTGAGCGAATACTAGATGCGCGAGAGCAGCAACTTGTTAACTTGCTTAACAAGGGAAGGCGACGACCTGGGAGTGGACGACCACGGAAAGATGGCAGGCCCCCTGCCCTAGGATACCGTCCACCCCAACCTCGATCTAAAAGCCCCACAGACTAGAGGCCTGGCAACCATGACTACTGGTTGATGGCATAGTCGGCCCCCTTGTGAAAGCTAGGGGATAAAGCGTACATCTACTACACACGCTGCGTTTGCTCCTGAGGCGTAACATATGGCCTGCGCCTCATAAAGTGTCCGACTAATGAAGGGGCCACGGACACACAGGATAAATCGCATCGTGTCCTGATAAAACTTAGCTCTAATGCTGGAAACTCCTAAAGCCTTCAAGCCTGCTTAGGGGATAGATTGAAGGATAACGAAATGGACAATCAGCAGGAAAACGCGGAAGCCTTGTCACACTGGCTTGGTGGATTTTTGGATGGGGAAGGCTCCTTCTATACAAAGAGGGGTCGATCTGGTTACACACAAGTAAATGGAGAAAGACACCAGTACGTCCACTATCAACCAGGCATTACCGTGGTCAATACGCACATTCCAACGCTACGTATTGTTGAGGCTGCGTTAGATCATTTAGGACTTCCCTACCATGTTGAGTGGAGGAAGCCTCAAAGGGCTAACCAGCAAATATCATGGGGAATTACCATACGTGGGTGGAAAAGGTGCTTACATGCAGCACAAGCACTGCTGCCATATCTACGGACAAAGCGGGAACAGTGTGAGAATATGCTAGAACTCTGCCATAATCGACTTCAAACGCCTCTACAGGGGCCTAAGGGGCTTGTTCCCTATACGTCACGCCAGATGGAGTTGATCATGAGCTTACGAGGTCGGAGTTCGGCGTCAAGGCGTTCCGATTCCTCAGAGACCGAACGCTAAGCGTGGGCTTTTGTCCCATGATGGTACAGTCCAGCCCCATCTGAAAGGGTGGGGATTTTCTGGCAATGCAGTTTGCGGAGATCATCTCGAAGCTGGTCAATACCAAGTTCGAGAGTGATCTGAGCGTGGGACGGATTTTGCACATCCCTCACCGCTCGAACCTTACAACTCAGACGAAGACAGAGGGTGTTGCCAATACAATCGTGTTCGAGGCGATCACCCAGACGAACCAGGATATCACCGTTAGTACCTACCAGTATTCGGCGGTATTGCTGAACGCTGTCGTACAGGCGCAGTCGGCCTACAATGACAGGCAGGCTCTAGCAAACGCGATGGGCTACTCCCTGATGCGAGGCATCGAAGTTAACCTATCAGCCCTGTTCGCAAGTTTCTCGCAGATCGTAGGTACGCTAGGCGCATCGATTGACCTAGCACTTCTTCTACGAGCTTGGCAGTATCTCGCAGATGGTGGATTCGCTTCTGACGCATCGTGGATCCTTAGTCCGGCAATGGCGTCTGACATCTTCAGCACTGATAAGCTGACGAGCAAGGACTTCGTTACTACGCCTGCTATCGAGCGAGCGCAGCTACCGTCGATTCTTAGCTTCCCAGCGTACGTGTCGAACCTGTTGACTTCGCCAGCAACCGGCCAGCGCGAAGCTGCTTTGCTCCACCGGACGGCAGTTATCCTAATCCGTCAGGTTGAGCCGACTCCGAAGACTGCTTATCTCATGCGGTACAACGCGGACGGCCTTCTGATGTTCGACCTATATGCGTCTGCCGAAGCGGAGCAGCCTGCGGAAGCTCCTGGGTCGGAGTCCTTGAGTGACACCGGCGCAGTTCTTATCCGTGGAGCATAACCTACAATAAGGAATTCCCATATTCAAGGAAAGGAGAAAAGAACATGCCTAAGGCAAATCCAGGTGGGGGTAATCCCATCAGTCGGCAGGGTGGCCGCAAAGGTGGTGGGGGCAAATCGTTGAAGGGTACGAACGCTCCTGCCTCCTGGCCGTCTCCAGCGGGCAGCAATAAGGTGTCGTCTGGCAAGGGTAACCCTGGTGGCAAGGGGCCGCTTAGCGGCTTCGGTGGTGGCAAGGGTGGCTCTCGTAGCCAGGGTGGGAGCGGTGGCGCTCCTGGTGCCAGCGGTGGTAACGGCGGCTCCGAGGGCTAACCTACGATATGCCGCAGGTCAAAATCGAGGAGGAAATGACCTATGGGTTGGCACCGCTCGTCGGCTCTATTGACGTAGAGTACGGGGTAAGGGGTGCCGAGCTAGAGAAGCTTCTACGCGATCAGCAGGAACTATTCGTGAAAGCGATGGAACTGCGCGGGAATATCCTCTACCGGCACCCTAATCTACCAAATCCTAAGTGGGTTACATCTGAGGTAGACGGGGAGCCAATGGCTTACTTCGACCTAGACTGGGCCGCAGAACGCCAGAAGGTTGTCACCGATCTCGAAGGCAATCCACTGCCTCGTGACAGGGCCTTTTCACTGGAAGAGTCGAAGGGCTGGGTCGAGTACCGTATCGTAGGTATCTTCTACTGTCCGAAGTTAAAGGTAGAGATTCTACGATCCAAGTATCAACGATATGCGGATGAGTACGCCGCAAAGAATCCAGTCAGCTTTACTACAATATCAACGAAAGAAGGAGAAAAGTAATGTCCTCAGTCGATCAGGAGATCGATCAGCACATACCCCAAGAAAATCCTTATCTCGAAGAAGCTTATAGGGACAAACTGGATGAAGAGTCGGCCCGTCCGAAGACTGTAGGCGGACGCCCACGGTCAAAGAGGGACACAGTAGCCTTTAGCCCAGGTGACACCGAGTCGGCCTATGCAGAGGCGCTAGCGCAGGTTCAATCACAGGTCCGCGAGCTTAAAGATGAGCTTCGCACTACACGTCAGGGGGGTGAGGAACTTGCCGATTCTGGCGTTTCCGGCTTCCCTTGGCAATTCTATCGCCGCCCAATTCGTAAGAACGATCCCATGTCAGGCTGGATCGTCAGCGCGCCAGGTGGTACAGCCTCTACAGGCCGGTACGCAGGACGTAGGGCTGTTGAGCAGTATGCTCACTATCAGAGCAAGGGTTTCCTGCCCCTGACACAATATGGTCCATCACCCGTACCTGTTACCTCCAATGGTGCAGACGTTATGCGTCACCTACTCGAACGAGGCGGTGCTAAGGAGTTTCCAGCAACCCAGGTGCTTGCCTACAAGTGGCACATTGAGCCTCCCCTTGAAGGCATGAAGTTTCCAGAATACGAGAAGATCCGTGGGACAGAAATCCTGGCCCAGTGTGAGGAGTGCAACTGGGACCTATATGGACTGGAAAATGAGGTACAAGTCAGTATTGACTTTCTAAGGCATCTTCGACAGAGTCATGGGTATCCACGGCGGGAAGCGGCCCTCTTAATCCGCGAACAAGGACTACCGCCAATTGGCCGAATGGCTGTTAGAGCTGACCAAATGCTAGGGACAGCAATGGACGAGCCCGACGAGGTTGTGGTCAAGAAGCTATAGAGGATATAATGGTAAGGGCAGGGATGCCCACCAACGATATATTGTAGACCTGCCAGGCGGAATAGCCCTGGTGCCCTCTCGAAAGGAGAGCGAAAATG
>ERZ1292645.735-Hain-H14-02um-R2-735-length-10799-cov-4_pt1 | contig 10799 bp, 15 predicted proteins | sample MGYA00564401_ERZ1292645 | MGnify/ENA primary metagenome ERZ1292645 (study PRJEB36523, sample SAMEA6512644) | groundwater metagenome | collected 2019-01-09 | study: AquaDiva: Metagenomics assemblies of 32 groundwater samples | reverse complement strand
ATTATGCTGATTATGAAGTGAATATCGAAAACTGCAAAGGAAGATGTAGTGCAGGTACATTACAGATGTATCAAAACGCCCTAATAAGGGAGGCCAATAAAGAAATAGACTTATTAAGTATTGAGTTAGAAAACTTGCGTATTGAGTATCTGAATAAGATTAATCAGTTGTAATTAAAATATGAAAAAAATCATCACCGGACTTACGCTTGCTTTCCTCTTGTTTGTTTCTGCTGGGTCTGTAGAGGCAAAGACAGTTAGGGTAAAGAGTTACTACAAGCCCTCTACTGGCTCTTATGTGATGCCATCACACCGAACTTCTCCAAACACTAGTAAGTTCGATAACTACTCTACGAAGGGAAACTATAATCCCTACACGGGCAAGAAAGGGACCGTGAATCCTTATAAATGGTAAATATGGACGAGGTGATGGAAAAACTTAATAAGCTATCATTGCCCGCCACGATTTTAATCGCGAGTATTGTTTTAGGAGGCTTTTACTACGCTAGCCAAGTGAGCAAACAAAATTCTATTGAAAAGCAACAGAAAATAGAGTTGCAAGCGAAAAAAGACCAAGAGAATGTAGCTGCTCTAGAAGCACAGCAGAAACAAGAGCAGGCGGATTTAGCGAAGCAGCAAGCGCAAGTAAGTGCAGATTTGCAACAACAACAAAAGGCAAAAGCCGAAGCGGCCATCAACAAGTGTATTACAGATGCCTATAGTGAGATGAAGACTCTACAGGGCAATTATGAGGCTCTAGGGATTGCGTTTTGTGTTAAAAATCCAGACTATTCTTGCGGTGCTGATAGTCGAGCTAGCACAGAGAAAGCCAAGATGGAAGCGTTCGCGACTTATCAAAACGAATGGGTTCCCCAGTGTAAGTTGGGGAAGAGAGTATTTATTCATTATGAGCCAATCTCAGCTTCTAGTTTAATAAACGGGTAGATAATATGAAAAAACATTGGTACCTCCTAGTAGCAGGAATCTTTCTTCTCGGGGCTCTAGGTTCATGGCCATATGCTTACTATCAGCTATTGCGTTGGGTAGTGTGCGGTGTAGGGGCTTACAGCGCTTATATAGCGCACGAATCAGGTCGTACCGGCTGGGCTTGGGTGTTTGGGATAATTGCTGTCCTGTTTAACCCGATAGTGCCTTTTTACTTCGCACGAGATACTTGGCAAGTGTTGGATCTAGTAGCTGCCATCCCGTTCCTTGCCTTTCCTTTTATAAAAAACAATCATGGGAAACTTCATCAAGAATCATAAGTGGCTTGTAGCAATCGGTGGAGTAATCCTGCTCGGTACTGTAGCTAGTGCTGTATCTGAACCAGCACCAAGTGCTACTTCTCAAACGTCAACGTATCAAACACCAACGTACCAAGTCCAGCCTACCAAAGCACCTGTATACCAAGCACAGCCCGTTCAATCTACCCAACTCTCAAATGATAATTACTACACGAATGTAGATGGAAATCAGGTTCATTCACCGGCTTACTCAAACACAGCGCCAGCGGGAGCTTCAGCACAATGTAGGGATGGCACATATAGTTTTAGTCAACACCGAAGTGGTACTTGTTCCCATCATGGTGGGGTATCATCATGGTTATGACGAAGAAGATTTTATTTGTCGGTGGTTGGTTGATAATTATTGCAACCCTTCTATTTTTCATCGCCTTATTTGCGGGAGTCCTTCCACCAGACAAAGATGGCTACCACTATGAATATCTCAACGGTCAGATTATTAAATCAAAGACTTTTGCTCCTCCAGCAGGAACAACTCTTATGACAGAGATGGTTGATGGTAAGGTTGTAAATTATTACGGGACTACAACTGAGCAACAACAGTAAATCCTGAGCGACTAAAGCCCTAAAAGTCATCAAAAGTAAACATTTTAGGAACGTAGGAGCTTATGTGCGATCTGTTTGGCAGATCTCGGGCTATATCCTGCGAGCCTTGCAGCTTTGGCGGCATTACCTCTCGCATCGCCTACTAAGTAGTGCACGAACATCTTCCTTCGGAGTGGTAATTCCGATTTCCTTGGTAGACGTTCGTAAACCTTAAGTACTACGTGGGGCGACTTGAAGAAAATCAAATCTGCTAATGCCGTCACCTCCTCTTTGGAGAATGTGGGCGACTCTTTTCCCCTCGGTCTTTCATGTTTCTTGCTTCTAAATATCGTATTGAGGATAGTCAGTACTCCTTTAGGGTAGAACATGTTCTCCTCTGGTGGGTCGAGATCCCCCTTTTCGATTTTTATATCGTCCGCATCTGTACCGGTAACATTGTTTTTCATACCAATCTTGATTTTTTAGTTGTTAAATCTACCTCAATACACAGACTAGCTATGGTTTTGTGTCCCATACCTAGTTTTTTACGGTCCTCCGGGGACAGGGAAGACGATGCTTGCCCGTGCGCTTGCCGGCATTCTCCCGCCCTTGACCGATGACGATATGCTTGAGGTGACTGCGATACATTCAACGGCCGGATTACTAAAAGATGGAGAGGCGGTATATTGGCCGCCATTCCGAGCTCCGCATCATTCGCTCTCGCACGTGGCGATGGTGGGCGGCGGGACGTTTCCGAAAGCTGGCGAGGTGACGCTCGCCCATAAGGGTGTTTTATTTCTGGACGAATTTCCTGAATTTGAATCGCGCGCATTAGAAGCTCTTAGACAACCGCTTGAAGACCGCATTGTCACAGTTTCTCGGGCGCGCGCGACAATAACTTTTCCTGCAGATTGCATGATAGTGGCTGCGATGAATCCGGCTGACACTCTCTCAACGAATGCGCGTGAGTCCCAGAGAGCCGCGGCTAAGCAGGCGCGGAGAATCTCGCGCCCCATCGTAGACCGCCTGGACCTCTGGATAGAAGTTCCGCTCGTTCCGCACGATACTCTCGCTAAGCTTTCAACTGGCGAGGCGAGCGCGCGAGTTCGCGAGCGCGTCGTCTCGGCGCGTTCGCGCGCAGAAAAAAGGACCGGAAAGAAGGGGTCAACGAATGCCGCTCTATCAAGCAGACAATTAGACGAGAAAAGCGAGTTTAGCGCGGCGGCAAAAGAGGCTTTAATGAGCGCCGCCTCGCGCCTCAATCTCTCTCCGAGAAGTTTCCATCGCACTATGCGCGTCGCGCGCACCATCGCCGATCTCGCCGGTGCCGACTCCGTCACTCCCGCATTTGTCCACGAAGCGCTCCAGTACCGCCCGAGGGGGTTATTCGGTTTCGAATAACCCAATTTAAATGTTTAAATATTTAAAAATATAAAATGGCGACGATACAGAGATTTGAAGACCTGATGATGTTTAAGAAAGCGCGCGAGCTGACGAAGTCCGTATACGGAGCTCTAGCCACGTGCAGAGACAACGGGTTCCGCGACCAGATTCAGCGCGCGTCCGTGTCTATTATTTCAAATATCGCAGAAGGATTTGAGAGCGGGACGAAACAAGGATTTCTGAATTATTTGTACATCGCGAAGGCATCGGCAGGCGAGGTGCGGGCACAGCTCTATGTCGCGCATGATATCGGATATTTAAATATTGAAACGTTTAAAAATTTAAACTCTCTTGCAGAAGATTGCAGTCGTCTCATCGCGAGCTTTACGAAGAAATTAAAATCAGGCGGTATGTCGGGTCTGCAATATAAGAGAGAAGCTCCGCGCGATATTGCAGGAGAAATGCTATCGGCCGCCGGCTACATACGTCTTCCGAACGGCCAAGTGGTCGAGAAGAAACTTTAAATCTTTATATTTTTAAATATGAACTTCCTATCAGGTCTCTTCGGATTTGAATAGTTTTGATGCTATAGTCACTTTATGTCAGAAGAAGCCCCACAGTTTGAAGGGATGAAGAAGTCAGAGTATATTCGTTTAGCTGTGGAATTAAGTGAGCACCCTGAAGCTTTTCCATTTTTTGGATAAGTCCTGACGCATACATAGCAATAAAGAGAGGAGAACAAGAAGATCCAGGCTTCGCCACTCCCATAGACGTTCTAATCGAAAAATTTCGTGAACACGGATTGAAAATAGTCCTAGGCAAAAATCCACAAAGTGGGAATGTATATGTCTTACCTTTTGACAGCAATAATATCGAAGAAGACAGTATCTTTCCTTGGCATCTGGCTATTCATAGAGACTTAGATCCTAAACTCAGAAAACTAATTAGTGCGAATAGAGACGGGGTTTCTTAAGATCGCACAGAGTTCTTTTGGCGAGTGATACAATTTAGCGGTAACAATAATATGAATAAACTATGTCAAATACATCGACACAAGCTCTTGAAAACCTGAAACGCGAGATGCAAAACGAGGACCGTGAGTTACAGAAGAAATCACAAGATCTGAAGCGGAAAGAGGATGAAATAAAAAGTAAGAAGAGTGAGCTCGAGAAGTTGGAGAGTGAGGCAACAAACATCAAAACAGAGGTAACCCGACTTGAGTCGCAAAGACAGAAAAATGAGAGAGAATTAGGTCAAGTGCAGCAAGAGTTGCAGAAGATGATGAAGAAGTAAAATGTGTAAGTTTTCGGAAAGAATCAAAAATTATTGCGGAGAACAAACGGAACCAAGCGCGCAGTTGCTTAAAGGGTTTGCCGCACCGCGGACTTCAAAGTGGAGATGCGTGCCTGTAACTCTGCCGGTCGAGCCGACATATCCTATCGTTTGTCCTCTTGAGACTGGCTGTCCTGGCGATACCGCTGTATTTCTTAAATGCGAGTAGAGGGTTTGAGTGCCGTTATTGTGCGTGATAACAACGTAGTTTCCGTATCCGCCGTTCCATGCCCCGCCGCCGCGCGCGATTATGACCGTCCCTTCGGCCGCCGCATAAACCGGCGTTCCGCGCGCGGCTCCGATATCAATACCGTTCCATCCGTGCAGTCCCTGGGTGATGACGCCCCCTGGCACCGGATTACCGAAGTAGCCTGCTATAAAGGTGCCGCCGCCGCCGAGCAGAGGCGACGATTGAGGACCTGCCTGCGCAGGTAGGCGTGGCGCGGGTACCACGATTTCTCCGCCTGGGATAATAATTGTCGAGCCGACGGCGAGCGCATCAGACGGATTAAGTCCGTTATATTGTGCGATTTCGTTCGCGTCTGCATTATATTTTTTTGCCAAAGATTTTAAAGTGTCGCCCTTCGCTATTGTGCGTTCTATGCCTGATATGGGCAGGATGACCAGAGTATCGCCAATATGGACATCCCTGGCATTTTTAAGATTGTTCGCCCAGATAATAGTATTTACGGAAACGTCAAACATTTTCGCAATATCAGACAGAGTATCTCCCTTGCGGACGACGTAGACAGAAATGCGATCAGCTTGTACAGAACCATCTGCGCCGGCTATTGCGCCTGAAGGTCCGGCGTATGCCATAAGCGCTTTCCCTCCGCTGGTTTGTATCTCGTCTCCGAGTCCTTTATTCGGGTTCGGGTCAGTATTCGTGGCGGCGCTAAGCAGTTGTGTTCCGGAGTTTTGAGAGAAATTGCTCGCTGCCGCACCTGCGTTTGTAGAAAAAGGCCAGAACGCATCCGCGTAATTAGGCAGGAAGGTCAAAGCGAACGCCAGGCCAGCCAATCCTGATATGAGAAATTGTTTGTTGGATTTGATGAAAAACAAGTGAAGAGCGGTGTGTCTGCGAGTACAAGAATAGCCTATATACGCTGTATATAGGCTATTCCTTGAATACTTCCTTATCAGCTATACGAGTAGTATAGCGAAGCAGAACGCGCAGTCAACCGCCTCCACGATTACCTGTGGAGAGCAGTTTGTGAGGTATATTCTACTGGTGACGTATCTGAAAGGATTAAATGACGCACAGAAGCGTGCAGTACTAGCAACAAACGGTCCAGTATCTGTTCTGGCCGGTGCCGGCAGCGGTAAGACGCGCGTACTGACGACGCGCATCTGCCATCTTATCCGAGAGGGAGTTTTTGCCGATAAAATTCTTGCCGTTACATTCACCAATAAAGCAGCCAGAGAGATGCGCGAGCGTATTCGCGCGATGCTTGACGGAGATGACCACCTGCCATTTGTCGCCACCTTTCATGGGCTTGGGCGAGAACTACTGGATAGCTATGGAAAGAGCATCGGCATTTCTAAATATTTCAGCATCTATGACCGCGACGATTCGGAGAAGGCGGTCGCTGTTGCATTGAAGGCGCTTGATATAGAGGCTAAAGAACTCTCTCCGAGAGCCGTTCTCGGCAGAATATCCCGCTACAAGGGAGAGGGGACGCGTGCAGATGAATTTATGCAGAAACATGGCCGTTCAAGCTTCGGTAACAGAATTGTATCGGAAGTATGGCAGAGATACGAGAAGGCTCTCTTGTCGGAGAATGCGCTGGACTTTGATGACCTAATCGCTCTGCCTGTGCGGATGCTTGGAGAACATGAGGAGATAAGAGAGCTCGCACAAAATCGTTGGAGCCATATTCATATAGACGAATACCAAGATACGAATAGTTTGCAGGAGAGGCTCGCCGGTATTCTTGCAGAAAAACATAAGAATTTATTCGTAGTCGGCGACGGCGACCAAGCGATATACGGTTGGAGAGGAGCGAAGATGGAAAACATTTTGAATTTTGAAAAAAAATATCCAAATTCGCAGACGATTATTCTGGAGCGCAATTATCGTTCTACCAGAAATCTTGTAGATGCTGCGAATGCGGTCATTGAGAAGAACAAAAATAGAAAAGAAAAATATTCAACGACTGAGAAATCTGCCGGCGAACCTATAGTAATCCATATGGCGTTGAATGCAGAAGATGAAGCGCGATGGATAGCACTTAAAATAAAAAATTTGATGTCAGAAGGCGGTAAACCGGAAGAGATTGCGATTCTATATCGTACAAATTTCCAGTCTCGCGCTCTTGAAGAAGGGTTGTTGCGCGCCGGAGTGCCATACAGGATTCTCGGCACCAGATTCTTCGCTCGCAAGGAGGTTAAGGATGCTCTCGCATGGATGCGCCTCGCGATGGATCCTTCTAGGGAGGTTGATAAGTTGCGCGCGGCGACAACGCCCGCGCGCGGTATCGGTAAGGTGACGCTCGGCAAACTCGCCGCCGGCGGTCGTGCGCAACTACGCGCTGGAGAACTCGCGAAGATAGAGGCATTTGAAAAGGTAATCGCAGAGCTCGCTCTCGCGGCTGAAACACTCGTCCCGTCCGAATTCGTTAAGTTCGTCGTGGAGAAGAACGGCATGAAGAAGGCGATGGCAGACGACGGGAGCGAAGAAGACCGTGAACGGTTTGAAAACATTGAAGAATTGGCTTCTGTCGCGGCGCGCCACGACAGCATGCACGGCAAAGATAGCATTGCGCTTTTTCTCGCCGAAGCGGCATTGGCGAGTGACCAGGACGAGTTAGACCAGGGCGAGAAAACAGGCGTAACGCTCATGACTGTCCATGCGGCCAAAGGTTTAGAATTCAATACAGTATTTATAAGCGGTATGGAAGAGGGGTTGTTTCCGCACAAAAATATCGGATGGAATCCGCCAGCTGGCGGAGACCGCGACGAAGAGGAGGAACGGCGGCTCTTCTATGTCGCGATGACGCGCGCCAAGGACCGCCTCTTTCTCACTCTTGCGCGCATACGCAAGATTTATGGAAGCGACTCCGTCGCGCACCCATCTTCGTTCCTCGCCGACATAGATCCGCCACTCCTGCGCTACGACAAAACCGAACACAATGACATCTTTATTTAAAGCTAAGAAATCGCTCGGGCAGAATTTCTTGATGCATGCGCGCATCGCGGAGAGAATTGCGCTGGCCGCGGGATTGCCGCCGGACGCTATAGTGCTGGAAATAGGTCCGGGCACTGGGATGTTAACGAGAGAATTGTTAAAAAAAGCAAAAAAAGTTATTGCAGTTGAAGCAGACCGAGAACTTTTTGAAAAATTGAAAGCAGACTTTGCGAGTGAAATCGCAGATGACCGTCTTGAGCTCATTCACTGTGATATCCGCGACTATCCACTAAATACTGCTATAGCAGGAAGTTATGGATACTCTGTGGTGGCGAATATTCCGTATTATTTGACCGGAGAAATATTCAGGATGTTTCTTGAGGCAGATAATCAGCCTAGCTCTATGACTCTTCTGGTGCAGAAAGAGGTTGCCGACCGCATCATCGCGCGCAACGGCAAAGAGAGCGTCTTATCTCTTTCTGTAAAAGCATACGGTACGCCGAAGCGGGAGTTCCTCGTCCCGAGAGGAGCATTTAAGCCGGCGCCGAATGTTGATTCTGCAGTACTAACTATGAAAAATATTTCACGCAAAAATTTTTCTACAAAAAAAGAAGAAGAATTATTTTTCAAACTTCTGCACGCAGGCTTCGCCCACAAGCGCAAATATGTGCGAAAGAATCTTTTGGATTTCGCAAAGACGATAGGTTTGCGAAAGCTTCCATTAGACAGCATTCCAGAAAAGGCTCGCGCAGAAGATATGCAACTCTCTGATTGGTTAGTTCTCTCAAAGTGATGTCCCGGTAAAGGGAGTTATTGCGCCGAGAGAAGGAATTGGAAAACAGAATTTACCCGCCCACACCCAGCACGCCTGAACTCCGGGAGTGTAGGTGCCGAGCGCCCACGACCCCGGCTTTAATATCCCGAACAGAAACGCCGTTGTGGCGCCCATAGGGTATGTAAGCGCTCCTGTAGCGGGGACGGGGCCAAGCCAGAGCGGTGCGAAATAGTGAAGAAACTGCGCGGAGCAGGTGCAGGGGAAAATAGAAACCTCTAGTCCCCCGAAAGGGACTTGTGCATATGCTGAAGACGGAATTATCGTCACAGAAAAGAAGATAATAGAACCGAGGATGAGTTTTTTCATAGTAAAATGTTAAATAATTTTTCTGAATTAGAAAATCCGTACTCGTTTACTATGTACAAAGACACAGGCACTTTATCCGTCCCTCGACCGACCTTTGCGAGCTCCCGAAGGCTGTCTGGTGAAATCTGGACAACAAGCGTTTTTCCATCAAATGACGACACGTTGATAAATTTCTGATAGGTAGTGACGACTACGTTATTTTGAGGTGAGAAGCCCGAACCGGTGATAGTCAGCGTGCCACCATACTTGATGTCTACTGGGTAAATACTTTGTATATGAACGGATGGATTCTTCGGGTCGGTTATGACAAAAGCCGCTGTGTTGGAGACGGCACTGCCAGTCTTAATCGCGATATCATATCGCGCCGGCGGTATCGGCGGAACGGCGAATGAGAGATTCCCGAGAGAATCTTGATTCACCGTACGGACTATGTAGTTGCTGCCGAAGTAGAGGGCACTATTTGATGAAATTCCGGTGCCCGTAATGGAAACACGCGTGCCGAGTCCACCGAATTGCGGCGACAACTCCTTAATCACAATACTTGGGACATCGGATGTTGTTATAAAAGGCATTGTGGCAGTAGCAGTGCTTTGAGAGGCAATAGCTGAATTAATAGCGGAGGTTATTTTATTTTGAACGCCCTCAATCATTTTATCTCCCAAATAGATGTCAATTTTTTCGCCGTCTTTTACAAGATAGTCTGTTGAAGTTGCTACTGTAGTCGTAATCACGAGAGAATTCGCAACTATCGTGTTCACCACTGATGCTGGAAGCGCGTTGAGTTTGGCTCTCGTAAGTGGTCCGACATATCCATTGCCTCGCGATAGTCCTGCAGGCACCAAAATCTCGTTCGCGTACTTTTCTTGGAACTTTATTACAGCCGATTTAGTCAAAGAGCCAAAGTAACTTGTTTCATTTCCCGGAGAGCCGGGACCAATGCTCGCAACGCGCGTACTCTCGTCACGATTAAGAATTTGCTGAAGCGCGATAACCTGTGTACCCATTGAGCCAAACGAGAGATTCGCCGTGAATTGGGTGTTTTGCGCGCTAACGTGTGCCCCATACAAAAGGATTAGGAGAGCAGTCATGACAGGTATCAGAGCTAAACGCATTAATCATAGGATAGCATGTAGATAACCGCTTCTCGAACTTGCGCGACTGCTATACTTATATGTGAATACTATGGGGCAGATTCTGCAAAATTGGCGAATTCTCGGAGCGGCGTTTCTGTCTGTCTCGTTCATCGTTGGCGCATTTCTTCTGGCTCGCAGTGTTGAGTCGCCGAATTTTGCGCAGGCGTCACCCGAGTCTGCGCTTCTAAAGGCTATCGCGACCAAAGATTCGGACGGCGACGGTCTCACCGATTGGGAAGAGGCTCTTTACGGAACGTCTCCGAATATTACGGATACCTTTAATCTCGGAATGACGGACAGCGAGGCGGTAACCAAGGGTCTTATAGTGCCGAAGGCGATTGCCGACATTTCGCTAGCGACCTCCTCTGTCGCTTCTATGCCGGCGGACGGCTCGCTCCCGCCTCCTCCTGGTGAAGGAACTTTGACAGACACATTCGCAAAAAGCTTTTTTACGCTCTATATATCTGCGAAACAGGCGAACGGGGGGACTGATTTGTCAGAGGCAGATATGCAGAATATAGCGAGCGAGGCTATCAGCTCTCTCTCGTCTGCAGTGATAATGGCGCCAGATTTTAAGTCGGCAAAAGACTTAAAGATTTCAGGTTCCGGAGCGGACACTCTTAAAGAGTTCGCAGTTAACGCCGAAGCAGTGCTTTTAAAAAATACAAGTACCGCGTTAAAGAGCGAACTGCTCTATCTTATTGATGCGGTCGAGAACAATGATACGGATGCGCTTGCGCACATCGCGTCAATAGCTAAAGCGTATCGCGACTCTGCGGCAGGCCTCGCGGCGCTGTCTATACCGGCGGAACTCGCAGAGAGCCACCTCGCGCTCATAAACGCTATGATGCGCGTGAG
>ERZ1292645.734-Hain-H14-02um-R2-734-length-10817-cov-5_pt1 | contig 10817 bp, 6 predicted proteins | sample MGYA00564401_ERZ1292645 | MGnify/ENA primary metagenome ERZ1292645 (study PRJEB36523, sample SAMEA6512644) | groundwater metagenome | collected 2019-01-09 | study: AquaDiva: Metagenomics assemblies of 32 groundwater samples | reverse complement strand
TAGATAATGCCCTAAATGTGCCGTAAGTATCTAATGTGTAAGCCGGGCTCGTCGTGCCGATGCCGATGTTGCCGGTTGATGTTATATATAGTAGCGGCGCTGAAGAAGAAGAATAAGCGCCAAAAACTGCATTAGTAGAAGAAGCTCTAATAGTCAGCATCTCACTGGGCGTCGTTGTCCCGATCCCAACAAGACCTTGGCTGGTGGCTAAAGTAGTAGTCCCGGCCACGGTTAAAGTATTAAGGGCTGAAAGATTATTAACAGTGGCGGTGGCAGTATATATGTTAGCCCAACGAAAATTTGAAGAACCAAAATCATATGCCGAGTCGGAAAACGGCAAAATATTGGACTTGACATAGCCGGTAAAATAAACTGGCGTGGAAGTGGCTGAACCAAAAGTAGTGGTGGCTTGAGTGTAAAATGGGCTGGCGATGGAAGAGGTAGCCGCAGTGCCGGTTAAAACAATATTGCCTGAACCCCAGATATTGCCGACAACGGTTAATTTTTCTGAAGGCGTGGTAGTGCCGATGCCGACATTTCCCTGAACCGTGGCCAAAGTAGTCGTGCCATAAACATTCAAAGTACTACTGGAAGTTAAACCGCTGTTAAAAAGCATTGTGCCAGTATTGTCTATTGAAAATTGACTAGTACCTCCCACTTGTAAATCTAAAACCTTACCGCTGTAACCGGCAGGCGCATTAAGAACCATTGTTTGAAGAGTAATGGTCTGAGCGGTAATGGAAGAGCCGACAGCAAGAGTACCGCTAATTTCAGTGTTGCCGTTGATTTTAGTTCTGTCAGCGATATAAACCAAGGGATTGAGAACGCTGGTAGAGTCAATAACCACTTGACTGCCGGAAATTTGCATGCCAACTCCGGCGGTTAAAATAACATTGCCAGATCCTAACGCCTGTAAAATAATATCGGCATTCTCCTGATAAATTTTTGGCGAAGATACCGGCTCTTTTATATAAATCTGCTGGGTGATAACTCCGCCCGGCGCATAAAGACGATTAGCAATCGCGCTTTCCATATCTATCAGCTGGGCTCGAACTACGGCTAAAGCCTTGTCGTCAATCTTAATAATTTCTTTGGTAATTTCCCTGACCGGTTCAATTTGCGTCACCCTTGAAACCTCCACCGTTCTGACAGTTTCTTTTCCCACTTTCATTTTTAAGTCATTAACTTGTTGCTGGATGTTTTCCAAATCTTTGTTATTAACCTCCACTATTCTTGACGGTAAAATATTTTTCCACGGAGAAACAACAAGCTTTCCGAAGTTTGAAACTCGGTTTCCAATCTCTGAAACTCGGTTTCTTATTTTTGAAACCGAGTTTCTCATTCCCGTTCCAATCTCTGAAACTCGGTTTCCCCAGCCTCGACTCGCCGTCGAGGCGAGGCGGGCAGCAGAAGAAACCGAGTTTCTTAAGCCTTTTTCTACAAAATCATTTGCCGCAATGTACCCATTTTTTATTTCCCCTATCACCCCTTTTACCCCGGCAAGACCCATTTTGCCGAAATCCGAAATTTTTTCTTCAACTAAATTATTAACGACGAAATAATTTTGTTTAGCTGAAACAAAATAACCTTTCAAATTTTTCCCTGCTCCTTCGCCGATTTGCGCCACTCCAAAATCAATATTATAAACGGTCCTTGAAACTCGGTTTCCAGTAGAAGAAACCGAGTTTCTTATTTTTTCCCCGACAAAAGAAATATCTTGGCCGACATTTGCCACGCCCTGAACGGAATCGCTGAAAATATCTATTACGAAATTGCTTGACTCTTTGGCAATATTTGAAACTCGGTTTCTTATTTCTGAAACCGAGTTTCTTGCGCCTTCTTTTCCAAAAGCAATTATTTTTTTAGAACTCTCCGTAATTTTTGTTACACCGGAATTAACATCGCCAAAAATATTTTTAAAATTTTCTTTGCCGAAAGCAATGTTGGCCGTTAATAAAATAAAAACCAACCCTAAAACAAAAGCTGGCCTGCCCGCAATGCTTCGCATAGCGATGCAGGCGGGTTTTATTTTTTTAAAATCGAAATTTATTTTACGCAATTTAACTCCCGATGTTGTTGCGTTAACATCGGGAGTTGCGTGATTCGGCCCATTATTATATTCTTCTGCTTTAGCTAAATATTCTTTGAGCCATTCTTCTTTAGTCACCCAATTTCTACCAAATTTTACAGCCTTCAATTTTCCTTGCCGCGCGCGCAACGACAAATACTCTTGCGTATAATCGCAAAATTTCGTTGCGGTTTGCAATGATATATAATTCGGATCTTTACCCATTCATATATTTTCCTTTATATAAGAAGTGCTGTCAATGGCCCTAGTTGTGGATAACTATCGGCTTATCGGATAGAAGATATTAAGGATTATTTTTAATATTTTGCAAAATGCCTAAAGCTAAAAATGTCAAGATTAAACCGCCTCCGCCGTAACTGACTAATGGCAAAGGAATGCCAATTATTGGCAAAATGCCGATATTCATACCGATATTAATAAATATTTGTGAGATTAAAAGAGCGCTAAACCCCACGGCGAAAAGCCGAGAAAAATTACTGCTCGCTGATAAAGCAATTTTCATTATCCGCCAGATTAAAATTAAAAATAAAAAAAACAGAACCGATACTCCCGCTAATCCGGTCTCTTCGGCGATGGAAGCAAAAATAAAATCGGTTTGCGGTTCGGGCAAAAACCCGTATTGAGTTTGAGAACCTTTAAAAATTCCTTGGCCAAAAAGGCCGCCCGAACCCACGGCAATTTTTGCTTGGCGTTGGTTCCAACCGACTTTCAAGGGATCCGATAGTTGAGGCTGGATAAAACTTAATACTCTTTCTTTTTGATAATCTCTTAAAATTGTTGCCCAACTGGCGGTAAAAATAATCGCGCCTAAAATCGTTAAAATCAAAAAATGCCTTATCCTAATTCCTGAAACAAATAAAACCCCGAGCCAAAGGCAAATAAGCACCAAAACCGCGCCTAAATTGGGCTGGAGAAAAATTAAAACAGCAGGTAAGGCGATATAAAGGCCGGAAAGGAAAATATGCCTTATCCGATAGACTTCTATATGCCTTATTGAAAAATATTTAGCTAGAATTATAATTAAAATAGGCTTTAAAAACTCCACCGGGTCAATGGAAAATGGCCCTATCCTATACCACGATTTAGTTCCTCTAATTTCCGGAGCGAAAAAGAACAATCCGATTAAGGAAAGCAAAGAAATAAAATAAAGAATAATAATCAAATAAGGATCGTCTCTAAAATATCGCCAATCAAAAAAAGAGAAAAGAATCATTATAAAAATTCCGATGCCAAAAAAAATAATTTGTTTTTTAAAATTCCACATATCTCCTTTGCCCAAAGATGAACTGAAAATTGACAACAATCCAAAGCCAGCCAAAAGCAACGCAGAAACAATCATAATCCAGTCTAATTTCTTTAAATAAAGTAAAAAAGAATTCATTGTTTTAATTATATACTGCCCACTTACTTAATAAAATCTGGTCGAGGCCCGGCCTCGACCAATTCTACTTTATTTCAACTCTTATGCCTTTTATGCTCTATCCAACCACCAACAAATTCCTTACAACCCTTTTCACCGTTCATTATTTCTGAAATAAATTTCCTATCAGTCACTGAAGGAAAATTCTTTTGTCCAATATAATCCAGATAACTTGACCATTTATAATTTTCCAAAAATTTAATAACTTTTCGCAAATTTTTAACGCCGCTTTCTTTCCATTTCGGTTCTACTAAAGATACTGGATTGGCATGGATATAAGCAAATACCGTTTTTAATTGTTCGTCATCTTTAATATGAACTGCCTTGAATCTGTTCTGAAAAACATAGCCTTTCCTGTTATATTTTCTATTAAAATATCCGGCAAAACCCGTGCCAACCTTGCTTAAAAATTTAGTCATTCCTCCTCCTTCAATCTGCCTTACTAATAAATGGATGTGATTTGGCATAAAACAAAAAGTCAAAACTTCCACCAACTTATCCCTTATGTCAAAACTGGACGAGGACGGGCCTTGCCCAATTTTTAAAAATTTCTTTTTGTTGGATTTGATCTCTTGACGTCTTTTTAAAATAGCTACTGATTTTTTATTATTAAACTCATAAATAGAAAAAATTCCTCGATAATAGTCATCTATGTCTTTAAATATTAAATTATTATCAATTCCTCTTAGGATAATATGATAAATTTCATTATCCGCAAATTGTTGCTTTCTATATGGCATATTAAATGTTTACAACCCTATGAATTTTTTTATTTTAGAAATCGGGATAGCAATAACTCTCCCCTCTTCATCAATAGTATTTATTCCTAAAATACTGCCCTCAATATCAAACAAAGGACTTCCCGAAATAATATTCTTTTCAAAAATATTTGTTTCAATAAAATCCTTGCTAAAACTTCTGATAATTCCTTCGTTGGCTACTCCCACTCCGACTAAAAAAACTCTCTCTCCTAATTTTATTTTTTCTAAATCGGCGAAGCTTAAAGTCGGCAAGTCTATCCGGCCTACCTTAATTAAAGCTAAATTTTCTTTTGAGTCTCTTTTCAAAATCTGATACGAAGTCGAACTCCCGTTAATATAAAAATAAAGAGCTGATCCCTGGGGGATTAAACTATTCAGAGTGACGGCTAAGCCGTCAGAAGTTACAATCAGCCCCGATCCCTCTAAGATTTCACCCGACTCCAGTTTCGCCCTGATATTGATAACTGTTTTTTTGGTTTTTTCAACGGCATTTTCTAAAGCCGTATTTTCCTGAATAATAATTTCTTTTTTTTCTATAATATAAACAGGCCCCGGTTCTGATTGATATTGAAGCTGATAAAAAACGAGGGCTCCTCCGCCCATTCCCAAAATAAAAATTATTAAAATTTTAAATATATTATTTAGCATATTTAAAAACTATTTTTCCTCCCTCCAAATCAACCACAACTTTTTCTCCGCTTTTTATTTCTCCTGAAACAATTTTTAAAGACAAGGGATCTAAAACTTGTTTCTGAATAACTCTTTTCAAAGGTCTGGCCCCCAAACTGGAATCAAAACCGATTTTAGCTAAAAATTCCTTAGCCGACTCCTGAAATTTAATATTAATTAATTTTAATAAAAGACGATCGGCTACTTTTTGAAGTTCCAGATCAACGATCTTTTTAATTTCTTCCCTGCCAAGATAATTAAAAATAACAATTTCGTCAATTCTATTTAAAAATTCCGGTCTGAAACTTTCCTTTAGGGCGCCCATCACTTTTCCCCTCAAAGACTCTTTTTCTTTTTTTTCAACATCTTCACCGATAAAACCTAAACTGGCTTCTCTGGCGATGATATCGGATCCGGCGTTTGAGGTCATAATCAAGATAGAATTCTTAAAAGAGGCTGTTCTCCCCTTAGCATCAGTCAAGCGGCCATCTTCTAGAATTTGAAGCAGAATATTAAAAACATCGGGGTGAGCCTTTTCTATTTCATCAAGTAAAATTACAGAATAAGGCCTTCTCCTTATTTTTTCCGTCAATTGGCCCCCCTCTTCGTATCCGATATACCCTGGGGGACTGCCCATCATCTTAGAAACCGTGTGTTTTTCCATATATTCTGACATATCTAAACGGATTAAAGAATTTTCGTCATTAAATAAGAATCCGGCCAAAGCTCTGGCTGTTTCGGTTTTGCCTACGCCAGTCGGCCCTAAAAACATAAATGAACCTAAGGGGCGATTTTCTTCAGAAATACCGGCTCTTGCCCGGCGAAGAGCGTTAGAAATGGCGGCGATGGCTTCTTTCTGGCCGACAACTCTTTTCCCCATAATTTCCTCCATATTTTCCAATTTTTTGATTTCAGCCTCTAAAAGACGGGTGACAGGAATACCTGTCCAACGAGAAACAATGCTTGCCACCTCTTCTTCTCCAACCTCGCCTTTTAAAATCGGCCGATTTTTCTGAAATTTTACTAATTTTTCCTCAGCTATCTGCAAGTCCTTATTTAGTTGAGGAATTTTTCCATATTTTAATTCCGCCACCTTTTGCAAATTGGCTTCCAGCTCGGCTTTTTCCACTTCAAAACGCAAACCTTCAATTTCTTTTTTTAAATTTTTAATTTTTAAAATTATTTCTCTCTCCGTTTTCCATCTTGCCTCAATGTCTTTCAGTTTGTCCCTTAAATCAGAAATCTGCCGAGGCAAACCGGCTTTTTTATTTTTTTGAGCGACTATTTTTACTTCCAATTTTTGGATTTCTTTTTTCAAATTTTCCAATTCTTCGGGTTCTGATTCAATTTCCAAACGCAAAGCTGACATTGATTCATCCATCAAATCAACTGCCTTATCCGGCAGGAATCTGTCAGCAATATAACGGGCCGCCAGCTGGGCGCAAGAAATTAAGGCGCTATCAGTAATCTTTACGCCATGGTGCAGCTCATATTTTTCCTTAATTCCCCTTAGAATCGCTACGGTATCTTCAACTGAAGGTTCGGCCACATATATCGGTTGAAATCTTCGTTCTAGAGCCGCATCTCTTTCAATATATCTTTGATATTCCTTTAAAGTGGTGGCTCCAATGGCTTTTAATTCTCCTCTCGCCAGAGCCGGTTTTAATAGATTGGAGGCGTCTATAGCGCCCTCTGCAGCCCCGGCTCCCACCAAGGTGTGTAATTCATCAATAAATAAAATATAATGGCCAGCGGCCCGATTTAACTCCTTTAAAAGGGCTTTTACCCTATCCTCAAACTCTCCCCGGTATTTTGTGCCGGCGACTAAGGCTCCTAAATCTAAACCGATAATTTCTTTATCTTTCAGACTTTCCGGAACATTATTAAAAATAATTTTTTGGGCCAATCCTTCAACAACAGCGGTCTTGCCGACTCCGGCCTCGCCAATTAAAACCGGATTATTTTTAGTTCTTCTGGACAACACCTGCATTAACCGCCTGATTTCATTTTCTCTGCCCACCACCGGATCCAATTTTCCTTGTTTAGCCAAGGTGGTCAAATTTCTGGCGTATTTTTCAATAACCTGATACTTTGACTCCGGTTCCGGATCGGTGATTCTTTGACCGCCCCGAACCGAAACCAGCTGTTTTAAAAAAGTGTCATAATCTAATTTGCCGAACTCTAAAGTGGCAGCTCCGCCGCCCGGCTGTAAAAAAGCGGTTTTGTCTAAAATTTCCTTGGCTTTGCTTTCTGTGCCTAAAAGAGCCAAAAATAAATGCTCCACTGAAATGAATTCATCATTCATTTTCATTGCCTCCTGTCTGGCCCTGTCTAAAACTTTGGCCATATCTTGGGTCAAATAAAACTGGCCAAAGGCCTGCGGAGCAGGAACTATCGGCAATCTTTCCAAAGATAAATTTGCTTTGCGTTTTAACCCGGGAACATCTGCCCCTAAACGCGAGAGTAGGCTTGAAACAACGTTTTCTTCCTGTGAAAGCAAAGCTAAAAGCAGATGCAAGGCATCTATTTGCTGCTGGCTCTTTTCTCTGGCAAAATCCTGGGCCGAGAGTAAAACCTCCTGCGCTTTATGAGTAAAATTTCCCGTACCGCCGTTCATCATGTAGTTTATTTTACTCTATTTTTTCGCCCAAGACAACTTCGATTGAGAGTTCTTTACCACCCCGCAAAATTTTTAAAATTATTTTATCACTCGGGCTATATTCCATTAAAGTTTTTGATAAAGTATTGTCTTTGGTAATTTTTTTGCCGGCGACCTCTAAAACAATATCGCCTTCTTTTATTCCCGCTTTCTCGGCGCTAGAACCTGAAAAAATAGACGAAACTGAAGCGCCCTTGTCGCTCAAAGTATAACTGACCCCCAAAAAAGGATAAACAATTTTACCGACCGCCTTAACGCTATTAATGTCTTTTTTGGCTTTGTTAATTAGGATAGCAAAACCGATATTTTCTCCTTCAACTGACATTGCCGCATTGATGCCGATAACCTCGCCTTTCAAATTTAAAAGCGGCCCGCCGGAATTTCCTTTGTTAATAGCCGCGTCGGTTTGAATAACGCCTTCCAGTGTTTCCACTATTCCGCCGCCGGAAGCGGTGATGGTTCTGCCCAATCCCGAAATCACGCCGACAGAAACAGTATTTTGAAACTCACCTAAAGCATTGCCGATAGCAATGACTGTCTGGCCGATTTGCAAACTTTCAGAATCGCCTAATTTTACCGTAGGAAATAATTGGACAGTCAGACTGCCGTCTTTATTAACGATTTTTTCCTGATCAATTTTTAAAATAGCCAAGTCCTGGGTCTCATCTAAAGCCATAACCTTCGCCGGAAATTTTTTGCCGTCATTGGTCAAAATAGTGTAATCAGCTGTTTTATCTGAAACCACATGCTTATTGGTCAAAATCATTCCATCGGAAGAAACAATAAATCCCGAACCGCCGCCAATCTGCTGTTTTTGAACGCCTTTCTGCCGCACCTGAATACCAAAAAAATCGTTATAATATTGCTCCAAGATTGGCACATCTTTGGAGATGACAATACTGACAACTGCCGGAGAATAAGTCTTAACTGCCCCGATTATCGCTTCTTCTTGAGAGGTTTGGGGGAAATAAACCGGCTGCTTTTCTATTATTATATTAGTCTCCGTTAAAAAATAATCTCTCAATTGAAAAGCTGCTGAAACCGCAATAGCTAAAACAATTAACAGAAAAATTTTATTATTAATTCTTATTTCAGACGATTCGTAAATTGACATATATTAAATTATAACACATTTTTTCTGGCTTTTGCGGTGACCCAGAAACCGAGATACTTGCCCAGCATTAATCTTGTCTGGGCGTCGATAGCCGGGAAAGAACCGAAGGTAATAAAGGTTAAAGGAAAAAAAATTAATTCCGAAGATACACGCAATTTTTTGAAAAAACTGAAGTTGCTCGGCCTCAGGAAAAGCAAGCGGAAAGTAATAATTATGCAAATAACCAAGCCGAAATTAGCTAAAGCCATAAGGCCTCCGGTGATCTGGGAAAGATTGTACCCTAAAAGACTTGCTTGGAACTCCTTACCTCCCCAAATTATAGGCAGCCAACCTAAAGTCAAAATTATCAAAGGATTGGTCGCCCAGGCCCAAAAACCTTCTACGACCAAAAAAGAATAACGAAACATAAGAGATGGTTTTATTTTTTTGTTTTTCAAAAAACCAAAAAGCAAATAAGGAATGCATTCTGCGCCATACGCCCAGCGTCTTTGCTGTTTATACTGGTTGATAATGGTTTCTTTCAAATTTTTCCCCAAAACGCAATCCATAGAAATAGGATAGTGCAAGGGAATGACTTTGTAATTTCCGTCGTAAAAAAGAAATGATTTCCAAAAAATTCCCGCATCTTCGCAAACAACATTAGTTTGCCAAAAGTCCATTTCAACCACGGCCTTAAAGCTCATCGAATGGGAAGAATAAGTTACTATTTTTTCCGGACGCTGCTGCTGCAATGCCTCCCAGCAAACATTAGTAAAGGCTACTATGCGGGAAAAAAACGGAGCGTCATAAATATTATTCAGATACAAAGGAATCGGCTGGAAACTACATCTTGTCGGGTCTTTAACAGTTAAATAAGAGTATGATAATCGGCTGAAATATTGAGGAAAAACTTGGGTGTCAACGTCAAGCATTGAAACGATAATCTTCTCGTAAGGAATCTTCTCTTGATCAATAATTTTTTCTTTGACCTCTCTCCCGGCCCAACTTATATTTGAACCCTTGCCGGCAATCTCGCCCTCAATGTTTTGAGGGTGAATTGTCACTAAAAACTTAAAAAATTTGTTACCGAATTCTTGAGCTATAATTCCGGCTATTTCCTTAGGTTTTTCGCCGGCTCTTTCTTCAATCGCCAAAACAACGATCATCTTATCTTTTGGATAATCGCAGTTTATCAAACTTTCAAAAGTTTCTCGGACCAGGCTTAATTCCTCTTTATAAGTCGGCAAAATAACCAAGTGGCAGATGTTTTCCCAACCAGGAAGCTTGCTTGTTTTTTCCAACCAATTTATCTTTAAATTTTCTCTTAATTTTTTGTAAGAAGCTAAAAAATATAAAGAAAAATAAGCAATCCTTAAAAACCAATAAATACAAAATCCGATAATAAAAAAAGCAATGATGGCCGGCTTCAGCCAAGACAAGACGACCATTAAGATTAGCGTCAGCCAAATCAAAGCTCCGGGCAAAATCTCCAAAGCCCGATAAATAAAATAATCATTGCCTCCCTTTCCTTTTAAATCCGTTGCCCGACCAATATTAAGATAATATTTATCATTATTGATGCTCATTTATCTGCGCAACAAATACCCTAAGGCCATTCTTAAAATTTTAATCCACATTCGCCAGTCGGCCATTAATTTGCTGTTTTTGAGACCGCCTCCTCTTTTAAAATGAGGGATGGCTACCTCTTTTATCACAAAACCTTCTTCCACCGCCCTAATATTCATTTCGGTTTCAATCTCAAATTCATTGCTTTTCAAATTCAATTTATCCCAGTCTTTTCTTCTTATCGCCCGAAAACCGGCCAAAGGATCGCCTTTTATCTTAAGACCCATTAAACGAAATAACGGCTTGAGGAAAAAACGGTTTAAACCGAGAATTTCTCTCGTCATTATATCGTCTTCCTTGAATTTTTTTAAATTACGGCAACCCAAAACAAGATTAGCCGTTTCTAACTCTTTAAGTAATTTTGGGATATATTCAGGGGGATCAGTGCCATCGCCGTCTAAAAAAATTAATATTTCTCCTCGGCTATTTTTAACCGCCTCTCTCATTTGCCTCCCCTTGCCTTTTTCTTTTAATTTTATAACTTTCGCTCCTAATCTTTC
>ERZ1292645.733-Hain-H14-02um-R2-733-length-10823-cov-6_pt1 | contig 10823 bp, 12 predicted proteins | sample MGYA00564401_ERZ1292645 | MGnify/ENA primary metagenome ERZ1292645 (study PRJEB36523, sample SAMEA6512644) | groundwater metagenome | collected 2019-01-09 | study: AquaDiva: Metagenomics assemblies of 32 groundwater samples | reverse complement strand
CGGTTTATGCCTCCTCCCATCTGCGCCCCATGCGCAGGTAGAGGTGGAACCATGTAAAGGACAAGAAATTACCATAGCAGAATAAGTAAGCTGTGTCAACCTCTATCCAAGAACGAAAGAATCAATCCTACGACCGCGGAGACGGCGGCGATGACCCAGAAGCGCATGACAATCTGCGGCTCGGGCCAGCCCACCGCCTGCAGGTGGTGGTGCACCGGCGCGGAGAGAAGCACCTTCCGCTTCCAAAAGCGCTTGGCAACCATCTGCACGATGACCGAGAGCGATTCAAAAACAAAAATTGAGCCAATGACCGGAAGAAGCAGCACGGAGTTGGTGAGCATGGCGACGATCCCCAGCGTCACCCCGAGCGACATCGCGCCAGTGTCCCCCATAAAAAACCGCGCCGGGTAGATGTTCTCCCACAAAAATGCGAACAGCGCGCCGACAATTACTCCGCAGAACACCGCGAGATCAATCTTCCCCTGGCTAAAGGCGATAGCGCCGTAGGCGGCAAAGGCGGCGAGTAATGTTCCGCCGGCAAGGCCATCCAAACCGTCCGTTTCATTTACGGAAAAGGCTGTCGCCACAATGATGAAAATAAAAATCGGGATGTACCACCAACCGATTTGAAAGTTGCCGACGAACGGAACCCGCAGGAGGTCCCAATCAAGTTTGAAAAAAAACCACCAGGCGCCTACCGCCGCAATCGCGGTATAAATTAAAATACGCTCCCGCATTCGCATCCCCCCGCCGCGAGCGCCGATTCGTTTCACATTGTAGAGATCGTCCACGAAACCGACGATTGCGCTAGCGACGAGTGCGCCCAATGGCAGAAGCGTCTGCGGCCGCGTCAAAAAATTCAGTGTGGAAAAAAAGCCGTTAAAAACTATGGAGAGAACAAAGAAGAGAAGCGCCAGGAAAAGCACCGTGCCCCAGATCAAAATCCCGCCCATTGTCGGAGTGCCCGATTTACCCCGGTGAAGGGAAGAAAAAATCGGCGCGGACTGCTCATCGCGAATTTGCTTCCCTATGCGGAACCGCGTGAGGAGCCGCAGGAGCGCAGGCATCCAAGCGAGGGCGACCACGAAGGAGAGCGTAGTGAGCAAAAAAACTTTTATGACCGGGAAAGACATTCTGGAGTAAAAGTTTAAATGTTGAGGAAGAAAACGGTAACGGAACGAATCAGGAGCAACACCTCAAGAAAGAGCGTTACCCCCACAACGAGCGTTGAAACGCTCTCATTGCTTCGCGCGCCGCGAATGGCGAGCGCGGTGTTCGCGATGAGGAGCGCCAGTCCAGCAAACGGAATCCATAAAAGATACCATGCGGATCCGATGCCTGTGATGCCATAATACACATTGTACCGCAGGGCGAAGACCCCCTCGCGCCCTTTGGGAAGAAGCGCAAGCATGAGAATCCACGATAGGGCGTTCGCCGCCAAGCCGCTCGCAAACATGACGCGCGAGAGGTGTGGAAGCGAGCGGATGCGGCGAAGCGCGAGCGCCACGATGTTGCCCGGGAGAGAAAAAGGCATATGTGTGTTATACTACATGTAACATGAAACATAAAACATAAAGCATGAAACATGGAACACGAAACATGTATCACAAAGCATAAAGTCCGCAACATACTCGCCTTGAACGAATGTTCCATGCTCTCCCGATTCGATATCGGGATCCCGACCGCACTTATGAATATTTAAATCACGGTGTCGGGACATGCTCCATGACGTATGTTTGATGACGTTACCCTTAAAAAAATTTTAACGGACGCAAAGCTGCTTCCGGTAACGGAAATCCGAAAAGCGGCGCGCGAAGCGAAGGTGAAAAAGACGCCGCTGGAAACGCATATCTTGAAGCAGCGGCTGCTTCCGGAAGATCTTCTCTATAAAGAAGCGGCGCGCGTGCTGCAGGTTCCGTTTACCGAACTCACCGACCGCATCATCCGGAATGATGTTCTGTTCATTGTTCCGGAAACCATCGCCGCCACTCACCGTATCATCCCTTTTGATCAGAGCGGCAAAGAGGTGTCGCTCGCAACCACGGAATTGGACGACCTCCAAACCTTTGAGTTCATCCGCCGGAAAACCGGCCTGGAACCAAAAATTTTTCTCACAACTCCTGCCGCCATAGAGGAAGTATTGAAACAATACCATCGCAATTTGAAGGCGGAATTTGAAGAGATAGCGCAACCGAAGGAAGAGATGCCTCCGGAAGAAGAACAGAAGCGCCTGAAAAAACTGGCGCAAGACCTCCCGGTCATCCGGATCGTTGACAGTCTTTTGGACCATGCGATCTACGAAGGCGCCTCGGACATCCATATTGAACCGACGGAGCAAGATCTCACCATCCGTTTTCGCATTGACGGCGTGCTGCGGAAACTCATGACGCTCCCGAAAATCGTGGAACCCGGCGTCATCGCGCGCATCAAAGTGCTGTCCAATTTGAAACTGGACGAACATCGCTTGCCGCAAGACGGCCGATTCAAAATCGCCACAACGGAATATCGTTACTCCATCCGCGTTTCCGTCTTTCCTGTTTTTGACGGCGAGAAGGCGGTGCTGCGGCTTCTCTCCGAAACTTCAGCCGCATTGACGCTGGAACAGTTGGGGGTGCAGCCGCAACCTCTGGAGATCGTGCGCAGAAACATCAAGCGGCCGCACGGGATCAGTCTCGTCACCGGTCCGACCGGTTCCGGAAAAACGACGACGCTCTATTCAATCATGAACATTCTGAATGCCCCGGGCGTGAACATCGCCACCGTGGAGGATCCGATTGAATATCGCATCCCCGGGGTGAACCAGAGCCAAGTGAATCCCCGCATCGGCTTCAGTTTCGCCACGGGCTTGCGGTCGCTTCTGCGGCAGGACCCGAACATCATCATGGTGGGCGAAATTCGCGATGCGGAAACCGCGGACATCGCCATTAATGCGGCAATGACCGGCCACCTTGTTCTTTCCACGCTCCACACGAACGACGCCGCAACGGCCCTGCCGCGGTTGCTGGATATGGGCGTGCCGGCCTTTCTCGTCGCTTTTACCGCAAACATGATTATTGCCCAGCGTCTGGTGCGAAAAATCTGCCGCAACTGCGTTACCTCCTACCGCCTCACCGCCGCCGATCAGAATGAATTGAAGACACTCTTCACCATGGACTCCATCGTCGCGACGCTTCGCCGCGAAGGGGTCATCGGAAAGACGCAGACGCTCCCCGATCTCACCTTTTGGAAAGGGGTCGGATGCCGCCAGTGCGGCCAGGAAGGATACAAAGGGCGAATCGGCATTTACGAAGTGCTGGAGGTTACGCCGGAAATGAGCACCCTGATCAACGAACGCGCAACCGTGGATGCGATTAAAAAAAAGACTGTTGAAAACGGAATGATTACGCTTGTTGAAGACGGGTTCATGAAAGCCAAGCAAGGGATTACGACGATCGCAGAGGTAATACGAGTAACTAGAGAATAAATCCGAAATCCGAATATCGAAATCCGAAACCCCATCCCTCCGCCAGCTGGCGGAGCCAGTGCGCCCGACCATGACTCCGCAGGCAAGAGCAGGTCGGAACCACGGGACGGGGCAGGCAAATCCGAATGACTGAAATCCGAATTTCCGAAACGATTTTGATCATTGGGACATTCTCCGCCGAAGGCGGATGCGCCTCTGGCGCAGAGTTTTGAATTTATTTAGGATTTAGAGCTTCGTGCTTAGAATTTTCGTCTTTATGCAGCTTTCTCCCCAACTCCAATCGCTTTGGAATCTACTAAATCCCGTCCCTCGGGCGCAAAAATTGTTTTTCACTGAACACCTGCGCGTGATGATCGGGGCCGGGCTATCGCTCTCCGAGACGCTCCAGGCGCTGGAGCAGCAGGCGGAGCACCGGCGATTCCGCTCCATTATCGGCGAACTGCGCAAAAGCGTGGAGCGCGGAGAAACTTTTTCCCAAGCGCTCGCGAAGTTTCCGGACGTGTTCTCCGCCATCTTTGTCAACATGGTTTCCGTCGGAGAAGTCGCGGGTACCCTTGAACGCAACCTGACCGAGCTGGCGACGCAGATGAAAAAAGATTACACGCTCCGTTCCCGCGTGCGCGGAGCCCTCATTTATCCGGCGATAATATTTTCAGCAACAATCCTCATCAGCGTCGGAATGATTATCTTCGTCATCCCTAAAATATTGAGCATCTTCAAAGAATTTACGGTTGAACTCCCCCTTTCAACGCGTATCCTCATCGCCGCAACTGACGCAATACAAAAGTATGGAGTCTTGATCGCCATTGCCTTCCTCCTCATCGTACTATCTCTCGTATATCTCGGCCGAACGAAGAAGGGTAAAATAATCGTCCACGCCGCGATCCTTCGGCTTCCAATTTTTGGGTCGCTCGCCGCGCGATTTAACTTAGCGCTCCTTGCCCGCACTCTTGGAACGCTTCTCGGAACAGATGTGCCGATAGTACGCAGCTGCGAAATAACGGCTGACGTCCTTGGCAATGTCAACTACCGCATGGCGCTCCGAGACGCGGCGGAACGCATCAAAAAGGGCATCGGGCTGGCGGAGGTGTTTGCGGAATCGCCAAAACTGTTCCCGCCTGTTGTGACACAGATGGTCCGCATCGGCGAGCGCTCGGGGACGCTTGACCGCCTACTCTCGGAAATCGCCGGATTTTACGAAGACCAAATAGACGACGCGGTCAAAAACCTTTCTTCAATCATTGAACCGGTGCTCATTCTATTTTTAGGCGCCATGGTCGGCCTCATTGCCTTCGCCGTCATCTCCCCCATCTACGCACTCTCGCAGAGCATCTAAACATGAAACTTGAAGCATGTAGCATGAAGCATTCGTCCAAGGCAAAAATCAGTACCGGCGTTTGAAATTATGTTTCATGCTTCAGGTTCCATGTTTCATTCCCGCCGCCACGGCGCCTCAGGGTTTACGCTCATAGAGCTCCTCATCGCCATCTCCATTCTGGCGAGCATGTTTGTTGTTATTGCCGCCTCACTGAAAATAAGCAGGATCGCGCAGCAATCCGCCCACCAAGCGCTTGCCTACGGAATCGCCTCGTCTCTCTTAGAAGCAACGGCAGGACTCCCCTTCACCGAACTCCAGAACCGCGCTACGGGAACCCCTTTGGGGATATTTCCTCCCCACGGCACTTGGGAGGTGAAGACTGATCCGAACGCCCGTTCCGCCTCCAACACCCTCGCACTCACGGGAACCTCCACTGCGATCTCGGGCATATCCGGAGCGCTGCGGATTCCGACAAACGCCTTTGGTGATTTTACGGCGGAGGCGGCGCTCAAAGTTCCAACCACTGCGCCGAGCGGATGGAGCGCGGGAATCGTGTTCCGGACGCTGGATTTTGAACACTTCTATCGGTATTCCCTGAAAAGCGACAAACTGCTCTTGGAGCGCGTGCAGGGCGCCACAACGACAGAGTTGTGGAGCCAACCGGCGAGTCTTGCGACGAGCACCTGGTATCGTCCGAAGGTCGCGGCGAGCGGCGCAAACTTTACGCTCTACTTGAACGACACGCAGTATGCATCCGTCTCCGATGCTACCTATGCCTCGGGGATTCTCGCGATCGCCTCGGGGGGCGGGACGCTCCTCTCCGCAGACGACGTGATCGTTTCATCGCCATCCTCCCTTTCTTGGAACTTTGACACGACGAACCCGGGTGCGCTTCCTGCTGGCTGGCGACGGCCGTGGATTCAAGATCTTCCCAAGGCGACTGCGGCGCTCACTATTGCTGACTGGAACGGCCTTTCCGGAATAAAAAAAATTACTGCCCAAGTCCAGTGGAAAGAAGAGTCCGGAATAAAAACAATTGAGATCACGACTCTCCGGAGCCGATACTAACTACATGAAACACGAAACACGAAGCACGGAACACAAAACGCGGAACAGTGACGCCGCACGAAACACATGCTCAAAAACCATGCTTCATGCTTCATGCTTTATGTCGAATTCCCGCCGCGGCGGGAAGGGCTTCACAACCATTGAACTCTTGATCACCGTCGCCATTTTGGCGACGGTCGCGGTGGTTACCGCTGACATTTTCGCTTCCCACTACCTGCTATTCGGCAGTCTGTCTACCACCCTTGAAACCGAACGTAGCGGATTCCTGGCGATTGAAAACATCCGGGGGGCGACGCTTGGCGCAAGACGCATCCTCGGCGCCGCTACGATAAACGGCGTTCCATACTCCTCCGGCACAAGCACGCTGATTTTGGAACTTCCCGCAGTTGACATCTCCGGCAACCTGCTTCCGGCTCTTTATGACACGGTCGTTCTCTATCGCGACCCGACAGATCAAACAAAACTGTGGACAGAGACTGCGGTTGCGGTCGGATCGGCTCGCCAAACGACAAAACGGCTTCTTTCTGACTTTGTCCAAGACCTGATTTTCCTTTACAATAATAACACTGTGAGTTCGGCGACACAGGTTGACGTCTCGCTCATCGTTTCGCGAGCAACGCGGGCGACCACCCCGGAGACCCCTCTTTCCCTCACGATTGATCTTCGAAATCCATGATCCCCGCCTAACTTTTGCGTCGCGCATTCCATATGCTGCCGAGATCTTATGAACAAAAGTATAAACAGCGCAAGCCGACTGTTTTCCGCAAAAGTTAGGCGGGGGCAGACCATGATCGTCGCCAGCGTCTTCTTGGGCGTGCTGCTTATCTTTTCGCTCTCTCTTTCCACATACTATCTCACCACCACACGCCCCTTCCGCCGCGTGACCGGGAACGTTGTCGCGCGCGCCGCCGCCGAAGCGGGCGTCCAAAAGGCGCTGTGGTGTTTGAACAGCGCGAACGCCGCCGCCTGCGGAGGAACAGCCGGAACGAATTACCCGGGGGAAACCAATGTTACTGTTGCTCCCGGCACTTCTTTTACAACAACGGTCACGGGGAGCGGCAGCGAACGCACTGTTAATTCCACCGGCGCCGCACCGGGAGACGCGACGCGAAAAATTAGAGTCAAAACAACAAGCTCTGCTGAAACAGGCAACGCCGTATTCTCCTTTGCGCTTCAGGTTGGAGATAGCGGCGTGTATATGGAAAACGGCAGTATAGCGTCTGGTACCATCTATTCAAACGGCTCCGTGAGCTGTCAATCAACAAATGCCGTCATTAAAGGCGATGCCTACGTTGCAAGCGACGGGAACACGCTAGACAAATGCCGCGTAAAATACGATGCCCACGCACACACTATCATGAACTCCGACATTGACCGCAACGCTTACTACACCTCCATCAGCAACACAACAGTGGACGGGACGAGTCACCCGGGGAGCGCCTCGCCAGCCACCACGACACTCCCCAACATGAATCTCGCCGCCTGGGAAGCGCTGGCGGAAGCGGGGGATGTGATTAACGGAAACTACGCGCCCGCGGACGGCGCTACTCTCGGGCCAAAAAAAATTATCGGCAACCTAACGCTCGGGAACGGCGTGGACGTGACGGTAACCGGAGTCATCTGGGTTCTGGGCAATATAACTACCAAGCAAACCTCATCCCTCACGGTTGACCCGGTCTTCGGCGCCAACAGTACCTGGATCATCGCTGACGACCCGGCCGACCAGGCGACCAAAGGAAAAATAACCATAGAAAATGGCACAACAATATCCGGTTCCGGCCATCTGCAAAGCCACCTGTGGTTTATTTCCACTAACACATCAACGGACGAGGCGAGTCCGGCTATAACGGTGGACAATACGGCGTATGGAGCGATTTTTTCGGCGCATAACGGCGTAGTCCGGCTAAAAAATAACGCCAATGTCAAGGCAGTCACCGGCAAGCGCCTCTATCTGGATCAGAACGCAGAGGTTAACTACGAGACGAGCGAGTTTATTGACAGTAATTTTTCCGGTTCACCCTCCGGCTCGTGGGGTATAAAATCAGAGACATGGCAAGAAATTCCATAATTTCATTCGGCGGGAACCACCCTTTCGGATTGGACTTCGGAGATCGCTCGCTGAAACTGGTGGCGCTCGGGACGGCGCTTGTGCCTTTCCGCCGCGGCTCTCGCGTGCGGGCGTTTGGGGAAGTCGCCGTACCGGACGGACTTTCAGTGAACGGCGTCATCACCGAACCGCAAAAAATGAGCGAGCTCATCCGCGCGCTCATCCGGGGAACGCGCGGCCGCGTGCGCGGACGATCCGTCGTGGCTTCGCTTCCGGAAGGAAAAACATTTATCAAAGTTATCGAGGCGCCTGCCGAGGGCGTGGAACTGGGAGCTGCCGTCCGAACGGCGGCCGCGGAAAACTTCCCCCTTCCGCCCGAGGCGCTATCGCTCGATTGGCACACGATCGGTGGAATAGAACGCGGCGGGAAAAAATTCCATCGCGTCGTCATCGGAGCGGCTCCGCTGGAACTCGTGGCAAGCTATACTCAAATCATTGAAGACGCGGGACTTGTTCCCGTCGCCCTTGAAATTGAAGCCATGGCTACCTCAAGGGCGCTTCTTCCTTTGGAAGAAGCTGGAGGGCCATTTGTAATTCTTGATATCGGGGCGACGCACACCAGTCTTATCTTCATAAACGATGGAGCAGTGGAACTCACGATGAACATTCCCATAAGCGGCGTCGCCATCACGCAAACGATCGCGCAGGCGCTCAGCGTCCCATTCGAAAAGGCGGAAGAAACAAAACACGAGTGCGGATTGGACCTGAAGCGCTGCGAGGGCAAACTGCGACAGGTATTGAGCGCGACGATTGCGGATATGACCAAGCAAATCCGCAACGCGCTTCGTTTTTACCAAAGCCGCGCCAAAGAGAGTCGAAAAATCCAGAACATTATTCTCTGCGGCGGGGGTGGCAATTTCCGAAAGATAGACGCCGTGCTTTCCCAGGCATTGCGCATAAAAGTGCGGCGCGGGAACCCGTGGACAAACGTGGCGCCACCGCGCGACTCACGGCTTACGAATGCCGGCCTGGGATACGCAACCGCGATCGGCCTGGCGCTCCGCGGCGACGCAGAACATGAAACGTGAAACATGAAACCTGAAGCACAAAATATAAAACGTGAACACGCCCACCTTCCATGTTCCATGCTTCATGCTGCGTGCTTCATAACGATATGATCAATCTGAATCTTTTGAGCCCGGAAAAAAGGAAAATCCTTGCAACCACGCTTGCTTATTTGACATTGGAACGCATTGCGCTCTCTTTGCTCGCGCTTCTTGCCGCGACCGCCGGGATACTGTTCTTCGCCCGTACGATCGTGCACAGCAATCTCCAAACGATCACCGCGCATCGGGAAGAGACCGCTCGCGAATACGCCTCTATAAACAAGGAAGTCGGTGAAGCAAACGGCACGCTCCGGGCGATTCGCGAGCTGCAACGCGAATCATTCGGCTGGACTTCCGCGCTCGCAGAAATTTTCGCGCTGGTTCCGGAGAATGTCACGCTCGCATCCCTCACCGTTGATCGCGGCGGGAACACAGTCATCCTCCGCGGCAGAGCCCAAACGCGAGACGCGCTCCTGCAATTCCGCGAGCGCCTTGAGGCCAATCCGCTTTTAAAAAGCGTCTCCGTCCCCCTCTCTTCGCTCACCCTTCGTGAAAATGTTGATTTTGAAATCCGGGCGGCGCTTGTGCCCCCCAGACAACCATAGACTTCTGTATAGCCCTCTTATGGTATTTAAACTCCAACTTCGCCACCGCGCCATCGGCATTACCGCCATCGCCCTTGCCTCTGCGCTCCTCATTTTGGCCATACTCATCGTGCCCATTGTATCGGGTATCGTGAGCACGAGCGCGGAAATACGCGATCTGCGTGCCCAACTTTTGGTTAAAAAGCAAGCCACCAAGGAAATCCGCGTCGCGCTGGAGCAGTTCCGCGCCGCGAAAGCCGAAGTGCAAACCCTCGAGACCGTCTTCCTCAAACCGGGGGAAGAATTGCGGCTCATCACCTCCTTGGAAGGAGTTGCAGACGCGACTGCGGTTTCACAACGGATAGAACTTGCTCCCGGCACCGTGCCCGGAAAAGATTACAAAATCCTACCCGTAACGATTACGCTTCGGGGAAACGCGCTTTCCGTCTTACGTTATCTTTCGCTCTTGCCGACCCTGCCGCTCGCCGTCACGGTGAACTCAACGAGTATGGGAAGTGACGGCTCCGGCGCTGTCACTGCGACACTGCATGCCAATGCATATCTCCGCTAGTATGAAATTCTCTCTCCGTTCAAAAAAACCGCTCACGATCGCGCGACTCCTCCCGCGCGCGTTTGGCGCAATACTTGTACTCGTTCTGGCGAGTGCGGTCGTCACTGGCTTTTTAATCTACCGCGGTGTCGCAAGCATCGTCGCGCTCATTCCGGAGATCATTTCGCTTCAAAATTCCGTTGCTCTGGAAGAACTGGGAACGCGAGATCTCGCGGCAATAAAAACCGAGGCGGAGGCGCGTAAAACTCCTGCGGCAATCCCTGATAAACTCCGCGATCCGTTCAGAAACCCTTGACAGACCGCACAAACTGTGGCATGCTCCCTCTAGCTCTGTACAAGCGTTGTTCCGCACCTTCGAAGCGTCCCGATTCTGATCGGGACAAACCAAAACCCTCAACGGCACAGGAGGAGGCACCATGAGTCCCCCGACGCACACGCTCGCGTAGTTATTTGCCGCATTGTCGGCGCGCCCCCGGAGACGATTCTCATCGTCTCCGGGGGAGTTTTTTAACTAAAATCTCCGCACAAGTGTGCGGAGATTTTAAGCTTACGGCTTTCTACTTACAGTTTCTGCTTTGGCATGACGTTCGCGATGGTGATCAGCCGAAGTTTGCCGGTAAAATTCGGCATTTTCTTCTGGGTAAATTTCACCACGCCGTTTATGAG
>ERZ1292645.730-Hain-H14-02um-R2-730-length-10860-cov-7_pt1 | contig 10860 bp, 12 predicted proteins | sample MGYA00564401_ERZ1292645 | MGnify/ENA primary metagenome ERZ1292645 (study PRJEB36523, sample SAMEA6512644) | groundwater metagenome | collected 2019-01-09 | study: AquaDiva: Metagenomics assemblies of 32 groundwater samples | reverse complement strand
ATCAGCTATCTATATTATCTCGCTTATCAGTATCATGAAAAACAGCCTATCCTGATTCAGGCAACCTTGATGCTCCGTTTCATATTTATCCCACTACTTTTCTGTGAGGTCTTTATCCTGCTCCCGGGGCCATTTTCTATTGTCCACATCTCCTTGTTAATCCCTGCCCTGGGAGAGGTCTATTTTGCAGCAATGCAGATATACCATCTGAAAAGATTAGGAAAACCCTTAATCCCTTTAGGAGGCTGATATGACAATCATGGATAAAGTGATGCGGGTACTGTTCTTTGCAGCATTTATAGTGGATGTTGCCCTTGGTCTTATCTGTGTATTTTTCGCGCAAGAGGTGCAGATTATACTGAATGTAGGTCGTGAAGAAGAACCTGCATTCATCAGGGTTTTGGGTCTTTTCCCCATCTTTGTGGGCTACCTTTATTATCTTATATTTTGTGATCAGAGAAAGTATCTTGTGTTGATACAGGTGACCGTTTTAGAACGGTTGTCATATCCAATCCTGCTTTCAGCAGAGATATTTTATCTCTTGCCAGGTCCTTTTTCTTTAATACACCTTGTATTCAGCGCGATGGCCCTGATAACTCTATTTTTGGCCCTCATGCAGGTATATTATCTCATTCAATTGAATCAAAAGGTGATATTAAGCGGATAGCAGCAGGGAAAGGAGAAAGGAATGAAGGAAGAGAATGTAAGGAAATTACTAAAGTTTTGCTTATTCCTGGGTATGATTGACGGGCTTGCAGGGGGTCCCATTGTCTTTCTGTTTGCAACAAATATCCATAGTATCTTCGTTACCCATATAGAGGTAGAACCCTTATTTGTAAGAACGACTGGTCTTTTTATGTTCTTTATGGGTTACCAATACTATCTTGCATACCGCGATTACAAAGGGTATCTATGTCTGGTGCAAACGACCATCCTCCTTAGAGCTATCTTTGCGGCGGCAAATCTGTTGGAGGCATTTTTTCTCATGGAAAGACCGTTTTCCTTTCCTAACTACTATTTTCTTGCAATGGGACTATTTGATATGTTTATGGGCGCTGCTCAAATTTACTGTTTAAAAAAACTTGGTAAAAGATGGCTGGTGTTGGGTAACGGATTAAACCAAAAGGAGGTTTAGATAATGATACCCTTCGATATGACTGTAAGTTTTGTGGCAGGCCAGACCCTGGCCCTGGCGGCGAGGAGACAGCTTAAAAAAGAGGAGTCCATCTTCTTCAACCGCCCGCTCTATATATCCCTCCTCTGGATGGTTCTTCTCTACGCCCCATCAGCGATGTTCTTTTACCACGGCTGGACAGCGTGGAATATCATGTATATCTTTGACCCATATCCCCCTCCTGCTAAAGACCCAACCCTTGCCTCATCCATCCTGATATGGCTTGATTGCACTACCCTTACCCTTATCTTAATGGGCGGGTTTGCTCTGGCTCATACATGGATAAGAAAGGGGAAGGCAAGGCTCGCCATTATAAGCCCTATAATTGCAGTTCTTGTCCTGGTTTTATTTCTGGCCATAACCTATCACAGGGGCTTCATTGTCACCAGTTATACCGAGTTTAAGACCTCGATTGATGAAGGGCTGATATTTGTCTGGGGAGAAAACTCCTTCTGGGGGCATGATGTCTTCTGGGCAAATGCGGTCATAATGTTTATTGATTTCGGTCCGCTGGTCTATCTTTATTACTGGTTTAATAAAGAGGGTAAAAAATGAGAAACGCGAAAAGTTCATGGACAGTCGGTATTACCTTGAACAACGATTTGTGGAGAACGTTGTTTAACAACAAATAATTCGCATAGTTACACTTGATACATAATGTAAATTATCACAGCAATCTGCAAAGCCGATCCAGAAGGAGCGGTTAATTATTATGTCTGATAAAGAAAGAGATACAAACTGGATCCTTGACATCTTTAAGATAGTTGGCGCCATTGCCGGAAGTTTGAGCGGCGCAGCGGTATTGTTTGTGGTGATAGGCTACACCATAGTTTTGAGTTTCATTCAGGAGATGAATCTCTATGGGCTGGCAAACTTCCCGCGCGAGTTTTTTATGGAGGCCGACTACGCGTTTATCAGTAATGCCAGCGCATTTTTTGGCGACCACCTTATCCTTGGCCCTTGCGCCTTCCTTATCTCCTTCTCTTTATCCCTATTGTCCCTCATTTACAGCCAGAGAAAGATGGTGTTTAAATGGGTATCTCTTGCATTGACAGTTGTGGTAGTCCTCATTACATTCAAGCTGGGGATTTTCTCTGAGGATAGACAGAGGCTTATCCTCTATTCTGCGTCTACACCCATTTTTATTGCCTTGATTATCTATCTTGTTGTAAATATCAGCCGGCTGACCAGTCACTACCTTTCCTTTGCTATACTCTTTCTTCTGTTGGTTTTATCAATACCTATTAGCTACGGCCGGTATATCTACGACCTTGATGTCTATAGTGTAGGCGACTTTGAGTATCAAAGTAAATATGAGAACGACTCCATTAAGAAGATGCGGGATAATATTGCAAAAGGGGGCGGAGAGATTTATTATCTTATGGGGCATACTGCTGGGAAGGAGATATTCTTTATACCCACCAGCAATCCCAAGAAGATGGTTATCATAGACAGGGAGGCTATAAATTTTATAGGGATAGTAAGGGACCCTTCTGGAAAAACCCAGACCCTTCGCAGGATACTGTCCCCACCTATTCCTGTAGCAGAAGAAAAAACACGGCAGCCGGTATCAGGGAAAGAGAAAACTGAATTTGAAAAATTATTTTAAGGATACAGGAGAGAAAGAAAAATGAAGGATATAAATCCTCTTTTATTGTTTATATGCTTATCAATAATTATCATGGTAAGCCCTGCTATGGCAGGGTAAAGGCCCCTCTCCATCATTTATGCCGGGGAGGGTATCGGGAATATCAGGCTTGGCGACAAAATGGAAGATGTTATAAAAAATCTGATATGGGGAAAACCTGAAGAATTTAGGAAGGATGAGAAAAAGGGTGAATATTACCTGATATACAAGTCCAGAGGGGTAGACTTTATTTTTCAGGTAAGCAAAAAGGCTATTGGTGAGAGCATCCTGCAAGAGATTATTATAAATAGCCCTGCTTTTATAACTGCCGGCAAAGGTATCAGGGTAGGAGACAAAGGGGTTGGTATAAATAAATCCGTCTCTTCCCAACAGTCGCTGACCATGCAGAACAGTATGGGCGAATGCACGGATGATGATAAGGAGAAGGATAAGAGGGTTGTTGTATGCAAGGGGGTAAGGTTTATTATAAATAAGGAGAATGATATCATTCTTGCCATTGAGGTCTTTTCCCCTTACCAAAAACAATAACATCATAAGACGGAGGTAAAGATATGAAGAAGATTAAAGTCATGGCGCTTTCAGACCTGCATCTGGGAGAGTCGGAGGGGCTTTTATATAATAAGCTCCCCAATATATTAGATATCCTTGTTGCTAAGGTATCAGAACTTGCCAATGGTGGCGGGGGGATTGAGGACGGTATAGAGGAACTCGTCCTTATAGGGGACATTGCAGACCTTTCCGAGGCAAGGCCGGAAGACGCATATGCCAACACCATGGATTTTCTCAAAGCCTTATTTAAAAAAGTCAATGTGGATAAGGTTGTATATATCCCCGGAAATCATGACCATCACCTCTGGGTGGAGATGCTTGAGTCCCATTATGGAAAGGGTTATAAAGAATGCACCCCAAAAACAGGGGTTAGTATTCAGAGGCCAAAGCCCCTTCTGGATAGGTGTATACCCACTGATTATAAAGGTGATGTAGAGGCCTATTACCCATTTTACAAAATCAGGATTGATAAAAGCATTTTCCTTTTTGACCACGGTCACCTCTTTTCCAGCACCCTGAATAAGGCAGCCGGTCCTGTGTCCAGTCTTGAGGAAATAGAAGAGAAGACATGGGAATTTATGGAAAAAATATGGTTTCAAGGGGGAAAGACCCCGTGGATATATAACCTCAGGGAAAAGATTTATGATTGGGCAAGGTGGATTAGCCTCAGGGCTGGCCATCCTACAAGAGGGGTCAGCTTCAAGGAGGATTCTACCCCTGTATTTGACGATGGTATGAGGGATAGGATTGTCACATATCTGGAGAAGATGGTCAAATTAAGCATGGATACAGACGATTTTCACCTTGTCTTTGGTCATACCCATTATGGCGGCAGGGTTTTAAAGGATGATAGAAAGGTAAGGATAAACAGTCGTTTTATAAATCTCTGGAACACAGGGGGATGGCTTGTGCCATCGGAGGTCTTTTCTCCCGATGCGTTTATTTTTTATATAGAGCAAACCCAGAACGGGTTAAGACCTCAGGCGTATAAGCTGGTGGGCAGGGAGGGGGGTGAGGTAGGGGATTACGACAGGGCCATTCTTAAGGAGATAGTAAAGAGAATTGGTTGAATAAACCTTTGGAAATCGGCAGACTCTATCTTTCATATCTTGAGGGATAGAGCCTGCCGCACGGAGAACTCCTCTTGCAATAGCGGTTTTATGTCCCCATCTCCCACGAGGCAAGATATTTTTTCTGCTCGCTTGTGAGGGTGTCTATCTTGACGCCCATGGATATAAGTTTTAATCTGGCTATTTCTTTATCAATATCCGCCGGAACCGTGTAAACCTTCTTTCCCAATTTCTTAAAGTTCTTAACCACATACTCTGCTGACAGCGCCTGGTTTGCAAAACTCATGTCCATAACGCTTGCAGGATGTCCTTCTGCTGATGCAAGATTTACAAGCCTGCCGTCCGCCAAAAGGCATATCCTCCTGCCGTCCTTCATAAGATATTCTTCAACAAAATCCCTGACAGTCCTTACACCTATACTCAGTGATTTCAGCCCCTCTATATCAAGCTCAACATTGAAATGGCCCGAATTGCATACTATGGCGCCGTCCTTCATCACCTTAAAATGCTCTTTTCGGATGACATTGATATTGCCGGTTACGGTGCAGAATACATCGCCTATCTTTGCCGCGTCTGCAATGGGCATAACCCTGAAGCCGTCCATGACAGCCTCTATTCCCTTTAACGGGTCAATCTCGGTTACAATAACATCTGCGCCCATGCCTTTAGCCCTCATGGCAAGGCCTTTGCCGCACCATCCGTAGCCGCACACAACAAACTTTGCGCCTGCAAGTAGTTTGTTCGTTGCCCTTACAATGCCGTCAATGGTTGACTGTCCTGTGCCGTATCTGTTGTCAAAAAAGTGCTTTGTATCAGCGTCATTTACAGCGATGACAGGAAACATGAGCACATTTTTAGCTGCCATGCTCTTAAGCCTGATTACCCCTGTTGTGGTCTCTTCTGTTGAACCGATTATATTTCTAATCAGGTCCTTTCTTTCGCCGTGGATTGCAGCCACAAGGTCTGCGCCGTCATCCATTGTAATATTCGGTTTTGTATCCAATACAGCGTTTATGTGCTGATAGTATGTCTTATTGTCTTCGCCTTTTATTGCAAATACCGGTATTCCGAAATCCTTTACAAGGGATGCTGCCGTATCATCCTGTGTGCTTAATGGATTTGAGGCGCAGAGATAAGTATCAGCGCCGCCCTCTTTCAGGGTCCTCATTAGATTTGCAGTCTCGGTGGTAACATGCAGACATGCAGCGAGCTTATAACCCTTGAGCGGTTTTTCCTTGGCAAACCTGTCGCGGATGAGTCTCAAAACAGGCATGTCCTTTTCAGCCCATTCAATCTTTAACTTCCCCTTTTTAGCCAAACTAATGTCTTTTACATGATATTTCATTTATAATCTCCTTTTTAAAAGTTAAACTTAAGTCGGCAAGTCACCAGACACTAAGTCACCAGTTTTGGTCTTGCATTCTGGTGACTGGTGACTTGATGACTTGTGACTATTTTTATAATTTTGCCGCTTTCTTCAATGCCTCTGCCTTATCTGTTTTCTCCCATGTAAACTCCGGTTCATTTCTTCCGAAATGGCCGTTTGCCGCTGTTTTTCTGTAGATGGGTCTTAAAAGATTAAGAGTCTTGATTATATCCGCAGGTTTCATTTTGAAGTTTTCTCTTATAAGTTCAACGATCTTTTCCGGCGCAATCTTCTCTGTGCCGAATGTGTCAACCATGATAGATACCGGTTCTGCAACGCCGATAGCATAAGCAATCTGTATCTCGCACTCATCTGCCAGACCTGCTGCAACAACATTCTTTGCCACATACCTCGCCATGTATGAGGCAGACCTGTCAACTTTTGACGGATCTTTGCCTGAGAATGCCCCGCCTCCGTGGCTGCCGTGACCGCCGTAGGTGTCAACTATTATCTTTCTTCCGGTGAGCCCGCAGTCGCCCTGTGGTCCGCCGACGACAAACCTTCCTGTTGGGTTTATATAATACTTTGTATTTTTATCCAAAAACTGGGCAGGGATAACCTTCTTTACCACCTCTTCAATGATAGCTTCCCTTAATGTTTTGTTGTCCACATCCGGCGAATGTTGGCTTGAAACAACCACAGTATCAACTTTTACCGGCCTGTTATTAACATATTGAATAGTAACCTGAGATTTTCCGTCTGGCCGTAAAAATTTAAGTTCGCCATTTTTCCTTGCCACCGCCAGCCTCTCTGTTATCTTGTGCGCAAAATGTATCGGCATCGGCATTAACTCTGACGTGTGATCGCAGGCATAGCCGAACATGAGCCCCTGGTCTCCTGCCCCCTGCTCCTTACCCTCCGTAGTATCAACACCCATTGCAATATCCGGCGACTGCTTGTCAATCGTTACCATAACAGCGCAGGTATGGGCGTCAAAGCCCATGCTGGTCTCGGTGTAACCGATATCTCTGATAGTATTCCTTACAACCTCAGGATAATTTATCTGCGCCTTTGTAGTTATCTCCCCTGCTATAAGCGCAAGGCCTGTAGTAACCAGCGTCTCGCATGCAACCCGGCTTTTGGGATCCTGCGTAAGGATTGCATCAAGAACCGAATCAGATATCTGGTCTGCAACCTTATCAGGATGTCCTTCTGTCACAGACTCCGATGTAAAAAGATAATTTTTGATTCCCATAAATAATAGCCTCCTTAGTTTTTATCAAAAATTTTAAAATGTAGAGGTAAACATTTTTTTTCTAATATGTCAATAAGATTAAGTCAAAAATTAAGCCACCCTGCTTGCTTGCTCATTTTTAGTTACGGATTATCTGGCATTTGTTTGCTATTATTGCCCTTCGGATGGTTTCTTTTAACTCCTCATCCTTTACAGGGATCACCAATCTGTCAATGTTATCCATTTCTTTCTGAGAGAGTTGCGTAGGGTGGGCATTGCCCGCCAACGGATTGGATCGGCGGGTTGGGGCGGGTGTTTTTTGGGCATAAGTAATCTTGCCGAGGCGGAAAACAATGTCTTTAACTGCTGTATCTTGAAGCTCGTTATTTATCTTTTTTATAATGTCTTCCTTTATATATTTCAACTCTTCCATCCATGCAGATGTTTCTACTGTTAAATATAAGGTTTTTCCGGCGATCTTTAACGGCCTGGCCCTTTTTGCTATGTTTATCCCCGCTATCTTTGGCCATATACTGAGGACTCTAAACCAATTTGCCACTGCCTTAGGAGTATTCTTGCGCCAAAAAGCAGATAAGATATTTCCTATTTTTGCAGGTTCTTTTGTAGATGTCATAATAACTGTTTTGCTTTATTCCTGTCCCTGCAGATATTAAGCAGGGGCAGGTATCCGCCCAAAAGCTGGCCGGTCATTGCCCCTATGAGCAGAACAGGGATTGCATTATAGCTGAAGCCTAACCATATCCTCATCAAAACTACAAATGGTATCGGTATGTGTATATATATAAACCATTTGGGAGAAAACCTCTTTGCCATTGACCTCAAATAGCCGAATGGCAGGTTAAGGATTAGTGTGATTAGTGTGAGAAGTAAGAGGGTAAACAATATTTTTTCCACAGCTGCTTTAAATGATGTCAAACTATTCTTTAGGCTGTAGTTGACATTAAAGACAATAATGTCTTAACATCATTTTATGCCGCAATGCAATAAAATAAAGATAATGCCCAAGTCTCTTGCCATAAAGATTGCTGCAGGCGAGGTTATAGAGAGACCTGCCTCTGTTGTGAAAGAGCTTGTTGAAAACTCTATTGACGCAAAGGCAACAGATATATCTGTCTATATCCGCGATGGCGGCAGGAAGCTGATAAAGGTTATTGACAATGGCGAAGGCATGACAAGGGATGACGCAGTTATTGCGTTTGAGAGGCATGCAACAAGCAAGGTGTTGAATGAAGAAGACCTTTATTCCATTAGCACTATGGGATTTCGAGGTGAGGCTATCCCCAGCATCGCCAGCGTATCTGAAACTATTTTGACTACTAAGGTCTCCGGAGAGATTGCAGGAACAATAGTGACAGTGAAAGGAGGGAAGATAGAAGATGTTAGCGATGCCGGCTGCGCAAACGGGACCATGGTTGAGGTAAGGGATATATTTTTCAATACACCGGCGAGGCTTAAATTTATGCGGTCAATCTCTACAGAAACGGGGCATATATCCGATACTGTTACAAGGCTTGCCTTGGCATATCCCCATATAAGGTTCAGGCTTTATAGTAACGATGTCTCTATGTTAGAGACTTCAACGAAGGCTGATTTGAGGACGAGGGTTGCGGATGTCTTTGGAAGGGGGTTTTTAAAGGATATTATTCCTGTAGAGGCAGGGGATGAGGCGCTGAAGATTCATGGCTTTGTTGCGAGGCCTGAATCTGCATATTCCACCACAACCCGGGGGCTTTTTATCTATGTAAATAACCGATGGATAAGAGACAGGGGAATCAATCATGCAGTTGCAAACGGCTATAGAAACTGCCTTGCGCACGGCAAATCCCTGCTTACTACATACAGGGACAAGTATCCTTTTGTTGTTTTATTTATAACCACTCTGCCGCAAGAGGTTGACGTCAATGTGCATCCTACGAAATGCGAGGTGAGATTTAAAAATCCCAAAAACGTGTATGAGCTTACAAGAGGGGCAATAGAAGCTGCCCTGGGGATATGGGGGGCGCCTTCTCATGCCTCCTTTGTCAAACCATACGAAAGCAAGATGCCGGCAGGGTGGGTTAGGGAGAAAACTTCAGGTTATGATGATTTATCACAATTTAAGCAAGTTAGCCAAACAGAATTCGCCGGGTCTGCCGGGGATGCCAAAACCTTATTTTTTAGCGAATTAAAAATAATAGGCCAGTTATGGCTGGAATATCTGTTGTGCGAAAGAGAAGGGGAATTTTATATAATAGACCAGCATGCGGCAGCGGAGAGGATTGCATTTGAGAAATTAAAAAAAGACTACTATGTGAACCGTTGTGTAGGCAGCCAGATGCTTCTTATCCCCCAGGGTATTGAGCTTTCCTTGCAGGAAAGAGATGTTTTAGAAAATTCTCATGGGGCTATAAAGGCTATTGGCTTTGATATTGAACCGTTTGGCGGCAATGCATTCATAATACGAGCCGTGCCGGGTATACTTTCCGGCAGGGATTGCAGTGGTTTGATAAAAGAATTGTTAGAGGAACTGGTCTCTTCTGAGATAAGTTTCAGGATAGAAGATAGACTGGATGATATTCTTATACGGATAGCCTGCCACAGCGTTATAAGGGGGCAGAGGCAGCTTTCTAATGAGGAGGCAAAGGCATTATTGGAAAGATTGGCTCATGTTGACTTTTCCGGCAATTGTCCGCACGGAAGGCCTGTTATAAAGGCCATCTCCAGGGATGAGATAGAGAGGATGTTTAAAAGGAGATAAACAATATGTTTTCAAGAAGACAATTTTTAAAAGGTGCGCTGACTGCCGGGGCAGCGGGTCTTATTGCGGACGGCGTCTTTTTTGAACCAAGACGTATTGTCGTAGAAAAAAAGACCGTAGCTATAAACATCCTTCCTCAAGTGTTTGAAGGATTCAGGATATGCCAGCTAACGGATATCCATCATAGTCCGTTTGTCGGGATTAAGTTTATTGAGAAGGTTGTGGAGGAGGCTAATACCTTAAAGCCTGATTTGATGGTTCTCACAGGGGACTATGTGGATGATTCTCATAAATATATTGAGCCGGCTGTCAGCGCCTTGCGCAAACTGAAATCGCCTAATGGCATTATGGCTGTTCTTGGCAACCATGACCACTGGGCAGGGGCAGAACTGACAAAAGATATTTTTAATAAATATCGCGTCCTTGTAATAACAAATAGTAATAAACTGATCGAGATAAAAGATAAGGCTATTTGTATTGCGGGCGTGGGGGATTTTATGGAAGGGTCACAGGATTTAAAGGCAGCCTTTCACGGGGTTTCTAATGATATCCCGCGGGTTTTGCTTTCTCACAATCCGGATTACGCAGAGGTTATGTCAAAAACCGAAAGGGTGGATTTAGTGCTTGCTGGTCATACCCACGGCGGCCAGGTTCGCCTACCATTTTCCATAGCGCCTGTGACTATGTCCAAGTATGGTCAAAAATACACCGGCGGGTTGGTAAAATTGCCTCATACGCAGGTGTATGTCTCAAGGGGTATTGGTGTGGTAGGGTTTCCAATAAGATTTAATTGCCCCCCTGAGATTACTCTCATAACATTAACAAAGGCTGTTCAGAAGGTATAAAAATTTTTTCATTTTAAAGACCTGCTCCTCCATTGTATGCACGAGAGGGAAAAGGGTAGAAATCCAAATGTCAAATAAAAAAGAACTATCAGAAAGAGATATTTGCACCCAATTCATCTTGCCCGCTCTCGTAAGGGCTGGGTGGGACGTCTCAAAACAGGTCCGGGAAGAGGTTTATTTCACTGACGGGCGTATTTTTGTCAAAGGCAACAAAAC
>ERZ1292645.729-Hain-H14-02um-R2-729-length-10865-cov-10_pt1 | contig 10865 bp, 11 predicted proteins | sample MGYA00564401_ERZ1292645 | MGnify/ENA primary metagenome ERZ1292645 (study PRJEB36523, sample SAMEA6512644) | groundwater metagenome | collected 2019-01-09 | study: AquaDiva: Metagenomics assemblies of 32 groundwater samples | reverse complement strand
TACATTATTTATAAAATCCCTCCTAACCTCCCTTTGCCAAAGGGAGGATTCCCCTTTTTGGAAAAGAGGGGCCAGGGGAGATTTTCTGAATAAAATGTAAATTCAATTTTAAGACCTTTAATATTAATAGCCTAAAACCTTAATTACCTCATCCACCTCTGCCCGGATCGTAATAGGTTTCTGCGAGACGCCAAGCGCCGCATCGGTATCTTTTAATCCGTTCCCGGTCAGGGTACAGACCACCACATCATCCTCCTTAAATAAACCCTGCTTATTCTTCTTAATTACCCCTGCCACCGAGGCAGCAGATGCAGGTTCGCAGAATAGCCCCTCAAGTCCGGCAACCATCCTGTAGGCCTCCATTATTTCATCATCCGTAACCAGATCTATCTCCCCACCGGATTCTGCCGCAGCCGCAACAGCGGGTTTCCAGCTTGCAGGATTTCCTATCCTTATTGCCGTTGCAATAGTTTGAGGCCTTTTAACCGAGTGACCCAATACTATCGGGGCCGCCCCTGCGGCCTGAAACCCCATCATCCTGGGAAGAGTCCTGATCCTCCCCTTTTCCAGATATTCCTTATACCCCTTCCAATAGGCCGTAATATTACCGGCATTCCCAACAGGCATAAAATGATAGTCGGGAGGATATTCAAGCTGATCACATACCTCAAAGGCAGCGGATTTCTGGCCTTCTATCCTGTAAGGATTCACGGAGTTTACGAGTGTAATCTTATATCTACCGGATATCTCCTGTACTATCTCCAGTGCATCGTCAAAATTACCCTGCACCTGGATCACCGTTGCCCTGTGCACCATAGCCTGGGCAAGCTTACCTATAGCGATCTTTCCCTCCGGTATCAGGACATAGACCTTTATCCCTCCCCTTGCCCCATAGGCCGCGGCTGCGGCGGAGGTATTTCCCGTAGATGCGCAGATCACGGCGTTAGATCCCTCTTCTATTGCCTTTGAGATCGCCATGGTCATGCCCCTGTCCTTGAATGAACCCGTAGGGTTTGCGCCTTCATACTTCAGGTATAAATCTATCCTCGGATTTATTGCCTTTGCCAGGTTCTTGGATTTTACAAGGGGGGTATTCCCCTCATTGAGCGTTATTATCGGTGTCTTGTCTGTAACAGGCAAAAATTCCCTGTATTCCCTTATAATCCCGCGCCAGGCCATTATATCTCCTCGCCCTCAACCCTGATAACAAGGCTCTTCTCTGAAATGTATGGCATCCCGTCAATCTCCATCAAGGCAGTCCTGATATCCTTCTCATTTGCCCTGTGTGACATCATTACTACAGGAACAGATCCTCCTTCTTTCCTCCCCTTCTGCGATACCCTTGAGATACTGATATTATTCTTCCCGAGCACACCGGATATATTGGATAATACACCAGGGCTGTCCATCGCCATAAACCGGATATAGTAGATTGAACTTATCTCCTCAATCCTCTTTACCCTTAAGACCTTCCGGTTTTCAGATTTATAGGATGTAACAGGAACCCTGCACGGTGACCCGCTTATTATATTCCTGCCTATATCTATTATATCGCTCACAACCGCACTTCCGGTGGGAAGCTCACCTGCGCCCTTTCCGTAGAGCATCGATTCACCGGCCGCATCCCCTACTATATATACCGCATTATATACCCCGTTAACCTTTGCCAACAGATAGTCGTCAGGGATCATGGTAGGATGTACCCTCGCATCTATCTCTCCATCAGCGATCTTTGCTATGGCAAGTGGTTTTATCCTGTATCCGAATTCTCTGGCATATTCTATATCAAGTGGTGTTATACGCCCTATACCTTCAACGTATATATCTTTCACCGAAACAGGGGTACCGAATGCAAGATTTACCAGGATAGACAGTTTATGGGCTGCATCTATTCCCTCAATATCCAGCGTCGGATCCGCCTCTGCGTAACCGGCCTCCTTTGCCTCAGAAAGCACGCTTGGAAAAGGCCTCCCCTCCTCTGTCATCTTTGTAAGTATATAGTTGGAAGTACCATTTATTATCCCGAATATAGATTCTATCCTGTTGGCATCAAATCCTTCCTTTAAGGCCTTTATTACAGGTATCCCCCCGCCTACCGATCCTTCAAATCCAAGATCTACCCCGGCATCCTCTGCTGCCCGGTAGATCTCTTCACCATATTCCGCCAGGAGGGCCTTATTTGCAGTTACAATATGCTTCCCCCTGCTGATTGCCTCAAGTATATATCCTTTGGCTTGGTTGATCCCGCCCATCAATTCAACAAGGATGTCAATATCGGGGTTTATGATCACATCCATCGGGTCCTTTGTAAGGAGTCTCCTGTCAATCCTTATGCCCCTGTCAAGGTCAAGATCTCTATCGGCAATAGCTGCTATCTCAACAGGAATTCCAAGCCTCCTCCTGATGGTCTCCCTATTGTTAAGAATGACCTTTACCACCCCGGTCCCGACGGTTCCGAACCCGATTATGCCTACCTTTATGCTATCCTTCATGTTTCTTAAGCGCCATCTTTATACCAGCAATGGCCTGCCTCGTCCTATATTCATTTTCAACAAGGGCAAACCTCACATGGTCATCACCATATTCCCCAAAACCGGCCCCTGGAGATACTGCCACCTTAGCCTCCGCCAAGAGAAGTTTTGAAAACTCCAAAGAGCCCATTCCCTTAAAACTATCAGGGATCCTTGCCCAGACAAACATAGTGGCAACCGGTTTATCCACCTTCCAGCCAATACGATTTAAGCCATTAACCAGTATATCGCGCCTCTTTCTGTACCTCTCCCTGATCTCCGCTACGCAATCCTGAGGACCATTCAACGCTATTATGCTGGCTATCTGGATCGGCTGAAATATCCCATAATCGAGATAACTCTTTATCTTTGTCAGGGCTCCTATTACATCTTTATTCCCTACACAGAAACCGACCCTCCAGCCCGGCATATTGTAGCTCTTGGAGAGGGTATAAAATTCAACGCCAACTTTTTTAGCCTCAGGGACCTGAAGAAAACTCGGAACCTTGTAACCATCAAATGATAGGTCAGCATAGGCAAGATCGTGTACTACAATAAGCTTATTCTCCAGGGCAAATTCAGTAATCTTCTTAAAGAATCCCAGATCAACAACCATCGTCGTCGGGTTGTGCGGAAAATTTATGATCAGCATCTTGGGCCTCGGCCATGTCTGCCTGTAGGCCTGGGTCATGTCATCAAAGAAGTCGCTCTCCTCCCTGAGAGGTATGCTCCTTACCTCTCCTCCCGCAATAATCACGCTGTAGGGATGTATGGGGTAAGTCGGCGTAGGAACGAGCACCACGTCGCCGGGGCTGATGGTAGCCAGGGCAAGGTGCGATATGCCTTCCTTTGATCCGATGGTTATTATTACCTCTGATTCATGGTCTAACTCAACCCCAAAATTCCTCTTATACCAATCTGTTATGGCAAGCCTGAGTTTTGTTATGCCCTTAGATGCCGAATATCTATGATTCCTCGGATTCTTGGCCGCCTCAATTAATTTATCAACTATATGCTTAGGTGTAGGCTGGTCCGGGTTCCCCATCCCAAAATCTATGATATCCTCCCCGCGACTCCTTGCCTCTATCTTCATGTCGGTTACTATACTGAAGACATATGGCGGCAGCCTTTTTATCCGTTGAAATTCTTCCACTTATTCTCCCCTTAACCTAACACCATCTTCAACATCCCCTGCATCTTTTATTCTTTTGTCGCAATAAAGATATTATCTAATTGAACCTTATCTTCACCGACATACACAACTCCACGGTTGATAAGGGATAAATCAGTGATAACGGCTCCATAATACCACCCTTCGGTACGCGCCTCCGGGAGATCCCTTGGTGTGAGATATACACCTTCGTGACGATTACCGCCAAAGTAGACTACTTTATTGCCTATGACCAGTTCATTAGAGATTGCCGGCCTAATCTTACAAAATTCGTGACTCCATCGTCTGTGTCTGCCAGAATAGACCAAAAACTCCGCCTCACCCTTCCTTGCAGAGGGATGCGTTAACATCTTTCCGGCACGAGCCCATCCAGAACCGGAACCACGACAACCAACCAGATACTCGTCGGCAGAAAATAGGGCCAAAGGCGGCATCTGTCCTCCCATAACAGGTGGTGGCGCAGGCGCATCGGCTGGTTTTTCCGGGGCTGGCTGTGCCCGAACTTCTTCCTTGCGTTCTTCTATCTTCGGGCAGGCAGACATAGTGGTCCCCTTGATCTCCTGGGCCTCTCCATAGATATAGTTGGCTACATTCTTTGCCAGATCTGATATCAGCTCAGGCTGCATCGCCCGGATCGCCTTAAGGGCCGCCTCATCCACTGAGAGATGTCCCTCTTTTCCTGACTTGGCCACCGCCCCCATGATCTTCTTCCCCTTGGTCTCGATCACCTGAAAATCGGCACACCAGCGGACATATTTCCAGGTCGGATCCGGAATATCTGCCTTCCATATTGAAACCTCTCCCTTAATCAGGATATCTGGCTTCTTCGGTCCTTCCTCTATCTCTTCAAATCCGCTGCCTGCTCCTCCTGCAGCGGCCCCCTGCACTGATAGGCCCTCTCGATTCAGCCCCTCGATGATAGACTTCCTTACCATCTCTGCCTGGCTCCCTGAGACCTCAACCGAAATATTAAAACCCTCCTTCAAGAGTTTCTCTAGTTCATTGGTCACCTTCACTATGCTCATGGCAGGATCAATCCCCATCCCCTTGGAATTTACTATGCGTAAATCAGTATTGTATGCCTCCCTGAGCATCAGGGTCTTGATCACCCTCCTTAGATTTTTGATCTTCTCGATCTTGACTGTAGTCTTACCCGCCTCAGCCAGTTGCTCCTCGGCCTTGGAATCAAGGTTTGTTATCCGCTCCCTGATAGCCGTGGTGGCCTGGGCACGATCAATTACAGCCAGGGCATAATGGAGATTAGCTTTTTCGTCGAACCAGGTCTCGGCAATCTTGGCATTCTCCAGCACCTTGTCCGTTGAGACCTTTGTGAGCTGATCAATGCTCACTTGCCGCTCCACCTTGGTCTTCCCCTTCGACTCTGTCTGCAGATACTTCTCCCACTCCTGGGTCTTTCCCACTATCTCAGCCTTAAAGATCAGGGCTATTTTTGTGTAGGCCTTCAGCTCGGCAGAGTCCCTGGTGTCTCCATCCGCAACACCAACCAGGTATAGTTCTTGCGGGTAGAAGGCGCTTGATCCTTTAATCCAATCTGGCGCCTTGGCAGCCAAGGCCATTCCAGGCTGAACATAAGACAAAAATACCAAAATAGACACGAACCACACCAGCAGGTTATGTCTTTTCATTCTTAACCCCCCTTGTCTATATTACCTGACAATCCGGTTGCTCATAAACCTTTTTTCACCAGCCTTTATTAGGATATTATGGAAGACCTTCTGATCAATGACCGACCCATTCCTCGCAATATATTTGACTTGAAGGTCGTATGTCCCGGGAGGAATGCCGATCCTAGCCACCTGAATCTCATCCGGAAGGGTGCGCCAGCTCCTCTTGTCAGCCTGTTCTGTTGCAAAGGCCGCAGCATGGGCCACTGTTCCGGCAATAATCCCTGCCAAGGCCCCCCCTTCCTTCTCTGCCTTCTTTTCTACCGTCAAGGCTATTAACTTCTTCACAGCCGCCCTTGCCACTGCCTTGGCCGTGATCCGAAGGATACGGTCATCCAGATTCCTCATTGCAATTGCGGTAATATCCTCCATAAGGATTGTCCGGCCCGAAAAAATTGAACCACCGTCTTTTCCGATCAAAGAGACCTCTGCGTAGGCCACTTCAGACCTTTGAGGGACAAACCTGGGCAAGACCAACCTGACAATCTGACCCTGCATGGCCGCAATTCCTCTTGCCGCAGTCTTCACGTCATTATTCTTATTGCCCGTGGCCAAAACAATAGCTATAGCCTCAGGACTTAAAGGGATATCAAGAAAGTTGTCCTCCTTCCTTGGCGCCCTCCCATTATAACTAAGGAAGATCATCTCCCCCTGCCCTTTGAGGTCCTTTGCTAAACGCCATTCAATATTTGGAAATTCCTTTTTAATCTCTGACGCCATATCCTGCTGGCCAAGGGCATCGGTAAGTCTCATCACATCCTGGACCACAATGGCTGGAATAGGGGTCTTATAGAGGGCTGCATATTCCTTAAATGTTGCCATAGATTTCCTGTATGAGATCCACGCCTCGTTTAGCTCCTGTTTGCCTCCGGCCTCATAAAGGATTCCGGCCAAATATCTGGCAAAGGCATCCTCCTTGTAGGCGTTCTTTTTATCAGTATACTTTTCATTGATTACATTGAGCTTCTGGTCAACCTTCCTGGCCTCTACAAGCGCATTTTCAATGTCCCCAAGGTACATATAGTTCAGGGCCCTTACTATATTGATCATTACCTTCTCGAAGTCCTCGCCTTCATAGGGAAGGAGATTGTCGTTTGTCAGAAAAGCCGCCGCCTCGGTGGTAACCCTTTTGGTAAATAGATCCTCTATCCTCTGTTCAGCCTCTTCCAGGATCTGATTGCTCTCTTGATAGCGGCCGGCCAGATGAAGGGTCATTCCCCGATCCATATCGTAGAGGACCTCATTCCGCTCACCATAGTTATCCTTATTCTTTTCAATCACCGCGTCTGCTGAGGCTGCATCTCCCCTAAGAAGATGCCCCTCCACGATCAGATAGTGGCTTGTCACCGGTGCACAGGCCTGAAGAATAAGAAACAAAAATAAGATAAAGACCCTACCCCTATATAGCATGGTCGCCTCCTGTGGCCAATAATATCTTCGCCAGATTCTTAAAAAGTCGCCCTCTTCCGTTCGATTATCTTCTTTATCTTCTTCTGCCCACTCCAGACCTTCTTATTATTAGCCATATCGAAGAGCTCGAGATCTACCTGGTAGAAGACCGCCTTGATCCCCCCTGCCTCATCTGGAATGGAATTCAACACCCCTTTTAACATGTAATCGGCGCCGATCTCCTTGCCTGGCCCCTTTTGGGTCTCCTCTGTGGAATGCAGTGCCTGCTCCTTTCGTTCCTCCCTGATCTCTTCCCGTTCACCCTTCGCAGCAACAAATTCCACTCGACCTGAATTGATCAGTTCACGTTCGAGGTCCTTTGTAAAGGTCTGGACATTGATATGCTCGGTGCTTCGATTCACTACAGTACCCACAATAACCGTTGGAGGTTTACCCTTAGTTTTGGCAAAGCTCTCAAGCCAGGGACGGGTTAAGGCATCTTTGACCATTTCCTCGGCCACCAATCTAGAATCGGTATCGTTCCACCGACCGCTGATATCGGTGACGGTCTCTGTCCCAACCCTAGTCACCTGCGGACCTGTGGCACAACCCACTAAAAAGTAAAATCCAACTACGCCTAAAAGCAGAACTGATCTCCCTATCCTCCTAATCATAGCATCTCCTCCCTTCAAACCCTGATATACCTTATTCAGGTAAAATAATAATGATAAGACTGTTTAATTATTACAGAGGGACTAGACCTTGTCAAGGTTATAAAGACTAACTAAATGAGCCAAATCAAGACATTGACACAAGGGGAAACCTATCCTATAATGTAGATAGTTTTGACTGAAATCTCTAATCCGAGGGGCAGATGGAGCCAAAAGAGAATGAAAGGTTACGGGATCTCGTTAAAGAGCTTGTAAGCATAATCAATTCAGTTTTTTCGGAGAGCAAAGAGATAAAGAATGCCTTAAGAGATTTTGAGGATGAAGGCTATCACGCAGATCTTATCCTCGCATCTATAGCAAAGATATCACCAAAGGATAAGATAGCCAAAGAAAAACCCCTTGTATACGAATTTAACAATTTCGATGAAGCCTTTTTAAAGGCCCTTAAGATCAGGCTTGATCAGGAAAAGAACAAAGAGCAAAAATAGTCATACCTTTACCTTCCAATTATCACAAACATTCGGAAAACCATCTATATTGACAAGCAGCCCTCTATCTGTTATTTTTACGCCGTGCCGAGATAGCTCAGTTGGTAGAGCAGAGGCCTGAAAAGCCTTGTGTCCGCAGTTCAATTCTGCGTCTCGGCACCATTTGATTTCCTCAGATAACCCCTGCTCAGGAAAGATCTGTCCCAAGCTCCTTTCTCGTAGCATGGCCTATCGCTGCCTCCGCTTTATAATTCGGATGATCTATTATTAGATAAACCGGTATTGACGTATCGAGAAAGGCCTTTTTTTCTGCCTCATTAAATTTAAACCTTACATAGTGCACTGCGGAGATCTTGTCCTCCTTGCTCCTCCCTTTTTCAAATATCGCAGGTATCTTGATCTTCTCCTCTATCTGGATATAGACTATACCTATCTCATCTATCCCCATCAGGCTATCCAGTATCTCCTTTATCCTCTCCTGCTCCTCAATCTCGATAAAAAGTGTGGAACTTAGCTCTCCATGATCAGGGATCAGGGAATTATAGGCGTCTATCTCCTCCTGTAACCGGATAGGGTCTTTGATCTGTTCGGCCCTTATCATCTCCTGTATCTGGTGGATTACCGTCTCCCTATTCTCAAACAGGATCGAGATATAATCTCCAACAAGGAGACGACGCCCCTTCTTTATCTCCCAGATGCGCCTTCTTGAATCTTCCCTTATCTTTTCATATTCCCCTAAGGGAAGGATATCCTGTGCCACTATCTTATCCATAGGTTACCCTGCCCCATTCCCGTAGGCCATGGAGAATATCTCTACCGGATGGAGGGGTTTTAAGCCTGTTGCCTGCTCTATCTGGAGCCCTGAAAGGGGACAGTCTGTTGAAACCATATCAGGCTTTAACTCTTCTATCTCCCTGAATAGATTCCTTCCCACCTTGAGCGATAGCTCGAAATACTCCTTCTTCATCCCCCATGACCCATCATGCCCTGAACATCTTTCGATAATGGTAACCTCTGTACCAGGGATCAGTTTTAACAGTTCCATAGATTTTGCGCCTATATGCTGGACCCTCATATGGCAAGGGATCTGATAGGCAACCTTTCCAGGGTACCATTTAAAATCCTTTATAAGTCTTCCTTCTCTATTAAGCCTTATCAGGTATTCTGCTATATCAAAGGACCGTGAGGCCACAACCCTTGAATCCTCCGAATCGACAAGGAATGGATATTCAAGTTTCAGCATATTACTACAGGTAGGTCCCAGGACTACTATATCATATCCGGCATCTATTGCCTTTTTAAGGCCCCTGATATTGGCGTCAGCCTTAATGCGCGCTGCCTCAAGATCACCCTCCGAAAAAGAGGGCATACCGCAGCAGACCTGCTCTGGAATAAAAACCTCTACACCATTTCTCTGAAGTACATCAACTGATGCCGCCCCTATATCCGGGAAGTTATAATCTACCAGACAGGTATAGAATATGGCGGCCTTGCCATTGACAGCCATCTTCCCATTTGTATCATTCCTGAGCTTATTAAATCTTGAACTGAACCTCTTCTTTCCAAATTCAGGCAGGAGCCGGTCTTTGTGTATGCCCAGAAACAACTCCATCAAGATCCTGTTTATCCTGTTCTTTGTTGCCCAATTGCTAAGGGGAGATAAGGCGCACCCGACCTTCCCGATCAGATCGGTATTCAACATAACCCTGTTAACCCAGGAAAGACCCCTCTCTTTGACCATAATCGCCTTGTTTCTCAGCATTAATCTCGGAAAATCTACATCGAACCTGTGAGGTGGCGTATACGGACAGTGGTCATAACAGAGCTTGCAGTAATAGCAGAGGTCAACTACCTCCTTAACATCAGAATCCCCGAGCTTTTCGATCTCTCCGTCCACACTATCAATCAGTGTAAAAAGGGCTTCAAAGGAGGGACAGAGATTAAAGCACCTCCTGCAACCATGGCATACATCAAATACCCTGAACGATTCCCTGGCAGCCCTGGCCGCATCCCAGAACTCTTTGGAATTAAGAGGATCCATTGTTCCCCCACTTGATCTTCTTATATGCCTTTTATATTAAAAAGGGGCTGGATGTCCCAGCCCCTTTCCCTGAAGGATTATATTACTGATAGATCAAAATTTACCAAGATTATCCAGGCCCTTTTGGAACCTGCCGGCATGAGATCTTTCTGCCTTTGCAAGGGTCTCAAACCAGTCTGCTACCTCATCAAGTCCTTCGCTCCTCGCAGTCTTTGCAAACCCAGGATACATCTGGGTATATTCATATGTCTCACCTTCAACGGCAGATTTAAGGTTCTGATCCGTGTTCCCGATCGGTACACCTGTCACAGGATCACCTACCTCCTTAAGGAAATCGAGGTGGCCATGGGCATGCCCTGTCTCTGCCTCCCCGACGTCCCTGAAGAGTCCGCCTATTTCAGGATACCCCTCAATGTCTGCCCTCCTTGCAAAATAGAGATATCTCCTGTTTGCCTGGGATTCACCTGCAAAGGCATTCTTCAGATTCTCATGTGTCTTTGTATCCTTAATCCCTTTAGTAGCCATAGTTTTTTCCTCCTTAATTTTAAAATTCTGCCTTGCAATTACCCTTTATTGCAGCTATTCTCTCTAGCTATTTCAGCTCTATCCGTAGAGGTTTTTTATTATAATATACGGTAATCTTTCTTGTCAAAGAGGATTTTTGGCCGGGGTAGCTCCGGAAAATGCCACCCCCCATGAATAATACCAACGCCATTATCAGATGCTATAAATGCCCCATCCTCTGTGACAGATCCAGTGCCAATAAATCATTGTCCTAAGTCATGGTCGAATGAATAGAAATTTACGATCTTTCCTGCTGGATATCCATATACGTTAGGATATACGATAGGCGCCGGTGGATCAAACCTCACATCCTCAGGCTGGATGGTAAAGACGATCTTGGGGTTCA
>ERZ1292645.728-Hain-H14-02um-R2-728-length-10873-cov-4_pt1 | contig 10873 bp, 13 predicted proteins | sample MGYA00564401_ERZ1292645 | MGnify/ENA primary metagenome ERZ1292645 (study PRJEB36523, sample SAMEA6512644) | groundwater metagenome | collected 2019-01-09 | study: AquaDiva: Metagenomics assemblies of 32 groundwater samples | reverse complement strand
CCGAGGAGAATATAACGGGGCGCGTGCGCGCCATCTTTCTAACTGCGTGGAATATCGCAGCTCTCGCGGCGCCGCTTCTGGTCGGCGCGCTTCTGGCGAGTTCTGAAGCGTATGGACATGTATTCCTCACTTCGGCAATTGCGCTGGTGCCGTTTTTAGTTCTGCTGACAGTTCGGGATTTGCCGAGAGGCGTTCCGCCAAAGCTTTCCAACATATGGAATACTCTGCTCTGCATAATGCGCGACCGCGACTTGTTCGCGGTAACCTTCGGGCATTTGCTCTTGTATACGTTCTTCGTGTGGGCGCCGTTCTACACGCCGATATATCTGCACACGGAGCTCGGGATACCGTGGAGCGACCTCGGCTGGGTGTTCTCCATAATGCTCCTGCCGTATGTGCTAATTCAGTACCCGGCCGGTCTGCTCGCGGACCGTGTTTTCGGCGATAAAGAGCTTATGTTCGCCGGATTCGTCGTAGCCGGATTGTCGTTCGCGGCTATCGGCCTTTTCACCGCTTCAACGCCTCTTATAGTAATAATCTGCGTGCTGTTCGTATCGCGCATAGGCTCCGCGCTAGTGGAGGGGATGACAGAGGGGCATTTCTTCAGGCGAATGTCGGAAAAAGACGTTAATGCAATCAGCGTGTTCCGAGGCATCTGGCCCCTCACGGAACTAACGGCGCCGATTATCGGAAGCGCAATTCTCATCTTCGGCAATTATCAACTGTTCTTTCTGCTCACGGGCGGGTTCATCGCCCTCGCCGGCGCCGTATCTGCTCTCCTAATCAAAGACTTCCGTTAATTATTTTGCTTTCGGCCATTTGTTGGCTGCTGGTGGATAGAGTTTTGTGAGTGGGTGAGAGGCGCAGTCGTGGACACGAGCCGGACAGACGTAACGGCCGTAGAGGACAAGGCCGTTGTTCACGTATTTCCAGTCTTTTTTCAGTATTAACGCTTCCAAATCTTTTGAGATTTTCTTCAAGTCGTCGTTGTTGGTCAAGTCAAAACGTTTTGCGAAACGCTTCACGTGCGTATCCGTCGCTATTCCCTCCCAAATGTCAAATAGTTCACCGAGAATTACGTGTGCTGTCTTGTAGCCGATGCCGGGAAGAGCGATAAGTTCTGATTCTGTCTTTGGCACAACTCCGTTAAACTTTTCTTGAATCATTTTCGCTGAACCGATAATCGCCTTCGCTTTATTGTTAAAAAACGGAATGGAAGAAATTTCTTTTGCAAACCTGTCAGGTTTGGCCTGAGAAAAGTTGAAGGCTGTCTTGTATTTCTTAAAAAGCGCCGAGGTTAGCTTATTCACCGCTTTATCGGTGCATTGTGCGGAGAGAATTACCGCAGTAACGAATTGAAACGGTGTCTTATATAAAAGTTCGCTCTTAGGTTCTGGATATGTATTCTTTAAGTATGCAACAATTTTTTTTGCGCGTTCTGTACGGCTCATAACATTTCAGGAGTATTTTCTTCATGCGGAAAAGCGAAGTTGAAAAAGACTAGCAGGAGCGCGCCGGATGTATACATGGTAAGCAATAACGCTATAAAGACACCGATGTACGGTACGAGAGCGATAAGAGATAGAGCCAGCATTCCGAAAACTCCGTCGTGCCACAGCACAGTTTCGCGATTCATATAACGACGAGAAAATAAACTGCCCAAAAGAATTCCGGCATAGGCGAGAGATAGAAGCGCGATAAAAAAATACGCGATGAATAGAAGCAGAGCGAGACCGATACCGACGAATGTCAGCGCTAAGATGAGGAACAATACAGGCGTCACTACGAAGACTGCGAAACCGAGAAGAATAGTGAGCAGAATTCTGCTTGGGCGCGCAGTGTACGCGCGCTCCGTCAAGGCCTCCGCGAGCCTCGGGAAGAGCCCTGCGAGAAGACCTGTCAAGATTAGAGCGCCCAATATGCGGACGAAGAGAAAAAAGCCGATGCTTATGACTGCGAGTATTCTTGAGGTGCCGGCATCCGGCAGATATGACGCATTAGTGTATTCAACTCCTCCGACTATTACTGCAGACTCCGGAATGAACGCCTGTTCGGGCGCCTGATAAGAGAGTTTGCCGGCAATCGTCGTGCTTGCCGCGAGAGCGACACGTCCGATTGCGACTATATCCACATCATTTGCGAAGCCGCCGGAAAGCGAGATGTTGTTGCCGTATATTGTGACGGGTCCAGAGGCGCCGTTTGAGAGCGTCGTGTTAGCGGCAATAATAAAAATGCTGCCGCCAACCCGCCCCGAATCGTTGACGGAATATCCGAGGGCTGCTAAATCGCCGTTTACAGGATTTTCAACAGAAATGCTCCCGCCGACAGCTCTTAAATCTCCGCCGACGCGTGCGCGCGAACGCATGGAACCGGCCAGGACTAGCTCATCTCCGGACACGGGAGCGGCTGTAACAACAGACCCTCCAAACACAGACAGGTCGCCTAGAACACTAGCAGTACGCACGACTGAAAGCCCCGCAGAATATGCGTTACCGGGAGAAGAGCTCGCCACGAGAAGCGAGCGACCGGCTGAAAAGGACGAATCTGTGCGCGCCGCGTATAAACTCGCTGGGAGGAGAAGCGCGGCGAGTAGCACGAAAATAACGTAACGCATACCGTTCAGGCAGTCGGCGGCATCCTAAGATGTTGGGCTGGAGGATGGATTGTGGGTGGAGTGCTGCGCCGCTCTCTTATTCTTACGGGCTCTATGAAACTCGCGAATAGGAGTATCAGAAAAGCGATGGCGGCAGAAGTGAGACAATATATGCAGAATGCTCCGATGAAGAATATTTGGACGAATGTGAAGTAGAGAGAAAAAATCACTCCAACGAATGAAATAGCTTGCAGGAAACGGCGTAATAATTTATTGAATATTACCAGTTCAAGAGCAGCTAGAACAAATAGAATGCCGTAAAAGAGGACGCCGTACTCGGCGAGCGGTATGCCGAAGAGCTTTGAATATTCGCTCGCCGTGACAATATTGCAGCCGGAAAAATTTTGTATATTGCAGATAAGCGGATTCCCGCTCGCTTCCTGTTTAGCGAGGTAAGCCGAATTCGCGAGGCCCAAAAAGGCTAGGATAAGGATGAAAACCACGCTGATTCTCTTCATAACGACTAGAATACGCGCTGTTTCGCCCATGCGCAAGCGAATAAGTGATAGACTGAAACGGTTATGTTTCCTTCAATTTCCGGATTAATAGGCGGGAGCGTGGACAGCGCATCTCTCCTGTTGTTGGCGATCATACTCTGTGCATTTCTAATTGAAGATATTACGACGGTAATCGTCGGAGTTCTCGCTGCAGACGGAATAATCTCCGTCCCGATTGCATTTATTTTCATATACATCGGGATTATTATCGGAGATACGACGCTCTACTCTCTCGGATGGCTGGCCCGCACGCATCCGCGCCTTGCACGATATATAAACCACGACTTCACGTCACCGTTCCGTTCGTGGCTTGAAAATAATTATTCGTTCAAAGTTTTTTCAGGCCATTTCGTTCCGGGACTGCGCTTCACAACATTTGTTGCGAGCGGATTCTTCCGCTTCCCTCTCTCAAAATACATACCGATGGCTATTGCCGGCGGTTTAATTCTAGAATCCATACTTTTTACAATTTCATACTGGTTCGGCAGCTTTACCTCTAAGTGGGCCGGGGAGGTGCGCTGGGGCATAGCTGCTGTATTTCTCCTCGTGCTCTTCTTTATAGCGCGGCACAATATCCGCGCATATAAAGAACAGAAAAACTTACTTGACGGCGGCCGCGCGATCAGCTAAGACATCAAGCGCTCCAGAGAGTAATTTTTTAGCTGATTCGTCGGCGATGCTTTCATCGGTGGGGAAAATATCGTTAGTAAGATAGAGCTCCGGCTGGCCGATTACATAGGCGTCCAAATGAAGCATAATCTGGCGTAGGTGGCTCTGCGCGACGGCTGTACCTATCTTCCCAACCGAAACACCCGCGACGAGAACAGGCTTCCTTGCGAAAGAATTCTTTCCCCATGGGCGGCTCGCCCAGTCAATCGCGTTTTTTAATACGCCGGGAATGGAGCGATTATATTCCGGCGTCGCAATGATAATGCCATCGGCTTTCTCTATTTTATCTTTCAACGCTTGCGCTGTTGCCGGAAATGCCGCTTCGTCGTCCTGATTATAAATCGGAATATCCCCAATTTCTGCGATTTCAATTTGCATCTCCTCCGGCGTAAGCTTCGCAAGCGCCTTTATGAGCATCGTGTTGTACGAACCTTTTCTCAAACTTCCGGAAATTGCGATTATTTTCATACGTGCCTACTTATATGTACAAATTGCTAATACACTAGGCATACCACATACCCAAAACCGCGCATCTGGGGATAACGTATACTTGGCGAATGAACCAAAAGATGATCCGTGCGACAATCGCTCTTGTACTGGCGCTCGCGGCGGGAGGAGTCGGATACAATGCCGGCAAGAGTTCAATTCCGGAGAGCATAAGCATTCCGGCGCAGACCGTGTCTGCGCCGGCGAAGGGCTCCGTGCGCGTAATTTACAGTCTGGACCGGAAGCAGAATGACCAAGAGCTCATAGCTCTCATTAACGAGGCAGAAGAGTACATCTACTTCGCGATTTATACATTCACACTTCCAAGCATCGCCGAAGCTCTAGTTGAAGCGAAGAAACGCGGAGTGGATGTGCGCGGAATAGTGGACTCCGAGCAGAGCGCGAATAGTTACGGTGCGCCAATCATCAAGACGCTTCTTGACGGGGGTGTTTCTGTCGTGACGGAGAAACACGCAACCGGCAATGGCATTATGCACATTAAACTTCTGGTGACGGAGCAGGCGTACGCATTTGGCAGTTACAACTGGACGAAGTCCGCGACAACTATCAATGACGAAATCTTAGAGATAGGTACTGATACGAAGCTTAGGCAAGCTTATGAAAATATTTTGAAAAAATTGCTGGAGGCTTACAGGGGCAACAGCGCGGCCGCGGGAGCGGCCGCGCTCGTTTCTATCGGCACAATTGACTACACCGAGGCTCCCGCGCACATCGGCGAATACGCCTCCGTGCGCGGAAAACTCGTTGGGGCATATACTTCTAAGACCGGCACAGTATTTCTGGACTTCTGCGAGAATTACAAAACCTGTTCATTTTCCGGCGTCATCTTCGCAGACGATGCGAAAAAATTTGCTGACATAACTGATTATGCGGGCTCAGTCGTAACTCTCACCGGCAAAATCTCTTCATACGAAGGCAAGGCCGAAATCATCCTCTCCGACCCGAGTCAGGTTTCAACCAAATAAATTACTTGTACGAGTCCCGACGATGTCGAACGGCTTCAATGACAGTATCTTAAAGAGCATTGCTACTCCACTTAGCGGAGACCATATTGCTTGAGCACTTCAGAATGCGAAGTGAGCTTACGATTCTTTTCCTTCATTTGCTTCCGCAGTCTGGTAATGAGACTCTTTCTGACTTCAAGCCCTTCATCAGGATCACCGAAAAACTCGAGTAGTTTCTGCTCGACAATCTCGCCTATCTGTTTGTTAAGTTGTGTCGTGGTCATAGTCAGTAGAGTATATCATGTTTTTCTGTAAAAACTCGAAACTCCGCCGAAATCGTCCTCTCCGACCCGACTCAATTGCGCTCTATTGACAGATGACACAATTAGATATATGATAGCTTTGTTCTTTCACTAGAAAGGGGCACAAATGAATGAACAGAAGGTAGGCCCTGTCACCGTAGAAACGGTCAGGCGGGTCATCTACAGCGAGGCCGAAGTTTTAAAACCTCTCTTGCGACGTGGCCAGACCTGTACGACCGAGCGTCTTTCGCAAGAGTCGCACTGCGGCCAATGCGAGAAACGTCTCGCCAAGGGTGCCGAAGCTGTAATTCTTCTGACTGCGAGAAAGAAAAGATGTGTTTTCTGCTCAGTAACCTGTCAGCGGCAGAACAGCATCGATACGAAGATAAAGTACGACAAGAGACGTGCCGAGATGTGATCGCCACGCCGCATCGAAGCCGCTCCATCGAGCGCGCTCTCGATGCGGCGGTTTCTTTTTTTACCCTTTTCATGCTATAGTTCCATAAATTCCAGTGGCTACTGAACGACTTAGGATAAATAACGAAATACGCGCAACGGAATTGCGCGTGATTAGCGCCGACGGGAAAAATCTTGGTGTTTTATCCTTGGAAGCGGCCCTAGCCGCCGCCAAGACTGCGGGGAGCGACCTTATTGAAATTTCGCCCTCGGCAGTCCCTCCCATTGCGAAGATTATGGATTATGGTAAATTTGAATACGAGCGAAGCAAGAAGGAAAAGGCAGTAAAAGCCAAGGTCAAGGTCTCCGAGACTAAGGAGGTCCAGATTAAGGTTGGCACGGGCGACCACGATATGGACTTGAAGGCCAAGAAGGCGGCGCAGTGGCTAGGAGAGGGCCATCGCGTCCGCGCCGAACTCTTTCTTAAAGGCCGCTACAAGGGTATGGACGAAGCGTTTCTAAAAGAACGCCTAGAGAAATTCCTGTTGCGTATCCCGTATGCATATAAAGTCGCCGAGCCTGTGATGCGAAGCCCGAAGGGTTTCGCGGGCGTGATAGAGAGAGATCTCATAGCGCAAGCCAAAAAAGAAAAGGAACAGAAACAAAAAAATGAAAACCCCAGTTAAATAGTTCGCAGACTCACGATTTAACGGGGCAAGCAAACAAATCTTATGAAAACCAACAAATCATACCTAAAAAGAATAAGAGTAACCCGCAATGGAAAGCTTATGGCGCGTGCCAAGGGCCAGAATCATTTTAATGCTAAGCAGAGCGGTTCTGCACGAATGGCGAAGCGCCGCTCCGTCTCCATTAACCTTTCGGCAAAGGTCCGCGCGCGCTTTCTACCTGGAAGCGGCGCAAAATAATCGCTTTTTAATAATTATTTTCGTATGACAAGAATCAAGGGCGGGATAATGGCGCAGAAACGTCGTAAGAATATATTGAAACGAGCGAAGGGTTACCGCGGAGTTCGCTCCAAGAAGGAGCGTTATGCACACGAGGCGCTTATGCGCGCCGGCCGCTACGCCTTCGCCCACCGCCGCGACAAGAAAACCGACTTCCGTCAGCTGTGGATAGTGCGCCTAAACGCCGCTCTTCGCGACAACGGCCACAAGTCCTACTCCACTTTCATTAACAAGCTTAAGAAGTCCGGCATCAAGTTGGATAGAAAAGTTCTCGCCAAGTTCGCCTCCGAACATCCCGCCATCTTCTCTCGCATCGCCAAGCGAGTTGTCTAAGCTCTTAAAACTACCTACTTGACAAAGTGTCTATGTCGGTATAGACTGGTGTCAGGTTTTTGAGAGGGGCAAAAGCCCCCAGTTCCAATTCAATAAACAAATTAACTCCCCCGTCTCGGGGGGAAGGAGTTCATGATGTTCCAGATAACTGTTCGTACCGCGGAGATACGCGATTTTCCAAAGATCGCATGTCTCAAACGGGACGCGTATAGCGTCCGCGGGTACTGCTCTCAAGGGAGGGCAAAGGAACAGTATCTGATACAAAAAGGAGAATTTGCCCTCGTAGCGACGAGAACCGACGAGGAGATCCTCGGAACGATGACGGTCTCGTACGACGACGGTGGACTCCCGTGCGACGAGTGGTTCCCGAACGAGACAGCTCGCGTTCGCGATATGTCCCGGAAGGTCGCCTACTACGGCACCTTTGCCGTAAAGCCAGGGATGTGGCGATCGTCAATCGGCCTCGCGCTCATCCGGAAGGCAATCGCCCGGGCAGGTACCGACGGCATCGATGCAGGAATCTGCATCGTAAATCCTCGCCACGTAGCATTCTACGGAACGCTTGGATTCAAGGAGGTAGGCCGTCGGGGCAGCATGCCGGGCCTCGACAAAGCGCCGGCAGTCATGCTGGCAATCACCGGCGAGGCGGCGCAGAATCTGCTCTTGAGATCCGCGTCTGGGACGCGAATTTTTAGACCTGCAGACTGTGAAGCCGCCTAACGAAGTACGGCGCACCGCATGGTGCGCCGTTTTTTATTGCACACTTTGAATTACGAAACCCTCAAACCTGACTTTTCTCAACACGTATACTAAACGACCGCAGCTGACTGCAGTTTTTGCAAAGGAGTGATTCTTCCAACAACTTTTCTAGCGAAGCATGTCCTTGTGCTTGTTTGAAGAGCGACAGAGCTATTGTTTCTTCGGGAGTGATTGCGAGTGGTCTACCAGTGCCTTTGTTGATTTTGAGATTAAGTTGTTTTGAGAAAAACTGAACTTTTGTTAGCATATGAAAGAAGATTTCCATCGAGGTTTTCATAGTTCAGGCGCCTTGCGGCACCTGTTCTATTGTATATGAGAAAAGTGGTGGTAGATTGTATATCAAAAGTATGCCACGGTCGTGGGGAACATTTGATATCTCATCATAAGTATCATTGGATGCTCAATACTATTTCAGACCGAAGTGGGCGCGCAGGTGCTTGTCATTCTCTATGTGCTCAACAACCATGTACAAAACGGCGGCACCGATCTTTAATTCAGCTTTCAACAATGCAATGAAATCCTCGCAATCGTACGGGAAGACCCATACGCTGTCTTGAAGACGTGCAAAACCATTTCTTTCCATGGTCTCTCTTAAGCGATCACGAGTTTTGCGGCGTCTCTCCGGCACATCGAAAATAACAACTCTCCATCTTCCATTCCACCGCTTCTTTTTTGCATTACTGAGCTTCGCTTTCTCTTGTTCAAACGCGAGCGCCTTGTGTCCTGATTCAGTAATTCTCGCATATTGCTTGCCGTCGCGTTTTTCAAAAACAATATGCCCTTGCGCCGCCAACCTCCCGAGCGCAGTCTTGTACTGGTATCGCAGTTTTGCGCGTTTAATGGCTGGCAACTTATCAAGCGCCATAGGTAGGTTCGGAGCCGTTGTCGCAACAAGAGCTATGCCGGCGAGCGCGACGGTGGCAAGCAGAGCTTGCTGGATATTTGTATACCGGCGTTTCTTTCTCGCTTCAGCCTCTACTATTCCCATATCAAAAGTATACCACGGTCGTGGGTATGATTTGATAAGCAAATTTATCCATATTAAGATATCCAAACTACGATTGAATGCGTTTTGCAGATTTTTCCCCGCATCACCAAGAAAGTTGTGTAAATAGAAGAACGCCCCGCAAGAAATCAGCGAGGCGTTTTGTTTCCAAACAGTTTTCAGATGTACTTCGAACGTCCGAGTTCAGCAAGCCGTGCAAGTCCCATAAGTAGCGAAAGTTGTTGCGTGCCGCTGTCTACATTATGAGGAACCAGGCGATATCCGCGGTTCTCATCACGATACGCACCGTCATTACTTGCCGGATCGAGGCCGCAGGCATTACCTGGAACAGAAAAATGAATCCTTGTCGGTTCGTAGCAAAATACTCTGAAATCTCGAGTGAACAGCTCGCTACGTTTTCTGTCCTGCCACATATATTCGTCCGCTGTCTGCATCGCCTTTTGTATTGACTTCAATGAGTCAGCGTCGGGGTTCGACAGAAACGGTGTCATTGCTGGCGTCAGTATCGCCGTTAACGAACCTCCGTTCAGATCATTTTCCACCAAGAAGTTGTCCACGATAATGAGCTGTTGGACCCGATAATCTGTGTCTTCGTCTGGACAAAAGCTGAGGAGCCCAAATAAGACACAGAGGGTGGAGCGAACTGCTGCTGCGGTGCTCCAATCGGAGTTTTCTTTCTGTCGTAATTTCTTATAAACCGGAAGCGGACAGTGATACGTTGTCCATCCTCTTTCGTCTGCTACCCTCTGCATTACTTCCCCAAAGCCCCAACGCTCAACCGGCGGCATTATGAAGTCCGGAAGTTCGAACTTCTTTTTAAAATGCGCGACGATGGGCGAATCTGGTTTGAGTATGTCAAACAGTGTTAGGGCCTTTGGATGAATACTGATGATGAGCGTTGTCTTCTCATGGATTCCGATTTCGTACCACGCAGGAATTGATTCCCGCCATGGAACGCGTGTTTTACTCATGATTTTCCCCTGCGAAAGAAGCTAAAAGGCTCCATCGACAATACTACCTTTGCCGACACCTGTTGTCCACATTTAAATTTTCTTGACCGAATCCTTTGTTGCCTCCCACGTTTGAGAGAATTCGGGAGCGATTGCACGATCGTATTTTTACAACCGCATATCAAAAGTATACCACGGTCGTGGGTATGATTTGATAAGCAAATTTATATCAAAATATCTAAACAAGATATCTAAACTACGATTGAGTGCGTTTTACTGACTCTTTTGTTATCTCCCACGATTGGCCGAGGTCGGGGACGATGGCGCTGGCGCCGAGGTAGTCGTGGATGCGCTGGGCGAGGAATCGCTCGGCGGAAGGCTCGCCGATAGCGGTAAATATAGTTTTTGCGCGCGGAAGCGAAGCTTCCGCGAATTTCAAGAGTCCGTCGCGGTCTGCGTGCGCCGACCATCCGTGCAGATTTTCAACCCTCGCTTTAATCTGTACCTCTGCGCCGTTCAGGCCTGCCTGCGCAGGCAGGCGCACGCTTGACGCGCCCTCCATCATGCGTCGCCCAGGAGAGCCGGGCGCCTGATAGCCGACGATTATGAGCGTAGAAGACGGGTCGGGTAGATATTTGGCTTCCCACTTCCCTATCCTGCCGCCGTGGCTCATCCCAGCTCCGGCGATAATTATTTTCGGCCCAGATACTTTTTCTATTTCTTCTGACTGTTCGCGAGAGAGCGTTTGTTTAAGAAATGGGAATTCAAAAATATTCCCTTCTCGTTTTATTTCATCTTCTGCCTCTTTCTTAAAGTAAGTCGGACCCCATTTTTCATAAACATCTGTTACGTGTATAGCCAGCGGAGAGTCTAGGAAGACCGGAATTTGCGG
>ERZ1292645.727-Hain-H14-02um-R2-727-length-10883-cov-5_pt1 | contig 10883 bp, 12 predicted proteins | sample MGYA00564401_ERZ1292645 | MGnify/ENA primary metagenome ERZ1292645 (study PRJEB36523, sample SAMEA6512644) | groundwater metagenome | collected 2019-01-09 | study: AquaDiva: Metagenomics assemblies of 32 groundwater samples | reverse complement strand
TACCAAAAAGAAATTCAATCTTCTGATCGGAGAGAGAACAGCGGAGCAGATAAAAATTGCTATAGCAAACGCACTCATAGAGGAAGGAAGTTCTGCTTCGCAAGATCAAAGGAAAATGGAGATTAGAGGACGAGATAATATAACAGGTTTACCAAGAACAATTGAGCTGACAGAGGTTCAGATAAACGAGGCAATTTACCCTACGCTTCTAAACATTATCTCGGCGGTAAAAGGCGTTTTGGAGCAAACTCCGCCGGAACTAGCTTCAGATATAATAGACAAAGGCGTTGTGATGAGTGGCGGAACGTCTCTTCTTAAGAATCTGGATAAACTTATGACCAAGCTTACCGGCGTTCCTTGCCATGTTGCGGAAGATGCGATTCTTTGTGTTGCTCGAGGGACAGGCGTTGCGTTGGAAAATATAGAATTATACAAAAGGAGTATCAGCAGACAGTAAAACATTTATCCTATAGCTTTATCATTAACTTTTTGATTTTCACGAATAATGATAAGATACAAGAACTTTTCACAGGAATATAGATTTATAGTATTTATCTTTTAAAGACAAATAAATTGAGTTATTTTATTGCCTTACAGGTATAAATTTTAAGAATAGATTTTGAGTATATTAAATATTCAAAAAGAATAAAAAAAGGACATTGCAAATAATAATATTAAGCTTATAATAAAAATCATATGTTAAGGAAGAAAAATATATTAAATGTCGGAATAACGGATGCTTCTAAAGATGAAATCCTAGAGTATATTATAAAAGGCCTAACGAAAGATGGCAAAAAGTACTTTATCGTGACGCCAAATCCGGAAATTTTGGTAATGGCGAGTAAAAACATTGATTATCAAAAAGTCTTAAATAAGGCAGAAATAGCCTTGGCAGACGGTATTGGGGTAATAATTGCAGGTCAGATTTTAGGTAAACAGCTAAAAGAGAGAATAACCGGAGTTGATCTGCTGGAAAGTCTATGTTTACGTGTTGCGGAAAAGCCTATAACAGTGGGCTTTTTAGGGGGTAAGCCCGGAGTAGCAGAGAGGACTGCCGAGTGCTTGGGCATTAAATACCCATCGTTGAAAATTGCTTTTGCGGCTTCAGAGTGGTCCATGAATGGATTTGAAACTGCCAAGAAGATTGAATCAAGGATCAAGAATCAAGAATTACGGAAAGAAAACGACCATGATTCATTATTCATGATTCATAATTCGATAGACATTCTCTTCGTTGCGTTTGGGGCGCCGAAGCAGGAGTTATGGATGAATGAAAATCTAGATAAAATTCCGGTCAAAGTCGCAATAGGAGTCGGCGGATCTTTTGACTACATCAGCGGAGAAGTGTTTCGTGCACCATTGCTTATTAGATTGATAGGGTTTGAATGGTTGTTTAGGCTTATGGTTCAACCATGGCGCATCAAACGCCAACTCACCCTTTTGGAATTTATTTGGTTAGTTTTGAAAGAAAAATTTTTGTCCCCACAAAACGCTAGTTGATTTATCTTCTTCTATGGTATAATTGTCTTTAATGAAAATTTTGTACCTCCAGACATTTCCGTTTTGGGGATCGGGTAGTGGAACATATGCTAGGCACTTGGCTTCCGAAATAGGTAAAAATCATAAGGTGGCAATTCTTGCTCCGGACACAAGACAAATTGAGCGGGTAAAACTTTACACAGTAAATCTGCCTTTTCCCGTTGCTTTTACGGGTCATCCCGAATGGCCAAACTGCAAGCTTTATACGGATTTGACCAATCAGGAATTATGGCAGGTACAAAAAGCATTTTTCGAAGCCACAATAAATGCCGTTGAAGATTTTAAGCCGGATATTATTCATGTCCACCATGCATTTCCTTTGACTTGGGCAGCCTCTTTTGTAAAAGATACTTACAAAATAAATTTTATAACCACCATTCATGGTTCTGAATTACCCACTCTTGAGAAAGACAAACGATACTGGCGGCAAACGTATGATGCAATGTTTCGTACTAAGCGTGTAGTGCCTAACAGCGGATGGACAAAGGAGTGGTTTTTAAGAATATTCAAAGGATATTTTCACGAAAAATGCCGTACTATTCCGGGCGGAGTGAATATAGATAAATTTGTCTATACCGAGAGCGGCGCAAAGAAAGTAGATGAAAAACTTCAATTACATGGAAAACCTGTTGTTGTTTTTGCAGGAAAACTTACGAAATATAAAGGGGTGGATTATCTTATTGCTGCGGCTCGTAAAATACACGGAGAAGTAGTAATTCTTGGTGATGGTCCTGAACGGGAAAAATTAGAGCAAAAAGCCAAGGAATTGAATTTAACTAATGTACATTTCGTTGGACATTTGGGAGCCGGAATAGCAAAATTAGTACCTTACTATAGCAGAGCGGACGTATTTGTTGCGCCAAGCGTTTGGGATGAGCCGTTAGGCTTGGTTATTCTTGAGGCGATGTCGTGTCAAACTCCCGTAGTTGTTACTCGAAAAGGAGGAATACCTCTTGCCGTTAAGGAAGGATATAATGGTTTTTTTGTTAGACCCCGAAACAGCAGTGAGATCGTAGAGAAGGTAAACAAACTTCTCGATAACCATAGTCTTCGATTAAAAATGGGGCAAAATGCACGGAAAAGTGTTGAAGAAAAGTTTTCATGGGAACTTATAGGAAGAAAATTTGAATATCTATATGAGATGTATGGGAAGAAAGAAAAAGGACCCAACGGAATACCAAATAATTCTGCTTTACTTCAAGAGTCCAAATAGATAGCGCAATTGAGGAAGATTTATCTTGGAATTGTTCCTTTTCCGTATAGCTTAAGGTAGTCCGTTCCTTTTTCGTCCGTCATTTTTGAGAATACTTCAAAAATAGCTTCTTTGATTACTCCATATTCTTTAGGAGTACCTTTCATTTTGATCGCTTGAAGCTTATCTATAATTTCCGCCAGATTCATGGAGAGAACGTTCTCTTTTTGTAAGCCAAATTGCTCCTGGAGCGCTTTTTGTACATATTGATCGTTTACGATCATGTCTTTAACTCTTTCTTCATTTTTCAGAAGTGGGATTACTTTTATCCATTCTCCGTTGCGTAGCCCTTCAATTAGAAGTTGCTCTTGGATAGATTTCATTTGTGATACGTCGTGATTTTGTGCAAGTTCGGTAAGTCTGGCAAGGCTTGCCCGCGGAGAAGATCTGTTTTGCTCTACTAGCAATTCATTGATTACTTCTTCAGCAGAATAAACCGTACCTTGAATTCTAAAGATATCTTTTAATACTTCCAGTCTACCTATTCCGGTGCCGTTAAAGGTGTCTTTGGCATGAAATCCGATTCCGAGCAATGCCATAGAAGATCTATCTTGTTCAGGCTTATCGAGATATTTATTTAAGATTAAGGCAAAGTTTTGTAGAGTATCTTGTGCTTCATTTTCAATTAGGATCTTATCTGCAAAAGCCTGAATGATCTCATTATCGATAATAGCTTTTGGTTTTTTTTCTCCGTTTGGGTAATTTAGGGCAATTTCCTTTCCATTGGCTATATATAAATTTCCATCGGGAGAGAGGGTGGTTAATTTTTTCCTTATGATATCAGCCATTAATTCAGCTTCCGTTTTTGCTTCCGGTGTTCCTGCCCGAGCGCCAGTTGTGCCACCTGAAATAATAAGTTTATTAGTTATTCCATCCTTGAGCATTTGAGATGCAGCAAGAGATATCATTCTGGAGTAAAAATTTAAACCCTTCCTGCCAGATTGAGGAACGTTGTTAACTTCCTGAACTGGTCCTTGCCCGAAAACTAAAGTATATTCAAAATGCTTTCCTTTTATGGATTCGGGTTTTGGGGATCCTTCTTTTGATACGTCGGGACTAACTGGTTCCACAGACATTAGTATAACACAATAAATGGAATTTTTGATACAATGATTACATGGCGTCTTTTAGAATAGCACTTCTAGCAGGATTAAAACGTCCTATTGCCCTCGATACAACAGTAAGCAGAAATAGAATAATAGCTGATCTTGCCGTAGGTTTATCTCGCAAAGGTCATGACGTAACCATTTTTGGTACGGCTGATTCAAATTTACCAGGCATTAAATTTATACCTGTTGTTGAGACAGGTTTAAATTTTTATAAATTAACAGAAAATCCATTCTATACAGAAACTGCTTACATTACGCATGCAATAACAGAATTTATTAAATATCAGAACCAATTTGATTTGCTTCATAATCATATGTATCCGGAGTTCTTGCCGTTGCTTGCCTTATCGTCAATTAATGTTCCGGTTGTTACGACAATACACGGACAAATTACAGATGAGCTTCGCATGGCGCTTTCAGACACGATGGGGACATCTTCTCTTATCAGCATTTCAAAAAGTGCCCGTGAGAGACTGAAGCTGCCTGCGCAGGTCGTTTATAACGGGATTGACACTTCTTTTTATACTCCAATTGATAATCCTAAGAAGGATTATGTCCTTTTTGTCGGTAGGATGAGTAAGGCTAAAAAGGACGGAAAATTTATTGATCCGAAAGGAGTAGCTAATGCAATTAAGGTTTCGCAAGGGTCTGGAGTACCTCTTAAAATTGTTGGAAATGTAGAGGACAGGAAATTTTATGACGAACTCGTTATTCCCAATCTGTCGGATAAAATAGAGGTTATGGGTGGAATATCCAGCGAACAGAGTTTAACGCGAGAACAAATGCGCGATCTTTATGAAAATGCAATGGCATTTCTTTTTCCGATAAATTGGGAGGAGCCATTTGGGTTGGTAATGGCGGAGGCAATGGCGTGTGGAACGCCAGTTGTCGCATACAATCGGGGAAGTGTTTCCGAGATAGTACGAGATGGCGTGACAGGATTTATTATAGATCGGGACGATGAAGACAGACCAGGGAAAGGAACATGGATTATCAAGAAAAAGGGAGTAGAAGGATTGGTGGAAGCAGTTAGGCGGATTGAGGAAATAGATAGGAAAGTTTGCCGGAAACATGTTGAGGATAATTTTTCAGTTGACAGAATGATTGAGGGATACGAAAGCGTTTACAACGAAATATTAAGCAAAAATAGGGGTTTAACCCCTAAATTAAACCCCTAAATTATAAAATTATGAAGCAATTAAACGTTCTTATTACAGGTTACGAGGGGGCGCCGTTCTATAAAAAAGGGGGGCTTGGGGATGTCATGGAATCTCTGCCCAAAGCCCTGTCTAAAATTGGAGTTGACATGCGGATTGTGCTTCCTTACTACAATGTTATAAAAGAAAAATATAATCTTAAAAAGGAAGGCGAGTTTGCAATAGAATTTAACTCAACGGAAGAACATATTGGTATTTATTCAGCGCTTCTTCCGAATACCAGCGTTAGGGCTTATTTTTTGGGAAATAGAAGGTATTTATTTTCAAGCAATTCCAATGGAAAAGATAAAAGAATAGAGCAATTTGCTTTTTTTAGTCTTGCAGTTACGCATTTCATTCATTGGGTTTCGGAACATCACCATTGGTCGCCATCCTTGGTTCATTGTAATGATTGGCACACAGCTCTTATCCCTCTTATTCTCAAGCAAAAAGAGAAATCTTCAATTCCAACACTTTTGACCATCCATAACCTTCTATATCAGGGAATTGGTTCCTTGAGAGTTTTGGACCTGCTTAACATGAAGGATGAGGAAGCAAAAGAATTAAAAAGAGGAAAGCCTGCAACAGAAATAAATGTTTTAGGGGAGGGAATTATTCATGCGACCCGCGTTTCAACTGTTTCCGTGTCCTACGCAAAAGAAATTGCAAATGATTATGACAATAGTCCGATAGGATCTTTTCTTAAAAAAAGAGAGGATGCGAATCGAGGGCGCGACGGCAAAATAATAGGCATATTAAATGGGATTGATTATGATGTTTGGAATTCTGCAACAGACGAAATTATTTTCCATAAATTCGGTGTTGGCAACTGGGAAGGTGGCAAAAAAGACAACAAAGAAGATTTGTTGAAGAGCTTACGTTTAGAAGATAGGACGACTTTTTGCTTTGTTGGTCGATTGGCAAAGCAAAAAGGATTGGATATTTTGATAAAGGCGATTACTGGTTTAGAATCGTTGAATATTAATGTGATAATTTTGGGTGCGGGAAATCCAATTATTCAGGAAAGTGTTTTGGATATAGCTAAACAATTTCCCTGGGTTAAAGCGGAGATTGTCTATAGCGAAGAACTCGCCCATAAGATTTACGCAGGGTCTGATTTTATAATTATTCCTTCCCGTTATGAACCATGCGGTTTGATACAGATGATCGCAATGAAGTATGGGACAATTCCCATAGCAAGCGATACCGGAGGATTGAGGGATTCTATCTTGAATGGAAAGAATGGATTTCTTTTTAAGAAAGGAAAATCAGCACGTCTTAAAAAAACAATAGAGCGAGCCCTAGGTGTTTGGAAAGATCATTCCCGATACGAAAAGATGGTATGGCGTGCGATGAAGACTGATTTTTCTTGGGATAAAAGCGCTGTTCTATATAAAAAATTGTACGAAGAAATGATAAAATAATATTATGGACTTTCAGTTTTTGCAAAATCCAATTTCCAAAAAATGGGTTATTTTGTCTCCTCGGCGGGCCAAAAGACCGGACATTGCAAAAGGATTTGAACCTGTTTGTCCGTTTTGTCCGGGCAAAGAATTAGAAGAAAAGGAAGTTTATAGAGTTGGCGGAGCAGAAGGGGACAGTAATTGGCAGATACGCGTTTTGCCGAATAAATTTCCCTTTGCGCCAATTCATGAGCTTATAATTCACTCCCCTGATCATCATAAAAATTTTGACGAGCTTCCTTTATCCTCAACGGAACTAATAATTAATACTTACAGACAGCGTTATAATGCTCTTAAAGATAAAGGTCAGGTATATATTTTTCATAATCATGGAGAAGGCGGGGGAGAAAGCCTGCCTCATCCTCATACCCAGCTGGCAGTTATTCCATTTGATGTAAAAATGGATGTGCCAAGACTTGCCTCAAATAAAGAAATAGCGGAAGTTTCCAAAGATCAAATTACACAAGAAACAAAAGAGTTTGTGATTTTTTGTCCAAAAACTTCCCAGTGGCCGGATGAAGTTTGGGTTAGTCCCAAAAAAAGAGGAAGAGTCTTCGGAGAGATTGATGATGCGGAAGTTTCGGATTTAGCTTTCACGCTCTCAAGGCTAGTGCAGATACTTGATCTTCGTCATGGCAATGAATTTCCATTTAATTTTTATATTTATCAAGGCGGGGATTGGTATTTACGTATTATTCCCAGAATCAAATCTTTGGGAGGTTTTGAAATAGGTACAGGAATTTTTATCAATACTCAAGATCCAACTGAAACAATAAAATTTATAAAGGAACATTTTGAAAATCCGGATGAGGAAAAAATAAAACAAAAACATCAAGCAGAATACGGAAGGGGAGTCTAAATTTTTATTCGGTTTTTTGCTGAATTCCCAAAAGCCAGAGGATTGATTCTTTCTTATATCTTCGGTCGCCTCTTGAATTTATTCTGATAGCCGGAAGTTTTCCTCTTTTACCCCAACGTTTAATTGTCAATGGAGAAACTCTAAGAACTTGCGCGACTTCACGAACTGTTAGAAGATCTGGAAGATTGTTGATTGATAGAGTTTGAATCATAATAGCCTTACGAATATACTTTTAATAATCAATATGCTAGTTAATTACATATACAGTAACAAAGTATAACAATTTTGTCAAGTATCAAAATATGCTCTATTTTTTGATACGCAGATCCCGTAGAAGCGCTCCCCGCTGAGCGGGGTAAGCTTTCTAGCGGGGTCAAGAGGGCAGTTTTTTGAATTATTATTTTAATTCAACAGTTGCGCCGGCGGCTATTAATTTCGCCTTTGCTTCTTCTGCTGTTTTTTTGTTGACCTGCGTCATTACTTCTTTTGGTGCAGCATCAACCAAGTCTTTTGCTTCTTTAAGTCCCAATGTTGGAACCAATTCTCTAAGTGCTTTAATAACAGCGATTTTATTTGCTCCTGAACTTGCAACAACAACGTTAAATACTGTTTGTTCTTCAACAGGTTCTTGTGCTCCAGTTGCCGCTGCAGCTGGTGCTGAGGCCATCATGGCCGAAGCAGAAACTCCAAATTTCTCTTCCAAAGTTTTTACGAAATCGGAAAGCTCTAAAACAGACATTTCTTCAATTGCTTTTAATAATTCTTCTTTTGTTAATTTTGCCATTTATTTTCACCCCCTTCGTTTACTAGACGATAGATGATAGAAGATGGAAGGTTGACAAAATCTACTTTCTACATTCTATTTTCTACCGTCAAGATTTTTACTCTCGATTGCTTTTAGGGTCATTACGAATTTTTGTATGTTCCATGAAAGGGCTCGGTGAAGGCCGAAAATAGGAGCTTTGATTCCTCCGACAATTTGCGCAAGCAGTATTTCTTTGGTAGGAAGAGTTGACAATTTCATTACATCGTCCTTCGTCAGCATTTTTCCCTCCAGAAATCCGAATTTAATTTCAGGAAGATTTATAGCCTTTATGGCTTTGGCAAGTGCTTTTATTGGAGAAATTACATCTGAAAAAGAAAAAAGAGTGGCGGTCGCGCCATGCATTGCTTTCGGATCCTCAACGGAAGCTTTCATCTCGTTAGATTTAGACAGAGCAATTTTCAAAAGCGTATTTTTGGTAACCACCAGCTCGGCATCGCTTTTTCTTAACTCTTTTTTAAGATCTTCAAGCTGTTTATGAGTCATGCCCTGATAATTGGCAAATATAATGCCTTTAGCACGGCTTACTTTTTCCGCAATCTTGGCTACAATTTGCTCTTTCTTCTGTCTGACTTGATTTATTTTCGTATCCATAAAAAAGCACTCTTATCGAGTGCATATTGGCTAATGGTCTTTAGTCTTTGGTCTTTTGCTAAAGACTAAGGACTATGGACTAAAAGCTGAATTGCTCCTCGGTGGGACTTATTTTTCCGCCGCACTGTCTTAGGACGAAATTAAATATAGCAGATAATGATTGGGGAGTCAAGAGGAATTAAATAAAATTACTTTCTCTTTTCTAATTTTTTATCACGCATCATTAAGGCACATCGTCTTAAAACTGATAACCCTTTTTTTGCTAAATTGTCTTCAGGAGGGTTTTTAACAAAAGGATCGCCCAGCGCTGTTAATATCTTAACCTGCATACTATCAACGAATTCTTTCACACTACTTGGACCTTTCTTTTTTTTACGAAATGCATTATACACTGTAGTTACCAACCTTTTGATACGTTTCTTGCCCAAAGTTTCCGGATCCTTTGGAGATTTAGCAACGGCTTCCAAAAAAGCTTGGGTTTCTGGAGCAACTGGAACAGATTCCTCTTCTGGCACGCCGGGTGGGAGAGATCGTCGTTCTATTACCATAGTATCTCTATGTATACCACACTATAAGACTTAATGTCAAATTTTATAGTTCTAGTTTTATTCCGGGGCTCATGGTGGATTTTAAAACCGTGTTTTTTATATTCTCTTTTTTAATGGCTTTAATTATCGTATTAATATTTTCCGTTAGCTTCTTCGGACCAAAAGAAAGTTTGCCCAAAACTAAGTGCATAAGCGGGGATTTGGCTTCAGTTTTGAAGCGGATTTGTCCCTTGGTGAAATTTTCTGCCATTTTTTCCGGTGTGTTAGTCAGCGTTCCATTTTTCGGGTTTGGCATAAGACCTCGAGGTCCTAGGAATTTGGCAATTTTGGCTAATTTCGGCATCATTGCGGGAACTGCCAAGAGTACATCGAAATTAATTTTTCCTTTTTCAACTTCCGCGACTATTTTATCATCGGCAATTGCCACCCTGATAGTTTTGCCTGTCCCGTGGGGTAGGGTAACTGTCCCGGATATTCCTTGCGAAGCGGTATTAATATGAAGCTCCACGGTTTCATCGAATTTGGATATTTTCAATTTCGGCAAAAGCTCCAAAGCATCAGCTAATTTGTATTTCTTCGTTCGGTCAACAAGTTTTTTGACTTCCTGATATTTTTTGGATCTGACGTGCTTGGGTTTTTTAACCAAAACTTTCTTTTTTGATTTTTCTTCTTGCGGTTTTTCAGTTTTAGACTTCTCCAAAGTCTCCATTTTGGCTAATTCTTCTTCCGAAGGACCAACGGAAACAACTCGTTCTCCGCCCTTGGCGCCTTTAACAAGCTTTTTTTCCTCTTTTCTTTTCTTTGCCCGCTTCGCTTCGCTTGCGAGGCGAGTTTCTTGTTTGTGTTTTTGCTCAAGAGTTTCATCTCCCAAAGCAGTTACTCTAATTTTTCCCATTTTATTTTACCTCCACTCCCATGCTTCTGGCAGTTCCTTTGACTATCTTTGTGGCAGCAGCTATATCATTGGCATTTAGATCTTCCATTTTAATTTTGGCTATTTCTTCTGCTTGCGTTTGCGTCAATGTTCCGGCAATTTCTCTTCCTGGTTTCTGTGATCCTTTTTCCCTCCCTATGGCTTTTTTAATCATTTCCGCAACAGGAGGCTTTTTGACTATAAAAGAAAAGGTTCTGTCTGTAAAAACTGTTATAACTGCAGGTAAAATCGTGCCCTTCTGGCTGGCTGTCCTATCATTAAAAGCTTTTACGAATTCCATAATAGGGAGTCCGTGCTGACCCAAAGCAGGTCCAACCGGAGGTGCAGGGGTTGCCTCACCGGCCTTGATGTTTAATTTTATAATTGTCTTTATTTTTTTAGCTGCCATATTTTAAATGTAATGCTAAAGCTTAGTCACTTGCAAAAAGTCTAACTCAACTGGTGTTTCTCGTCCAAAAATTGAAACTAATACCTTAAGTTTTCCTTTTGCTTCGTCTATTTCATCGACTGTGCCAAGGAAATCAGCGAACGGACCGTCGACAATTTTGACTGCCTCGCCTTTGGCA
>ERZ1292645.209-Hain-H14-02um-R2-209-length-24837-cov-6_pt2 | contig 10911 bp, 8 predicted proteins | sample MGYA00564401_ERZ1292645 | MGnify/ENA primary metagenome ERZ1292645 (study PRJEB36523, sample SAMEA6512644) | groundwater metagenome | collected 2019-01-09 | study: AquaDiva: Metagenomics assemblies of 32 groundwater samples | reverse complement strand
CCGAATGCATAATCTCTACCAAATCTATTACCGGTTAGGACAACATTACTTGCGCCAAGGAAATTACATTGAAACGTATACCCTCCCCCATCAAAAAGGTTATTGCTAAAAGTTAGATTTTCATTTGTTGTACAAGTGCCCCCACAGGTAATAAAGACTGAGTTAAAAGGAGTAGTTGTAAATCCTTCTGGGATAGTATTCCCTGATTGCATGATCATTGTATTATGATCGATAAGCACGTTGCTCGTCGTCGCGAGTGCTCTTGTTTGCATAGCATCAGAATGCCCTCCTGGACGCGGCGCCGTATGATGTAGGTAACTGTCTTTTACAACCATATTGCTTCCAAAATTAAGCATATCTGCGCCACCGGTAACATCAGCTCTTAGTAAAGTAAAGGAACAACAAATAGCAGCGTCTACGGTATTTCGTGCAATAATTTCTACATCCTGAACAATAACACCAGTATATTGTGGGTCAACTTTCAAAGCATTTCCATATAATGTACCAAAACTACTTGCATCATAAGTTATTTTTGTATTTTTAACGGTCACATTGTTTGCCCGAATAGTAAGCTGACCTGTAATATCTCTTCCATCAATAACAGCACCAGCTGTAGTAACCGTCATGCTCCCCGATGGAGTAAGTACTATACTATCAGATACCCCTGTATTGGTGCTATCTGGATAACCACAACTACTTGGATTTGGAATACAATTTATTAGCTGACTAATTGTCGGAGAACTCGTTGAGATTGGAGTAGGTGTCGTTGTAGGAGAAGGAGAAGATGTAACTGTTGCCACTGTTGTTGGTGATGTTATACTTGTACTTCCAAATTTGATATATTTTCCACCTGACGCGTTTGGATCATCAACAATAGCTACATTATTAGTAAATGTTCCATCTTCAGGTTCTGTAGCCGCTATCCCAGCTGCTTGACCAAAAAAGTTGGTCACTCTGGATGAAACAAACACCATGATTGGCAGACCAATGAGCAAGAGGACAGTTATCCCAATAATCACTGCCTCCTTTTTTAAATATTTATTTTTTAATTTTGTCATATTTTCCATAGATTATATTATCCTACTATATCATCGAGAAAGAAACAATCTGTTTATTTTTGATCTAAAAAGATAGAGAACAACAAGGATTACTCCTGCCAATCCTACTATAAAACCTAAATAATTAGGTGCTTCCTGTTTATTTTGTTGTAAACCAAGCGTTAATACAGGTGAACTTCCTTGAGTATTAACTATCTGTTCTGCAATGATTTTGTCATTCTTTTTTGCTGTTACTGTATAGATGTCCGGAGCAACATCTGCAAAGGTTACTAAACCAGACGCATCGGTCTCTCCTGTTTTTATGATAGGGCTCGTAGCATTGAGCTGAGGTTTTAACGTAACAACTGCCTCTTCTAATGGTCTATTATCTTCGTCAATAACTTTTATAGATACCGTATAAGCTTCTAAATCCTTCTCTGTCTTTAGTATAGCAGTGGTTGCAGGAGCAGAAACTGGGACGAGTGGCGTTTCTTCACTTGATGTAAAGATATTTGCTACTATGTTATTGGTATTCCCTGACCCTATTTCGTAATTACCATACTGTACGGCGGTAAGTAACTCAGAACCATCACCATATTTCTTAACAGATCCATCAGTCATAGTAATCGTTGCCGTACCTGCTCTATTTGGCAAAAGGGTCAACGAATAAATAGTACAATTCTGTTTTGAGCCACCCAATGTAACTCCTACAAACGACAGATCCTGGACAGAAGGAGTTTTGACAAAAGAAAAGTCACAATTCCCTAAGGTCATATCCTGAACAGTGAGATTCTCAGAAAGAACTACCTTTGCTTGTGCAGCATTAAAAGCAGTCGTTTCTTCATCAATGATCATAGCAACGGTAAATGGAGCATTTGTGGCAAACGTACCTGCACTTGGAGAAAGAGTAATGGTTGCAGCAAGAGCATCCGTCGGCATTAGCAGCAAAAGTACATTAGAAAGAAAGAGAGTCAATATATATCTTTTAAATATATTTTTCATATTATTGTCCGTATTGCTTTGCTATGATTGAAAAGTCTGTCAGGTTTACAAGCCCATCATCATTCATATCTGAGAGTCTATTCGTAAGATTTGATGTTTTGAGCCAGTCGAAAGCAAAGAGTGATATATCAGTCAGGTTGATCGCGTTATCACCGTTTATGTCACTTAATTTGTGTCTGATAATGCTTCCACTTGTTGCTGTTGTCCTATTACCCAAGCTATCTTCACCGAATACTTCTATATCATTGTTTCCTAGATTAAGATCCAAAGTTTTCTGCCAAGAGGTACTGTTTGCATAGGATACGGTATCTGTCAAGTTATTGATATAAATTTTGGTTAAGGTGGCTGGCCTGCTTCCAGCAATGATTATGCTGGCGTTATATGTAGGCGAGGTAACACTGCCGATTGTTGGAGGAGTTAATGGTACTGTCGTTGGTGTAGGGCTACCTGATGGAATGGCTGTCGGTGCTACTGTTGGTATTGCCGTAGGAATAGCCGTTGGCTCGACTGTTGGTACAGCTGTAGGTAAAGGCGTTGCTGTAGGAGGAACAGATGTAGCCGTTGGCTCTCCTGGAACTGGAGTAGCAGTTGGGGCTGCTGCATTGATGGCATACGTTCCATTGTTTACCGATAAAAGAATTTCACTATTATCCGTGAAGGATTTTACTGACCCATCAGTTAATGTGATCGTCCCAGTACCTTCTGTAAGTGGTGTAAGAGACATTCTATAGACGGTACATTGATTTGATGATGTGCCCAACATTGCCCCCGCAAAAGATGGAGAGGTAGTATTTGGTGTGTTACCGACATACGTGAAGTTACAGGCATCTGTTGTTGGAGCGGAAATGCCAGAGATAGAAAGATTGGAAGAAACTGTCACACTTGCTTGCGCAGCATTAAAAGCTTTACCCCCACCGTTGATCGAAATATCCACGGTAAATGGAGTGCCTACTGTTAGAGAGCTACTTGCAGGAGACGTCTGAATGGTTGCGGTTAAAGGATTTGGAGTAGGAGTAGGTGTAGACTGTGCAGCTTCACAGTTTGCACCATTACCAGTTGGAACACACGTTGTGTCTGTAAGAAGTATTTTATCAATACCAACACCAGGATCTCGCTCAGTGAGCTTAATGACATGCGTTCCAGCAGTAAGAGCTACTGTAATTAGATTGGCCGTACTTGCGTTCCTATAATTCACCCAGGTAAATTCATTAGCTGGGATAGTGCTACTATTACCTACAACAGTAGCGCAACCTCCATCAATTTGTAAATAAAAAGCATTATTTGAGGAGTCAGGAGCAAGCATTCTACTCCAAACAGTGTACGTCTGTGTCTCTGGAACTGAGATAGTCATTGTTACGGTATTTGTGCTTGTCGGTGTAACTGAACATGCTGGGGTAGGGGTTGCTTGAGCGAAAGCGAGTGTTTTAACGGAAAACACACCTATAATAAACAGAATGATGAAGAGAGCAGTCGTCTGTAATTTATTCATAGATTAGCTATTCGCAATAATTAAAGAATATATAATTCTTTAGCTTTATGTCAAGTGACAACTAATCTTGCAATGAGAGTTGTTATTCTTGAAACATCAAAGCAAGTGCAGCAAAAAGAATAATGCCGAAAGCTGCAATCATAATCGCTATAAGCATTTTTTTATCTTGTTTCTCTGGAAGATTAGCAGCATTACTGAGTAAACCCATACACCACCTATTAAGAACGAAATATAAAGAGGTGTCAAGTAGCCTCTTGCTACTCCCTAAATAATGCAATACTATAAATGCATAGTATGAATATTCTTACAAGCATTTTCATTTTCTTAGTAGCTGCTGCTTATGTTCTTATAGTCAATTCTTTTGCCCTAACTCCTTTTACTCTTTTGAGAATATTAGTACTTCCTATGATTTTGCTGCTTTTTATTCTTTATCGTTCGTCTATAGCTTCATTGAAAAAATTCTTTCAGCATCGCGGGAAATGGCTTTTACTTTTTTGGGGAACGGTTTTTGTCCATCTGCTTGTGCTTTCTACAGGAGGCTTGCAGAGCCCATTTCTTATTTTAATTCATCTCTTTATGGTTGGTTTAAGTTTTATTTTTGGTTTTACGGTATCACTTTTATTTTTACTCTTCTCCTTCATGGTTATTTTTGTTGATACTGCTTTGACACAAAATGTTATGAAGTTTATCGCGGAAAACCCCACGGTTATTATTTTACAAATCGTATCGCTCATTCCTATTGTTCCAGTTGCGTATATTATCTCCCAACAGTATCGCTTAAAAAATGCGCTTGCAAACATACTTGGCACGCAAGTAAAAACGGATCAAGCAATTCTTGAGCGGTTAAATGAACTTATTATTGTGACTGACCCGCAGTTTACTATCCTTTCTGTTAATGATGCTGTAGAAAGGGCTTTACAAAAATCACGCTCAGAGATTGTGAATACGTCTCTTTTTAGAACGCTTTTGCTCAGAAATAAAGAAGGTAAAGTTATTAATAAAGAATATTTTTATCCAGATGGAAAAACCTTCCAAACACTCAATGCCTTTATTAGTGAATGTACGTTGATTAACTCCTCTGCAAACCAAAAAAAGTTTAACCTTCTGGCACAACCAATAGAAAGCGCCGATGATCAAATGACACAAATAAGTTTTATTTTGAGCTACTATAGCCCAAATCAAGATAAAAATATGATTGCTATCAGCACTGATCGGGCGAGAACAAAATACGAAGCGATGTCTAAGAATCTAAGAGATAAATTTTTTAAGAAAGGAGAAACTGAAGATCTCCATCAATTAGTACTCATGAATAATATTGAAAGCGACATATTTACCGTACAGGAACTCAAAAATATTGACATGCCAAATACTCTTTCGCGTATTGATATTTCACAACTATGCAGACAAACAGTGCTTCTCGAACAAAATTTCGCTCAAATCTTTAAAACAAAATTAACTTTTGAAATCTTAAATTTCGGATGGAAGGATATTACTCCATTAACGGTAGATAATTATGCTATCAAACCGGAACAATTAACAGGTCCGTTCTTTACTGTTGAATGTGATATACAGAAAGTAGGCCTCCTCATAAAGAAGCTTCTCGATATGCTTATTATTCTTTCTTCTTCAAAAGTGGAAAAGCAAGTACATATGAGTGTCGAACAAGGAACCAATAAGGAAGTAATCATCAAAATATTTAGCACGTGCTCTACGCTGGCTGAAGAAGAGCTATCAGACATTTATCTTCCCTATTATGGCCGTCTTGCAACAAAAACTAATTTACAAGTAGGCTCAGGTTTAGAAGGGTATTTAATTAAGACATTAAGTGAATCATTGGGGCTCTCTCTTAATATGCAGTACACTACTACCACATCCACCGCGAATATTTCATATACCCTTATCCTTAAGAAGAATTTTGCTTCATAAAAAACTTTTTTTTATTTTTTGTCTGGTAGAGTCTGCACCTCATGGTGTGCATCGTAAATATAATTTTTATTCTGTGACATTACCTCAAAAACATATTTTGTACCTGGTTTTAGCTTTTCTAACGTAATAAGATGCTCCTTTTTGAGATCATCACCAAAAGCATCTTTTCCATAAGAGAGAGTTTCACCATAATTGACTTTATTATTCCTCGTATAATGATTGGTCTTCCAGGTAATAATGACATAATCTTTTCCTACTTCAGCAACTTTTACATCGGAGATTCTTGTAGGATTAGTATCAAACAAGACTTCATAAGCAGCAGTTAATTTTACTCGTACTGGCTCTGTTACCTCGTTTGTTTTGTTAGCAACAAAAGAAAAGGCATTATCTGTCTGAGTACTAACATAATCGGTTATCGTAGCAACGCCATTAAAAGCTACGTCAATAGATTGGCCTGTCCCGGTAACACCTGATTCAAGAGACAACATACCATTACGGACAACCCCTTCTGTTTGTTCTGTGAGACCATGATAGCCGCTACCAACACCTGTTGAGACATACGTCATAGTATCTATGCCACTGTCTAATGCCGATCTGACAATCATTCTTCTAGTATCCGTAACAAACTGGAATGAGGTAGAAAGACCCTGACCGATTGTCGCAAAGAACTCCTGCACTACATTTTTACCTTGCGTGAGTGTTTCTTCTATATCCTTTCCCACTTCTTCAGGAACAGATGGTTTTTGTGGTTCAAGCGGCTCAGTTATTTCTTGTTCTTGTTGCTTTTCAGGTTGTTTCTGCTGTTTGGGGGGGACTGGTTTTTGTTTTCCAGGTGTAAATATCTGGGTTACTTGCGCAAAAGGAGAAATAGTTAGGGTTATTTCATCTATGGCTGTTTCATTTCCCGCGTTATCTGTTCCGATAAGAGTAATTATGTATGTCCCAAAACCAAGTGCCTGTTCAGGAGTGTAGAAAAAAGGGGAATATTTGTTGCAGGTTTGTTGGGTGTTATCGATTATTTCTGTCCCATCACATTGCCATAAAGGTTTTTGAATATTCAACGTATAAATTGACTGCAATGTCTCTCCAAGGAGCGTTTTCTTTTGTATAGCTATTTCTACTTGCTGAGGACCACTTGCTACGTTTGGGCCTCCTGTTGTTTGGGGTTGGCCGTCATTTGCACCAGCAAGCTGGTCGACAATCTCACCCGAAAAGGTCGGTGTCTGATCGGTAGTAACAAACGTATTGCTGGTAAATGGTGTAGTATTAATAGTTGCAATGGAAATATTGGGAGCCGTCTGGTCAACAAAAAGAATCCGTGACCCGCTTGTTGTATTTCCCGCGTTATCTGTTGTATTTACATTCCAGGTAACTTTCCCCTCTCGAAGCTTCCCATCATTTTGTGTTTCGTTCCAGTTATTTGAAGATTTTGTAGAGAGAGAAAGATAATTATTATTTGTGTCTGCATCTGAAAAACCTGCATAGGAAACAAGAAAGGTATTTTGTGCATATTCAGTCGTCTGACTGGCTGGAATACCAGATATACTAAAATCTCCTGATGGTTGTCCTGAACCAAGAGAGGGATTATCAACGGAGAAAGAATAATTTGCTATCCCGGATAGTGTGTCTGTTGCTGCTTGCCAACTAAAAGTTTGTCTGGTGTTATTTGTATAGCTTGAACTAGCAGGACTTTGTAAAGAAAGTGCTGTGGGACCGATTGTATCGACAGTAAAGCTATCCGAAACAGGAGAGCTGGTATTACTGTTACTATCAGTTGCGCGAACGTACATCGTATGTGAGCTATCCGTAAGAGAACTGGTTACAGCACAGGCAAATGCTTCACTTGCTTCATCAAAACTTCCATCATCTGCTGTACAGCTATTCCACGTCCCACTGGTACTATCTATTTGGAATTGAACGGAGGATACTGTCCCTGTTGCTTCGGTGGCTGTCCCTGCAAGTGAAGGCGTCGTGTCATTGGTCGGATCAGCAATCGGTGTTAATGTTACCGTTGGAGCAGTAGCGTCACTGGCAGAAAAGGCCAGAGTAATATCTTGGAAATTGACTGTTTGTGTCGGATCGGTAGTTGCAAACGTTAGCTCATATTGCACATATCGATGGGTATCCGTAACACAACTATTGGTCGAGAGATCAGCGCCTGAAGAGATGCCACTACACGAAGCAAAAGCTGACGCACTACTCATACTACTTGAATTACTTGTTCGTGCCTTGACGGTAAGGGTTGTACCGCTTGGAGTCGTTGCGGTATAGGTGAGCGTTCCCCAATTACTTGCTTGCTCGGTATCAAAGATTGACGAGGTAAGAGATCCAGAACTTGCATATTGTTGTTCCTGAGAGGCAAGAGAATAAAAGGTTGAGGGAGAATTTTGATTGTTGTATTCTGTTGCGATCCAAGTTGCAGAACGAACGTTGTTTGAAATTCTGACTTCATCAAGTGATCCCAGGAATGGGCTTGATAACCCACGATTATTACTTCCCATTTCCACAGAAGTAGAGTCTGTCGCTGGAGTTGAGGTGCTAGAGAATGCAGGTGTTCCTGTTGTGCCAACAGAAGCACCATCTATATAGATGACCACATTATCATTTGCATAATCAATAACACCAACGACCTGATGCCAAGTGCCTGTAGAAATTGCAGAAGATGTTGTTTCACTTTGCAAAACTTCTGCATCAGTAGAGCGACCACCAACCTGAACTTGTTCAGCACTATTAAAAAGCATTAACGCGCGAGCACTCGTATTGCTCCCATTAATCGAGGCAAACAGAGCAAGGCGGCTACTTGTCGAATTATTGATATTAACCCACGCTTCAAGTGTTGTTGCCGCAACGCTATTTAAGATATTTTTATTTGTTCCAATATCCACCCAATCGTTGGTACCATCAAAACTCTGTCCATAATTAATCTGTGCACTTATAGGGTTTGGTTCAGTTGAGGAAAGTTTTGTACCATCAAAGAAAGTTGTTGAATCGCTAAGTGTTACACCACTCTGTTCTTCCATATGCCACACACTTTTATAATTACTGTCCCATACACCCGTTGCATTTTGCTGACTACTAGCAGAAGAATTGCCGTAGTATATATAAAGATCTGTGTTTGTTGCATCAGCAAGTGCTGGTACCTCCACCCATGCAACTAAAGCCCCTGTCCCAGTAGTATAACTTTCTATTTCATGATCGAGTTTGGTTGTCCCGGTTGAGTCGGTAAAGAGGATATCATCACCATCTGACTGTGCATTGGCAGCAAGTTGTGCGTCACTACTCAAGTTAATAACAACCGAAAAGTTGGTTAAATCAGCCGAAACCTTCGTGTTATCAATGGTAATTTTTTTCCGATATCCCCAGCTTGCGTTGTACCAGCTACTCGTTGTCGAAAGAGTCACTTGACCACTGGTACCCGTGTTTACATTAGATCCCGAATCATACTTTGTCGCATCTGACCAACTCGTCTGACCACTTCCACCTGACCAATCAGTCTGTGTCCAAGGAGAAGTAGCGGCGAACGCCGATTGAAGAAAGAAAGCAAAAGGAGAAAAAAATAATGAAAAGATAAGAATACCTTTAAGAACAAAGACTCTTTTATCTCTTTTAAAAAATCTCTTCACATATTTATCATATCCCTAATAACAAAAATTTACCACATGCAACAAATTACAAAAAGGATATCGGTCAATGGATATTTTTTATTGCAGAAAATGAAAGGAGTGCACATTTGGTACGACTGGGAGTAAGCACAACTGCTAGCTCTGCAAGAAAAGCTTCTGGGGTTATTTTTTTAATTTCTTTAAGCGTTTTTCCTTCTACTAGATCTGTCAAAATTGATGCAGCAGCTTTTGCGATGGCACATCCTTCACTTTCAAAACCAATCTCGGATATCTTTCCCTCGGTAATCTTTGCTGTCAACGTAATCACATCACCACAAAGTGGATTATTTTTGGTAATGGAAATTGTTGGATTGGTAATAAGACCATAATGATGCGGATACTTCCAATGCTCCAAAATAATATCGCGATACAATTGCTCATCCATAATTCATCGCATTATATCATTTGAGAAACGTAAAAAATACTTAAATATGCCAAGAGTTGTCCCCCAAGGAATTTCTGAAATAACCATAATTAGAGCAACTTGTGGGCTAAAAAATTGCAGTGCGATAACGATAGCAAGCGCGTTATTCATATACGTTTTTGTTACAGACAACGCTATTTTATCTTCTTTCTTTCGCCAAAAAGCACTCACATAACCAACAATATGAAACAAGATAAAAAGAAGATATATCCAGAATAAATCGCCAATAATTCCCAAAGGGTTTTGAAGAATTGCTTCTGATTGCACCGAAATTACAGCATAAATAATAAGTGCCATCAACAGAATACTGATGCTGCTATAAAAAATTTTCGTTTTTGTTATCCTGTGCATGAAAAACTTTCGTGTGATTTGTGCAAGAATGAGTGGCACCAAACTAATCGTAAGCAGCGTGATAAAAAGCCCTTTAATATCTAGTGAAAGTGTTTGTCCTGTAAAAAAAGAAAACAAAAAGACAATCGTAAACGGAGCAAAGAGATATGAGACAAAACAAACCGCTACAGAAAGCGACGTATTCCCTTTGACAATATCTGTTAATGCTGGAACCGCAATGCCTGGCGGCATTGACGCAAGCAGCAAAAATGCGATGGCGGACTCACCAATTGGAAAAGAAGATACGTTACAGCAGGAATAACGAGGAGATAGATCGCAACAATATATAAGATAAATCCTGGTTTTCTAATATGTTTTAAGACATCGAGAAATCAATTTTTATATACGCAAGATACAGAATAATCATCAGCACCGGAAAAACAATCGGACTGATACTTGATCCAAATGCCGGCGCTACTAAGCCAAGGATCATTCCTGCCACAAAGATCACCCAAAAATTGCTTTCAATCAAAGAGAAGGCTCTCATAGTATTCATTATAGAAAGATACCACAGATGACACAATGAGGATTAGAGGGAGAGTATTTTTTTCACTTCTGATAATCCTTGTATCAACGCATCAATATCTTCTTTGTCGTTATATATCGAAACAGATGCACGTGCTGTTGCGGACACACCAAGTACCTCCATCAATGGCTGTGCACAGTGATGTCCTGAACGAACTGCGACATGTGAACGATCAAGAATTTGGGCAATATCATGCGGATGTACTCCTTCTATGCCAAAAGAGAAAATACCAAGTCGATTTTCCGTTTTTTTTGGGCCGTAGAGTGTTACTCCTTCCACTTTTTGTAATTGCTCAAGCGCCATAACAACTGCCTTTTTTAGAGCAAAAGTTTCAATTTCCGATAATGTTTCTTCTTCAATACCGGAAGAGTTGGAATTTATCAGCTGTCTGGCTATATCAAAGCGTTGCTGATTATCGACAGAAATGCCTAGGCTTGAAAACTGACATTCTAATT
>ERZ1292645.285-Hain-H14-02um-R2-285-length-19685-cov-9_pt2 | contig 10914 bp, 11 predicted proteins | sample MGYA00564401_ERZ1292645 | MGnify/ENA primary metagenome ERZ1292645 (study PRJEB36523, sample SAMEA6512644) | groundwater metagenome | collected 2019-01-09 | study: AquaDiva: Metagenomics assemblies of 32 groundwater samples | reverse complement strand
ATGGGGACTGATTTAAAAAACGGCGTTGAACTTGCTGTGAGCGAGTGGAATGAAAAGGGCGGAGCACTTGGGAAAAAGATTGAACTCCTTGTTGAAGACGACCAGCACGACCCAAAGTTCGCAGTAACAGTTGCCAACAAACTTTCAAATTCAGGCGCTGCAGGGGTTATAGGGCACTGGAACAGTTCAGCATCAATCCCTGCGTCAGAGGTTTATAAAGACAGGGGCTATATCCCGATGATAACACCGGCGTCAACAAACCCTCAATTGACAGAAAGGGGTTTTGAAAATGTATTCAGGGTGTGCGGCAGGGACGACCAGCAGGGAATGATTGCAGCAGAGTTTGTTGTAAATAATCTGAAGATTAAAAAGGTGGCAATTATACATGACAAAACAACATACGGACAGGGGCTTGCAAATGAGTTTAAAAAGGCGATGGGCAATGCGGCAGAGATTGTTTACTACGGAGTTGTAATTCAGGGAGATAAAGATTTTAGGGCGGTTTTGACAAGCATAAAGGATAAGAGGCCTGAGCTTATCTACTTCGGCGGCATATACCCGGAGGCAGGCCTGCTTGTAAAACAGGCAAAGGAGCTTGGTATAAAGGCGCCGTTTATGAGCGGCGACGGAACTATTGACAAGGAGTTTATAAAGATTGCAGGCAAAGAAAATACTGAAGGCACATACCTGACATTCAGCCCTGACCCATCCAATATTCCAACAGCAAAGACATTCCTGGATAAATACCATGCAAAATATGGAGAGCATGGGCCCTACTCCATCTATGCCTATGATGCCGCAAATATACTTTTAACAGGTATAAGCAAGGCAGGTGCGGTTGACGGGAAAAAGGTGAGCGAAGCCTTGCATAACTTCGCATACGAAGGCGCGCTTGGCGCAATCCGGTTTGACCAAAAGGGCGATGTACTGAAAGCCCCATACATTGTATGGATAACAAAGGATGGGGAGTTTAAGGAATACTGGAAACCGGCGGAATAGTAAAAGATAGAGTCAAAGAGTCAGAGAAAAAATTTCTGTAAGATGCTTTTTATTTTGACACTTTGATACTTTGACTCTTTGAATCTGTATTTATGTTTATCCAGCAACTCATAAACGGCCTTACACTTGGCAGTGTCTATGCCCTGATTGCACTTGGCTACACAATGGTTTATGGCATATTGCAGATCATAAACTTTGCCCACGGCGAGATATATATGATCGGCGCATACATGGCCATCATTGTTTTGGGTATTTTGACCGCGGCCGGCCTTACTGCTGTAAACCTTCCTCTGTCTATTTTATTGGTCTTTATTATTTCCGGCCTTTTCTGCGGAATGTATGGACTCACCCTTGAACGGGTTGCATACAGGCCGCTCCGTCATGCCCACAGGCTTTCGCCGTTAATCTCAGCCATCGGTATGTCTATTTTTTTACAAAACTATGTGATGCTTACTCAGGGAACAGTTGACAAGGTTTTCCCGCACATTATCCCTTCAACAGGGATGGAGATAACAGGCGCAAGTATAAGCTATCTGCAAATATTTATCCTTGCAGCATCATTTATCCTCATGACAGCGCTCCATCTTTTCATTAAAAAGACAAGGCTCGGCAAGGCAATGCGCGCAACCAGTCAGGACAGCAGAATGGCAAGCCTTGTCGGTATAAATGTAGATAGTGTCATAGCAGTTACCTTCGTGATAGGCTCTATCCTCGCCGCCACCGCTGGCGTTATGGTTGCCATGTATTACGGCTCGGTGAATTTCTTCATCGGCTACACCGCAGGCATAAAGGCGTTTACCGCAGCGGTGCTCGGCGGCATCGGCAATATCCCGGGCGCCATGCTCGGTGGCCTGTTGCTTGGCCTTGTAGAAGGCTTGGGCGCAAGTTATATATCCAGCGAATATAAGGATGTGTTTGCGTTCCTGATATTGATACTGGTTTTGATATTCAGGCCTACGGGGTTGCTCGGAGAAAGGGTGGGGGAAAAGGTTTAAATAATTACAAACACAAATGTGAACCGTGACCAGTTTCTGTGTCTGTGTTTATTGCGGTCACGGGCAACTGACACTGACAACGATATTCTTAGTTCCCCTCCATTTCTTGAACTGCCTTATTTTCCTCTTCCACCCTTTTATTTTCAGCCCCTGCTGCCTTCTTGGCCTTATCCTGGGCAGTGGTCAGGGTATTGACATACTTATCCACTATTTGTCCTGTTGACTCTGTTTGTTGGGGTTGTTTAGATTTTTCTTGCGGGTTGTTTGATGAGTTTGTGCAGGAGTATAAAAAGGCAAAGATTATTAGAATTGCTAAATATAAAAAACTGTTTTCAAGTTGTCTCATTTGTGAAAAACAGGATGGGCAGAAGCCCGTCCTGTTTTTATTTAGACGACTTAACAGGCCGAGAAGGGGTCTGAGCAAATCTCTTCTTTGCTATATATTCGTAGGGGATATTGTCTACCTTGTAGTCTCTTAAGCTAAGCACATAGATCGTAAGCGCCCTCGCATTCTCATGTGAAAGTCCGAAGTTGGGCATAATTGTGGGGGGAAAGTTTAACTCGCGATTACCCGGGACAATCTTCTGCGGATCCAAGAAATGTTCATACTCCCATTGCGCCTTTGTATGGGGACCTTCTACGTGTACAAAATCATGGATCAGGCTGAATGCAAGCTCTGTCCTGCTTCCAAAGCCAGTCAACTCGGGCCCTATATTCCCCCCCTCTCCATTGATATTATGGCACACCCGGCAGTTATTCTGGAAGGTCAGACTTCTCCCCTTTAAGAAGGTCGCAACGCCAACGTCTGCGAATTTGTCATCCGTCAGAGAGGTGTCGTGAAGATCTATATGACATTTCGAACATGAGGACTGTACAAATTCCTTTGGCAAAAGCTGGCGATTTAGGTGATGAACTACCCCATGAGTAGCCTCAACAGTCACAGCCTGGCCATCCCCCTGATGACATACGGTACACCCAAATTTATCGATTGGATGCGTCTTGAGAATATCACCGGGGTGTGTGGTAAATGGCTGGGGTTCGTTTACGAAGAGGGGATTCTCCACCCCTAAATGACAGAGGATACACCTGTCCGTGGTGTTCAACTTGGGCAGCCAGACCTGCTGGATCTTGAGCGGCTCACTCTGGGACCCGGGTTTATTCAACTTGTCCGCCAGTTTTGTGTTGTAGCTCTTCTGATAATGCCGCCACTCCTGGTCGCTCTCCCTGTAAAACATTACCATTACAATAATGCCTATCGCAATGACCGCGGCCGCGAATACCTTGTGCCGCCGCTTCATTACAACCATCTCCCAATTCAGATCCATAGGTACTCTCCCGGTTATTTATTATTTCTATTGTTTCTCTTATACAGCCTCTCCATGAAGCTGGAAAGACCGATAATGACAAAGGTAAGTGCCACGGTGGACACTAAGAAAAACATCCCTACACCCAATTTTTCCCACATATATTTCCTCTCCCTTGATTCTTACGCAGGCTCTGGGCCCCCATTGTTGCGGGGCTGCTCTATGTCCCTGTCATATCTTAAACCACGGGGTCACCATAACATATTTAATCGAGAATATTAGCCTTAGGGCAATCTTTACAGGAATGCCCGCCATGATGAGAAACAGTACCATCGTTGTCACATATCTGATGATGCCGAGCCTATTATAAAATCGTTTAAAGATAAATACGGGGATGATCAGCCCCACTGCAAAATAGACAAGCACAAGAAGATAGGACAGGGTATTACCCAAAAATTCACTTATACCCAGCTTAGTTGCAAATATGACGGAAAGGTCCTTAAGACCAACAATAGGGGGCTTATGCACATGCAGGTCATTCCATGGCCAGTACCAGCTCCAGTCGAGACCCCTGAACCATACCCCGATGACAATCAGGGCCGTCCATAATCCTAACCCGAAGGCATAGACCGAGACGGCAAGCTTACGTTCCGAGAAGGTATAGGATCCACTCCCTTTCGGATTGGTATCGAGAAAAGGAATCAGCATGAGCCCGATTATGATCAGGGCAGGCAGCGTCACCCCGGCTATCCATGGGTCAAAAAAGACCAGAAGCTCCTGCAGCCCGAGGAAATACCAAGGCGCCTTCATCGGATTCGGAGTGGTATCCCTGCCTACCTCTTCTTCGAGGGGGGCGCCCACATATAAGGAGAGAAAGAGTAGTGCGGCCGTAACCACGAGGACAGCTATAAGCTCGACATAAAAGAGGTGGGGCCATGAAAATATGGTATCCTCCGGCTCCTTTTCTGTAGCGGGGGCTGTCCCTTTTACAAGCTCCATTAAGCCGTAGGTCTTGTTAGAATTTTTTGGAAATATTTCAAATGATTTATCTGCCATCTTACACCCTCCATTTCTTATAGTGGTCCTGAGAATCCATCCTTCCTTACACGCCAGTAATGGATGACCAGGAAGACCACGGCTACTAACGGTAAAACCACACAGTGGAGCACATAGAACCGGATGAGCGTATTCTGCCCCACCTCGGTTCCTCCCAAAAGCATGAACTTGATATCGTTATCCTGCCTCATCCCGAGCTGGCGGCCAAAGGGGCCCTCCACCCCGAAGAGGGGTGTATCGCCGGCCATCTTTGTCCCCACCGTGACGGCCCAGAACGCAAGCTGATCCCAGGGGAGAAGATATCCTGTCCAGCTGAGCACTAATGTTAGTGTCAAAAGGATCACGCCGACCACCCAGTTAAATTCCCTTGGGGGCTTATAGGCGCCGGTAAGGAATACCCTTGTCATATGGAGCCAGACGGTGAGTACCATCCCATGGGCGGCAAGCCTGTGAACATTCCGGAATGTGCTTCCAAAGGATACGACGTTCATAATATCTTTTATATCCTGATATGCCCGCCTTGTGTCCGGGACATAGTAAAACATCAGCAGAAGCCCTGTCACCGTGAGGACCACAAAGAGGAGAAGGGTTGCGCCGCCCATGCACCAGGTATATCTGAACCTTATAGATTCTTTCCGCGTCTTGACCGGATGGAGGTGATAAAGAACATTGCTGAAGGTTGTCAGCGACCTGTTCCGGGGGGTATCTTCATATCCATGTCGGAATATCGCCTTGTAGACCTGGGTGCTGGTAACCCAGTCCGAGACTCTTTGCAAGAGATTACTCATCGTCCCTCCAAGTTATATAACTAAAGGGTTTAACAGGCCTAACTGGAATTCTTAAACCCATTGAACCCTTTTTACATCAAAGATAAAATACTACACCTTTAAAAAGAATGGCTCTATCTCGCGTGAGGCTTCATCTACCTGTAACCCGTTCTCAGTGGATACAGGATCAGGGTCCTGCCTGTTATTAAAATCTACTATAATCTGCCCATCAACAGGGTCTAACTTAACCGCCGCACGCCAGAGCGTCCTCGGTGCTGGTCCTCCAAGGACATTTCCCATTATATCGTATATGCTTCCATGACATGGACACCGGAACTTCTGCTGATCTGTAAACCAGTTTGGTGTACATCCCAGATGACGGCAGATTGATATCATTACATATACCCCGCTCTTATTACGAGCTACCCATACCTGTCTCTCTTTTTTCCATTTTTCGCTCAACCCTTCGGGAAATTCTTCAGGTTTTCCTATCTTAAAGACCTTCTGTGATTCATAAAGAACATTGGGAAAGTAGAAGCGATAAAAACCTAAGACAGACCCCCCCAACGTAGAGAGTATTCCTCCCCACCCCACTAAAGAAAAGAAATCCTTACGAGTAATTCGCTTATCCCCATTATTCACTTTACAGGAACCTCCTCAATATCTTCTATGTATTCAAAAAACTCCATAGTCACTGCGCCAGTCGGACACCGTTTTGCGCAATATCCGCATCGGATGCAACGATCCTCATCTTTTAGCATGGCCGTACCCACCTGCGCAACCGTGGAATCCCCCCGTATAAGTTCTTCCCATGATATATTGTATCTCGCTTCAACGACTCTCTTAAGATTATCATCCCCGTCTATCTCGGTGATAGGCACCATCTTTAAACAGTACGTTGGACAGACATCTACACAACCTCCGCACAGTATACATAAATCACCGTGAAATATTGTATTGATATGGCACTTGAGGCAGCGTCTCCCCTGTGCTGTGGCAGCATCCTCTACATAACCTATCTCAACAAGTGCAGAACCATGCTTCCTCTCCTTTGCACTGATTATGGGAGGTTCATGACGTTCCAGAAGGTCAAAATCCTTATACATTCTGTATTCCTTCGGGCTTGCCACATCACGCATAATACCCCTTTTCTTTACCTTAATACTTACCCCTCTTAAATATTCATCAATAGACATTGCTACCTTCTGGCCTGCGGCGATGGCGGTGATCAAGAGCTTAGGCCCATAGGCGACATCACCCGTAGCGAATATACCCGGTACGCTTGTAGTGTAATTATCGAGATTCACTTTCAATGCCCCTGGTCTTGCCATCTCAATGCCGTCACTCTCCTTAATAAAGGAAAGGTCCGCTGCCTGACCAACTGTGATAATTACCGTGTCACAGTCTATAACCGATTCTATATTAGGATCGAACCTCGGGTTAAATTTCTTGTTTTCGTCAAAAACACTTATGCATTTGATGGTCTCAAGGCCGACGACCTTACCATCTTTCCCTACGATACTCTTTGGGCCAAAACCATCATGGAGAATAATTCCCTCTTCTTCCCCCTCCATTATCTCCACAGGGTCTGCGGGCATGATATCCCTCGTCTCAAGACAGGATATATGCACCTCGCTTGCCCCCAGACGCACAGCAGACCTCGCAGCATCATAGGCCACATTACCGCCGCCAATAACGACCACCCTCGGCCCGATCTTTGGCGCGCGACCGCAAGTTGCGGCCTTGATAAAGTCCATACCGAGCAATACACCTGCCAGATTTGTGCCTTCTATTGGGATGGAACGTCCAAGCTGGAGACCTACAGCTATCAACATCGCCTTATAGCCCATATCCCTCAGGTCTTTCATGGAGATGTCTTTTCCAATTTTGGTGTTACACCTTATTTCGACACCCAGTGCGGCGATTGAATCTATTTCTGCTTTGACAAGTTTTTTGGAGAGCCTGTAGTTTGGAATACCAAAGACCATCATCCCGCCCGGTTCAGGCTCGGCCTCAAAGACCGTAACCTTATAGCCGAGAAGGGCAAGGTCATGGGCAGCGGCAAGGCCTGCTGGTCCAGCCCCGATAATAGCTACCTTCTCGCCGGAACCACGTTTGGTGAGATTCCTTCGGGCATTGGAGAACCTTATAACACCGGAGGGGTCAGAGAGCGCTTCAACGCCATACTTCTCTGTGACAAAACGCTTCAGCGCCCTGATGGATATGGGCTCGTCAATGTTACCTCTCCTGCAGGCGGCCTCGCATGGATGACCGCAGACACGGCCGCATATCGAGGCAAATGGATTTGGAGCCCTTGCAATTGCGTATGCCCTCTCATAATCTCCATCGGCAATCGCCTGGACATAACCCCCCGAATCGGTTCCGACAGGGCACGCAGTCCGGCACTTTACCTGATCTGCAAAGTAATCCACATCCGGTATGACTACACGATATTTTTCCTTCAAAAAACCCCTCATACCACCCCAGTCCTCCAAAGATTTCTATGGACGGATTTTCTTTTTAACATGCTGTGGTTTTACTTGTCAAGAGATTTATTTACCCCTGTCAAAATCCTATTAAGGTATGGAGGGATGTTAAGAAAAAAGGATAGAATACAGGGTGCAAGTTATTAGTCTATTAGACTGTAGTGTCATTCAACCCATTTAGCGGGAGGGGCGGCATAGTAACCGGCTATCTGGTTTTCAAAGCTTGTGTATTCAGCTAAGAATGTTAATTTTACAAGGCCGGTGGGGCCATTTCGCTGTTTTTCAATAATAACCTCGGCATTTTTTGCGATCCTGTTTCTCTCACAGGAGCAAGCCATAGTTCCTTTGGTTTCATCAGGACACTTGCAGAGGGTGTAAACCACTTCTCTATATACAAAGGCTACCACATCTGCATCCTGTTCGATGGCGCCTGATTCTCTCAGGTCTGCCAATTGCGGCCTCTTCTCCTCTCTTCGCTCAGGCATCCTTGAAAGCTGGGAAAGGGCGATTACAGGCACATTGAGTTCCTTTGCCATAGCCTTCAGAGACCTTGAGATGTCCGAGATTTCCTGCTCCCTGTTATCCGCATCATGCCTGCCTCTCATGAGTTGAAGATAATCCACAATAACGAGTTTGATGCCGTCCTGACTCGCCAATCTCCTTGCCTTTGCCTTTATATCAAGAACAGATTGCGCAGGGGTGTCATCTATGAATATAGGCGACTCATGCAGAATGCCAATTGCGGTTGTGAGTTTATTCCAATCTTCATCTTTCAGTTTGCCGCTTCTTAATCTGTAAAGGTCAACCTTTGCCCTTGCCGCAAGCAGCCTCTGCATAAGCTGCTCTTTACTCATCTCGAGCGAAAAAATTACTACAGGATTGCCTGCCTCTGCCGTATTCTGGGCAATATTCAGACAAAATGCTGTCTTGCCCATACTGGGTCTGCCGGCTATAACAATAAGGTCTGATGGTTGAAGCCCTGATGTAAGCTCATCAAACTTATCAAAGCCGGTAGGCACACCTGTAATATGGCTATCATTTTTAGAAAGGTTTTCAATGAGTTTAAAGGTATGCGAGGTCAAAGCCTTTATAGGGTAAACAGACTGTTTTGTCTTATCCTGCGCCACCTCAAATATTATCTTTTCAGCATCATCTACAAGGTCGTCTATCTTTTCTCTGCCGTTGTAGCATCTTGTTACTATTTCTGTGGATGAATTTATGAGCTTTCTGAGCAATGCCTTTTCTCTTACTATCTTTGCATAGTAAACTATATTTGCCGCAGTTGGCGTTGATTCTACCAGTGCGGTCAGATATGAGACGCCTCCTGCAGACTCAAGCGTACCCATATTTTTAAGGGCATCCGGCAGGGTTACAAGGTCTATGGGTTCATTCTCTTTATCCTTGAGAGAACGCATGGCCTTGAATATTTTTCTGTGGGCATCCCTGTAAAAATCCTCTCCGCCAGGGTCTAATATGCCGGTAAGCTTGTCTATGGCATCATTTTCAATAAGGACGGCCCCAAGGACAGATTGCTCTGCTTCTATATTTTGAGGGGGGAGCTTGTGAAGGGATATATCTTGTTGTAGCTGAATTGCCATAAATTAGAGGCTATAGGCAAAAGGCCATGACTATGGGAATATTTACTATACCTATTGCCCGTTGCCGATAGCCCTGTCGCCTGTAGGATATTTATTCTTTTACAACCAAAACCTTTAGATTTGCAGTAACTTCCGTATGAAGTTTTATGGGGACTGTAAAAGTGCCAATGGCCTTAATAGGCTCTTTTAGATGAATCTTTTTGCGGTCTATCTGAATATTATTTTCTTTAAGACGCGCCTCAATATCTATTGATGTAACAGAGCCGAAAATCCTATCTTCCTCGCCGGTTTTTTTGACAAAGTTTAAAGAAAGCTTTTCTATCTCCTGGGCCAGTTTTTGAGCATCTTCCTTCTGTTTCTCTGCCTTCTTTTCCCATATCTTTAGCTCTTTCTCAAGAAATTTAAGGTTTTTTGCTGTAGCCTCTATTCCAATTCCCTGCGGGATCAAATAATTTCTTGCATGACCATCAGCAACCCTGACAACATTTCCCATTTTACCAAGGGAAGGGGTGTTTTTCTTTAATATAATTTCCATTATTTTAATGCCTCCTCTATAGTTAGCAGATTGGTTTATCAGAGAACAGCGGGTTTGTTTTTCCAATCAGCCAATACTTTAATTCTCTAACCCATATCTAAACTATCCTACCGTTGTAGTAAAAGGAAGGAACGCGAGTATCCTTGCCCTTTTAATGGCAGTTGCCACATCTCTTTGATGCTTGGCGCAGTTTCCGGTAATTCGCCTCGGAGTAATCTTGCCGCGCTCGCTTATAAATTGCTTAAGGATTCTGAAATCCTTATAATCCGCTTTCATATTTTTATCGGCGCAAAAGCGGCAAACCTTTTTCTTTTGAAAGGAACGTTTGCCTCCAAACTGCTGCTGGCGACCTTGAGGCGCAGACCCTGGTTTAGCTCTGTTTTCACTCATGGGTTTACCTCCTTAGATTCTTTCGCCTCTCCCTGCTTAATGTCCCTGCTTACTACCGCTGGGGCAGGCTCTGCAGGGGCATGTTTTTCTTCTTTAGTTTTTTTAACGGCCTTTGTTTCTATCTTTTTAACTGTCTGATAACGGATAACATCCTCATTCAGCCTTAAAATCCGTTCAACCTCTTTAGAGGCCGCAGGGCTGGAAGAGATATTCGCAAAAATATAATGGCCATCCGCATGTTTCCTGATTGGATACGCCATCCTCCTTTTGCCCCACTCTTCGATCTTGACGACCTGGCCATTTAGGCCATCTACAGTATCTTTTACCTTCTGGATGATCCCCTTTATGACATCCTCTCCTGCGTCCGGTCTTGTAATAAAGACCACTTCATAATTATTATTCATCCTATATGCCTCCTTATGGATTCCTATCCATTACTTATAATGAATTAGGTGAGCCCCTGAACAAACTTCAGGGGCAAGGATTAATTTAAAAAAGCTTATACTATATTTTATTATGTAAATCAAGGATATTTTTTGTTTTTTTGTTTTTGCCTTTTCTCCTTGACAATTATTTTCAAATATATTATAGATTTTATAACAATTTAATAGCGGATGCTTCTTATCAAGAGTGGCGGAGGGATTGGCCCTTTGAAACCACAGCAACCGCCCCGATGTAACATCGGGGGTCAGGTGCTAATTCCGTCAAGGCTTATATGCAAGCCTTGAAAGATAAGATTAGGTTTAAGGCCTTTTCTTGATTTCAAGGAGAGGCCTTTTTTATT
>ERZ1292645.304-Hain-H14-02um-R2-304-length-18859-cov-6_pt3 | contig 10924 bp, 9 predicted proteins | sample MGYA00564401_ERZ1292645 | MGnify/ENA primary metagenome ERZ1292645 (study PRJEB36523, sample SAMEA6512644) | groundwater metagenome | collected 2019-01-09 | study: AquaDiva: Metagenomics assemblies of 32 groundwater samples | reverse complement strand
ACGATTATCGTTGCCGGGGGCGGTGCTTGTCGGACCGGCGAGCATTCTTGGCATCCTTGCCGCGCTTGTCGCCGTGTTTTCGTTGGGAATGCTGCTGCGAAGGACAACCAGAGCAGCTGACGCATTCTGGGGAGTTTCCCTCGCCGTTTCAACCATTACGCTCTTCCTTGTCGGATTCCGTTCAGTGTGGCTTGTCGCCGCGATCGCCTTTTTTGCGCTGATGATTTTCGGGGTGATGCGTGTGCGCGAGGTGCGGAGCATCTGGTTGTCTCTTGGACTCACCTTTCTCCTTGTCGCAATTATTTTTTCATTCATCAACGAGCCGCGGTTCCTTGTGCGGCCACTGCCGCTGGAAGTGAGTCTCTCGCACGGTACCTCGCTTGAAATCGTGAGAGAGACGCTTTCGCAGAGTTTGCAGCCGTTCCTTTTCGGTACCGGACCGGAGACGTTCGTGTACGACTTTTCTCGCTATCGTCCGCCCGAGATGAACATGAATTTTGCCTGGAATGTTCGCTTTAATCGACCGTTGGGAACCATGCTGGACCTTCTCGTCGGCTGGGGCTTTTTGGGAAGCGTTGCTTTCGTGGTGGTTATTTTGCTCGCGCTTGGTTTGATTCTCCAAGTCGGCGTCGTGCGGCCTGCGCAGATTGCCCGCACGCGGACAAGCGGATCTGTCGGAGGGCGTGCCGCGGAACTTCTCCAAATGTTTTGGAGCTTGGCGACGGTGTGGTGTACGCTTTTCATCGCGCTGTTTTTGACAAATTTCACTACTACGCTGTGGGTGCTTTTCTGGAGCTCGCTCGCCCTCCTCGCCGTCGTCGCGCGGTTCATCGTGAAAGGCGAAGAAGCGCGGCCGGTAACGATCTCGCTGGAGGTGTCGCCGCAATACAGCTTTCTCTCATCGTTTTTGTCCATCCTCGCTTTTGGGGTCGTCGTGGTGTCAGGAATCACTCTCGGGCGGTTTTATTGGGGTGAGGTTCGGTATGCGCAAGGATTGAGGGCGCTTGGGAGGGGCGCGGCCGAAGTCGCGGTTGCCGAGTTCGGGAAGGCGCTCGTTCTTAACCCATACCGTACGCAATATCATCTTGTGCTTGCGCGTACGTTTCTCCAGCAGGCGATTGCCGCCGCGGGGACTCCGCAGCCGAATGTGCCGCTCATTACCGCATCCGTTGGCCGCGCGGTAAACGAGGCGCGGGAAGCGACAGATCGTTCTCCGAATAACGCCGCGGCTTGGGACACCTTGGCTGCCATGTATGCCAATGCCCGCGCGGTTGCCGGGAACGCGCTTGAATGGGAAATTGGCGCACTCGCACGGACGGCGGAGTTGGAACCGACGAATCCGACGCTCCGTTTCCGCCTCTCGGCGGCATATATCGCGCAAAACAAGCTTCCCGAGGCGAAGAAGGAGCTGGAAGCGGCGCTCACCCTCAAACCGGATTATGTGGACGCGTTCATGCTTATGGCGCGCGTGCACGAGGTTGAGGGTAACCTTGACGCGGCCGTTCTTCGCGCCGGAGATGCAGTGCGGTTCGCTCCGAACTCCGTGGAAGCGCTTTATGAATTCGGTCGCCTCTCTTACAACCGAGGCACACCCGATGACATGGCGCGTGCAGAACAAATATTCCAAGCGATTCTCCAGGTTGATCCGAATTATGTGAACGCCCTCTTCAGTCTCGGACTGCTGCATGAGCGCCACGGTGAGGTCGGGCGCGCCTTAAACCTTTATCGCCGCGTGGCGGAACTCGCTCCGGCGAACGCCGAGATTCGTGAACGAATTCGCGCGCTTTCGCAGTGATGAGTAGCTAGAAGCTAGAAGCTAGCAGCTAGAAGCTAGAAGCTAGGATTATAAAAAAGTTGACGTATGGATTCCATACGTCAACTTTTTTATGTGTTTGTTTGCAGCCGTGACGCTCGCACGGTAAGATGTGGCTAAGTATGGCAGAAACCGTGCGTTTTATAACTGCGGATGGGGTGGAAATCGTGGGAGACTTCCTTTCGGCCGAGCCGGGGGCGCCCGTAGCGCTTCTCCTGCACATGATGCCCGCCGATCGAACGAGTTGGCGGCCGTTTGCCGACCGGCTGCTTGCCGCCGGATACGGCTCACTGGCCATAGATTTGCGAGGACACGGCGAGAGCGTGAATCAAGGGAATCGCACGTTGAATTACAAACAATTCGGGGACGCGGAGCACCGGGCGTCCATTCGCGATGTGGAAGCGGCGACTGCATTTCTCCAAAGCCGTGGCGTTTCTCCCGACCGTATCGTGATCATCGGGGCCTCCATCGGGGCAAATCTGGCGCTCCAATATGCGCGGGAGTATGCGGCAATCCCCGCCGTGGCGCTCCTCTCGCCAGGCCTTGATTATCGCGGCGTTAAAACCGAGCCCCTGGTGGCAACTCTTTCTCCGGGCCAGGGCGCGCTCCTTTTAGCTTCTCGCGAAGACGAGTATTCTTTTGAAACGATCCGGACGCTTGCGCGCGCGATGGGGGAGCGGGTTACGAAAATGGAATTTGACGGCCTCGGGCACGGCACGACCATGTTTGAAAGAAGGCCGGAACTCATGGATGAGGTGATTGAATGGCTGAAAAACGTCATGAAACATGAAACCTGAAGCATGAAACATTGAACGCGAAGCGCGGAGCGCATTCATTCCTTCAATATGCTCGGGATGGTGAGCGAAGTCGAACCATGAATGAATGCTTCATGCTTCACGCTACGTGCTTCATGAATAACTATGTACGAAATCCGGGACCCGGTTCACAGGACGATTGAATTCTCCGAACGCGAGAAGGCGCTCGTGGATCACCCGTACGTCCAGCGCCTGCGCCACATCCGTCAGCTCGGCCTTTCGTTTTTGGTGTACCCCGGCGCGAACCACGACCGGTTCAGCCACGCGGTCGGGGCCATGCATATTGCCGGCCGCGTCTTCGCGCGGATTACGGAAACTTCCGGCGATGTGCTCCGAAAACAGTTTAAGGAATCTGACCTCGCGTATTTTCGTGAGGTTTTGCGTTGTGCGGCTCTCCTCCACGACATTGGACACGCCCCGTTTTCTCATGTTTCCGAAAAATTTATGCCGCCGCTTGGGGATATGGACCTTCCTCGCGCCTGGTTTAGCCGTTTTGACCCCAAGCGGAAAGCGTCGCATGAAGATTACAGTATTCTCCTCATCGCCGCGCTCTCCCGCGGCCGCCGTGCGCCTATTCGCGAACATGAAGCCCAAGACATCGCTTCGCTCATTCACCACGACGTGATCCCGTCAGGGCAGTGGCAGAAGAAATACGGCTCTCGGGCGGGCATTCATGATTTCCTCCACGCGCTTATCTCCGGAGAAATAGATTGCGACCGCATGGATTACCTTCTCCGTGACGCGCACCACACCGGCGTTGCCTATGGCCTTCATGACATGGAGCACCTCATTGCGAATCTGGGGGCAGTCTTTCGGCGGGGGCGGCTTGTTCTCACGATTGACCTTACTGCGGTTCGCGCCTTTGAGGATTTTCTCCTCGCGCGGTATCACATGTACCTTCAGGTGTATCTTCACAAAACAACGACCGGTTTTGATTATTTTTTGGATCGCGCATTTTCTGCGCGCGAACTTTCTTGCCCAATCCCGGGCGACGCTGCCGGTTTTGCGCGCCTGCGTGATGGGACATTCTGGGAGGGACTTTTTGCGGCCGCAGAAAACCCGCGAAATACCTGGTCGCGGCGGCTTGTGGGCCGTCATCCGGCAAAGCTCCTGCTTTCCGCATCGGGAGACCGGCCTGACGATCAGCGGCTGCTCCGAGAGTTTTCCGCCGCCTTGCGGAAAGGGAGAATATTCTTTTTCGTTATAACCTCGCGGCAATACCTCTCTCGCTTAAATCCAAGTCATAAAAACGAGAGTCCGCTCCTCGTACGGCGGAAAATCCTTGGAAGAGTGAAATTTGAAGCGGTTGAGCACTATTCCTCGCTTCTTCAAAAGTATAACGAGGTTATAAATATCCAAAATCTATACGTTTTGCCGGAAGATTTTATTCGTGCTCGCAAAGCCATTCGGGACAGGGGATAGGTCCGTATATCAAAAATTTTGGTGTGTGGATAAACTGTGGAAAAGTAAGTAGCTGTTATCACTCCCTTTATCTAAAATAAGTAGCCGTATCAATCAAGCGTTGCTACGGGAGAGAACTTTTCTAAAAAGGAGAACACCGTGGAAAAGTGGGAGCAGGATCTCGCGGAACTCACTCCGCGGGCGGTCGTGTTGCGAGAATGGCTTGATCCGTTGCCCGTGCGTGGAACGCGCGCGAAGGGTCCGCTCATGCTTGAGGAGGCGGGTCAGCCCAAGGCCGGGAAGACGTGTCAAAAGAAGCTCGTCCATCAGTTTTTCCGCCGCGCACCGGTCTCTATGCAGGTGAATGCGCTTCCGGAAGGGCCGGAGGAGCTTCTCGGATACCGCGAGGAGCCGCGGTATACCTACCAGAACCTTCTCTACTCGTTGAAGCAGGTGTTCGAGGGCCCCCTTTCCACGTATTACCACTTGGACGTCTTGGATCGCGGTCCGGTTGACGCCGCCGCATGGTTCTATTGCCACGAAGGGCACGGAGTCATTTCGGCCGAGGAGCGCGATGTCGTAACGGCATTTGTCCTGTCGCCGCGGATCCTCTCGGATCTTGATGGTTGCGTGATCGTGATCTGCGACCCCAAGGTGTCGCTTGCGCGTGAAGCAAGCGTGGCGCTTTCTGCAAAGCCCGGCCGATACATGAACGAGGAGATGCTCGGCCGGTTGAATCGTGCGTACCGTACGGTCTATGGACTCGTGAAGGATCGCGTTCCGACGCTCCTGCTCGACACGACCGACGAGGGTCCCAAGGAGAGCACCGTGCGCGTCATCCGCCACATTGTGGAATGTGGTGAACGCAGAATGGCGCGAGAAAAACTTGACCCGAGCGGCTCGTAACACGCGAGCCGCTTTTTTGATTGACATCGTCCTGCCATTTTCGTATGCTTCCCAGCGTCTTTGAAAGGAGAGAGAAATGGAAAGGGATCTGTTCCGCGCAGTATTTCTTCGCAACCTGCATTCCCAGAGCCGCAGCGCCAAAGGCGTCTCTGACACCTCGGTGAGTGCGACGAAGAAGCCGCTTCTTATCACGGGCGAGGCGCTTGCCGCGAAGGTGCGAGAGAATACCGAGCTGCTCGCGGAGTTCGTGTGGCAACGAGGGAACTCGGACCATCGGCGGCACCCGAAAGTTACGTTCATGCACACGCCCGATGCCGTTATGTTGGGAGAAGTGGCAAACCAATGCAACGACATCGTGAATGACGGGTTGCAGGATCTCGCCGTTTACGATGACGCCCGTAAGGGAGTCGAGCGGGCGTCATGGCGGGCGTGTCATGCGATGGTTGCGCCAAACGACGGACTGTTTGACGTGAACCGTCGCTTTCGTGTCTGGCAGCCGAAATATGCCGACCCGGCCATCGCGCTCCACGAAATCGGGGCTGCGATGAAACTGTTTGACTGCGTTCTCGCCGCCCGGATGGTCTTGGCATGCGATGCGGGTACGTGGGAAGCGGCGGCGGAGGCGCTTGCCTATGCCGACCACATGATGGACGGACGGATCCATCCCTGGGCTGACGGGAACGCCCGTACGACGACAGCGCTCATCATGTACCTTGCGCTCGCTTTGTTTCTGCGGAAAGAGCACGAGCGTCTCCCCGTCTTCCGCGATAGGAAGACGCACCTCTCGACAATCGAGGATCTCCCCGCGCATACTGACTACTACAAGAGCATCATGACGCCGGTCGCCGAGATCAAATCTGAAATGCTGGTTCTCTAGAGAACCTCCTCCGGCACCAGTCACTGATGCCGGATTTATTTTATGAGCACGAGTCAATCATTTTCCGAGCGGAGAGAAGCGCTTCTCGCGTTTGTGAAACGCGCGCACGCTGGTCAGGCGCGCTGCGGCGGGTATGTACCCACCTGGCACCACCTTGATCGCGTCTCGCGGCTTCTTGAATCCGTACTTTGGGAAACGGGGGAGGGGACGGAGGAAGAGCGGGAAGCGATTGCGCTCGCTGGTTTAGGGCATGACATCTTGGAAGACACCGAAGTGTCGGATGAAGAAGTGCGGCGTCAATTTGGAGATCGTGCGTTTCAACTCATCTCCGGCATGACGAACAAATGGGGAGATAAGAATACCGGCCCGTACATAGAGAACATGTGCCGCAGCGAAGAGAGTGTGCGGCTCATTAAGCTCTCCGACCTCTATGACAATTGTACAAGCGCGGCGCAGTGCCTTTTTACGCTCGGCACCACATGGGCACGGGAGTTTTTGATTCCCATCGTGAAGCCCATGAGCGAAGCGGTGCTCAAAACGGATTTTATGATTTATCCGCGTACTGCGGAGCGGATGAAGGCGCTCGTGCAGAATGCCTACCGCCTCCTTGAAGAAGAAGTTGCGCGGTACGAACAAGAAGGCCGTGCAGTGCAACCGGAAGCTGGTAAAGGGTAGGCCTGCCTGCTGGCAGGCAGGGTTTTCAAAAAGTAAAAACGGCATTACAATACTCGGTTCTATGTATGAAGAACCGGAATAAGAAAAAGGTGCTCATGGCGCTCTCCCCGAAGCAGTCCCTTCGGGATGCTGCGGGGCAGGCCGGCGGGGCTCATAACAAACAAAAGGTGCTGCTGGCATTATCCGGAGGCGTTGACTCAAGCGTCGCTGCTGCTTTGCTTGTCCGGCAGGGGTACGAGGTTATAGGCGCCTTCATGAAAAATTGGTCTGGAGACCCCATCCCTCCGCCAGCTGGCGGAGCCAGTGAGCCCGGCCGTGACTCCGCAGGCAAGTCCCCCTCGGGGGACAAGTACCCCGCGGGGTACAAGAGCAGGCCGGAACCACGGGACGGGGCAGGGAAGGGAGACGATCCCTGTTGGATTGATGACCGTCGGGACGCCATGCGCGTCGCGGCGCACTTGGGTATTCCTTTCGTGACTTTGAATTTTGAGCGCGAGTATCGGCAGGAGGTTGTGGAATATCTTTTTCGCGAATACGCTGTCGGCCGTACGCCGAATCCGGATGTGCTGTGCAACACGGAGGTGAAGTTCCCGCTTCTCTGGCGCGAGGCGAAGAAGCTCGGCGCAGATGTCATCGCCACCGGCCATTATGCGCGGATCGTCCGTTCGGGAGGAAAACATCGGTTACTTGCGAGCGTGGACAAGGAGAAAGACCAGTCGTATTTTCTGCACGGACTGACCCAGAACGATCTTGCGCACACGATGTTCCCCGTGGGGGGAATGAAAAAACTCGAGGTGCGCGCGTTGGCGCGCAAGCTCGGTCTTTCTACGGCCGAAAAGCGTTCTACGAGGGGGATTTGTTTTATTGGAAAAATGGATATGCGGGCATTCTTGGGAAAGCGTATTCCGGAACGGTCGGGGGAAATTATCACCACTGATGGACGGCGCGTGGGCACGCACCCGGGCACTGCATTTTTTACTATCGGTCAGCGCCATGGACTCGGGGTCGGTGGAGGAGCGCCGTGCTATGTCGCCGCTAAAGACCAAAAGACAAATACGTTGATTGTTGCGCAAAACGCAAAAGACCCGGCGCTCTACCGCAAAGAATTTTTAATACGCGAAGCGCGCTGGATTTCCGGCACGCCGAAACTTCCAATTTCTTGCCGGATCCGCACGCGTTATCGCGAACCGCTTACGGAAGGGGTGGTGCGTCGCGCGCGGGGTGGATTCCGCGTCATCTGTAAGAGTGCTCGCCGCGCAGTGACGCCGGGACAATCAGTTGTGTTTTATCGCGGGCAGGAGTGCCTGGGAGGAGGAGTGATAGAGGCGTAAAAGCAGACGACACGCGTTTCGCTCACTGTGAAAGGGTTCGTTTTATTTATAATATTTCGCAAAGGAATGCTCACCCTTTCAAACGTTCACTCAATCGCGTGTCGGCTGCTTTAGAGCGAGGAAGGGTGGATTGTGGCAGTCCTTTCAAACGCTCGCTTTAATCGTTAGCGGCTGTCTCTTGTGTGATGGAAGGGTGGGAATGCTCGCATTTTCAAATGTTCGCTTCACCATCACCCGTTGCTTTCGAAAGATGGGAGAAAAGAAAACTTTTTCAAACGTCTGCTCAAAATTCGTCCTTCTGTAGAGATGAAGATTGAAAACTGTCCTTTAAGCCGCTCGCTCGACTTGCCAGCGAACGTGTCTTCGTCGCGTATCGGAACGTCGTCTCACTTTTCTCGCGGCCGCGAGAAAAGTGATATACTGCCAGAACGATTCCCTAATTATTCCAGATACTATCGTCAATCGTTCCAGACACTATATCGCGGAGTTCTAAAGGAGGGATTTTCCATGTCTGCAAAAGCACACAACAGTCGCAAGAGAATATCGAAAGCTCTAGCAGTTTTTGCGGATATTGCCGAGAGCTACGACTATATTTTTAATCCTAACTGGGAGCGGAGACCCTCACTTCAAAGTTTCGACGCCTATCAGGAATGGAAGGTGTGGAAGGCGTGGAAGCTTCGTAGGAAGCAGCTGCACTATTTAAAGCGAACACAGTTAATCGAGGCGCAGAAGATAGGGGAGCGATTGATGGTGAGATTGACCGAAAAAGGGTATCGGAAGATGTTACAAATACAATTGCGATCCTCGCGACGAAAATGCGTTGAGGGAGTCTGCCTGGTGAGTTTTGATATACCCGAGTCCCAGAAAGCTGTACGGGATGCTTTTCGCGGATTACTGCGGGAATGCGGATTTCAAAAACTGCACCACAGCGTTTGGTTTACCGAAAACGACGTCAGTGAGCCGCTCCTTGCATTTGTGAAAATGAACAAACTTACTTCGTGGGTCCATGTTTTTGTTGGAAAGATCGCCAGCATGGAGCGACGGTAAAAACAGTGAAGTGCGTCTCAAAAAACTCGCGGCCGCGAGAAAAGTGAGACGGGTAATACTGAAGTGGAACTCGATCCCTCCGAAGTGAAACGGCTCTCTGGCAAATAGTGTGGCGCCAGAGTGGGTAGAACCTGATGCCTCGCGGAAATAATTCTCTCGGGGTCGAGTTGCCGCCGAGTAGCTTCATGCCATAACCCAACGACTGCTTTAATGCAGTGTGGTATTAGAACTCACCTCAAAAATATCTTCCGGCCATTTCGGCGCCATTTCGCCTGTCATCGCAAAGCGGGATCCCGCCACGCGGGACAATCCCTTCACTCCTCTCCTCCTCGTCGTTCAAGGATCCCGCACCTTTGCTGGCAAAGGTGCGGGATGGCATCCAAAATGCCTGTAAATCTATTTTTTAGACAGGTTCTAGTGTATATTGTTTTGCGTATATGCGACAAATGCCCGAACATCCATATCGCGCAGGCCCATCAGAGGAAGAGATACGGCGGATGGAAGCCGAGCGGCGTTTCAGGGAGATAGAAACCCGCAGCGAAGAGTATGCGCGACTTTTTGATCGGCAGGTGGAGACGCTTATTGAGCGCGGGTATGCGGAAGCTGCAGACATGACGCAGGACCGGTTCAAGCAACTATTCGCGACGCTCAAAAGAGAAGCTCGCGATCTGGCTGCGACTGGTCCAGAGATAAAAGAAGGACATATTCCGTTTGTAATTGTCCTCCGAGAAAGATTGCTATCGCTTGAGAAAAAAATTCCGCTCATGGAGTTTGATGGAAAGAAAGGATATACCGTAATTAATCTCTCGGAATTTGAAACTGCCAAAGGCGTGGAAATTCCAGATTCGCTCGCCTATCTCATTGTTGATGTAGAGAATGGAAAAGCCATGAAGAGGAGACCTCCTGCTGAGGCAGTAAAACAATTCAAAAAAGAAGGACGTTCTCCGCTCACCGCCGAAGAAGGAGTCGCCATTGTTACTCAATACCCGGAAATTCTTAAAGACCATTACCTGGACTTGCCTGGCTCTCGCCGCGGCGCCGACAAGGTCGCGAATTTGTGGCTCGACGATGGCAAGCCGAAGCTCGGCCGGGACTACTCGGACAACTCGAGTTCGAAGTGGGGCTCGGCCTCCTGCGGTAGTAGAGTTGGACCATAAAGAAAGCATCTGAAGTGAGAAAAAATTCTTTATTTTTTGCATATATGCGCCGAACGCCTGAAAATCCATATCGGGAAGCTCCCTCGGAAGAAGAGATACGGCGGATGGACGCCGAGCGGCGTTTTAGGGAGATAGAAACCCGCAGCGAAGAGCATGCGCGACTTTTTGATCGGCAGGTGGAGACGCTTATTGAGCGCGGCTATGCGGAAGCTGCAGACATGACGCAGGACCGGTTCAAGCAACTATTCGCGACGCTCAAAAGAGAAGCTCGCGATCTGGCTGCGACTGGTCCAGAGATAAAAGAAGGACATATTCCGTTTGTAATTGTTCCCAGCGAAAAACTGCTCTCTCTTTCGAAAAAAATTCCGCTCATGGAAGTGGACGGTAAAAGGGGATTTACCACCCTTGATCTATCTGAGTTTAAAACTGCCGAAGGGGTGGAAATCCCGGAGTCGCTTGCCTATCTTATTGTTGATGTTGAAAATGGCAAAGCCATGCTTGGGATAACTCCTGATAAGGCAATAAAGCAATTCAAGAAAGAAGAGCGGTCTCCCCTAACTGCCGAAGAAGGAGTCGCCATTGTTACTCAATACCCGGAAATTCTTAAAGACCATGACCTTTCGTTGCTCGGCTCGGTTTTTGAGATAGACGACGGCTTCGGAATCGCGCTTTTACGCAAACGCGCGGCATTGGAAGCGGTCCTGGAGCTCGACTGGTACTTCTCGGACAGCTCGCATGCGAAGTGGGGCTCGGCCTCCTGCGGCGAACGAGTTGGAGTTTGACCATCATTTCCTGAGCGGACACTGAGCGAGTGAAACGAGTCGAAGTGGAAGTCGAAGGATTTTTTGCTAAGATTCAATACGGCCTTCGACAAGCTCAGGCCATAAACGTCATGAAAGCAT